>JAAUYH010252447.1_pt1 | contig 19027 bp, 19 predicted proteins | sample 7278061 | NCBI WGS metagenome assembly JAAUYH01 (sample SAMN14350203, study PRJNA611818) | marine sediment metagenome | isolation source: surface marine sediment (0.6m) | place: French Polynesia: Moorea | collected 2018-08 | reverse complement strand
GATCGAGATCGTCCAGGGGATTGAAATTACTCATAGGTCTTCCGCTTGCGTGAATTACACAAGGTGTCCTGATACGATCACCGGATTCACCGCAAGTTGTTGAAAGTTATTGTTGTGCCCGCCAGTTTCGATAATTGCCGGGCATGGGTCAAGCACCCTCAAAGGGATACTCTCGTATGCACTCATTACTACCTGATGCTGGCGGAATTCGCGTCTACCAACGCACTGGCAGGGCGGATTCTAAAGCACTTGAAGCCTGCGGTCAGTTACTGCTGATACTACCGTCTAGGCCGGCTGCTGCGCTCTGGAAGAAGCTGCCGCACGGCAACAAGATGCAGCAACTAATCCGTCGGCGGCCCCCGGGTTCCGTGCCCGCGGTTACCGATCGCCTCGGCAACAAGCGCCAGACACTCGTCGTCGTCGGTACACTCGACAGGAATGCCAGCACGTTCGAACAACTGACGCTCGGCCGCAAACTCGTCGCCGCAGCCACGGCCGAGAAATCGGGCAGTCTCGGCATCATGGTCGCAGGCTTCGACTCGTCGACCAGCGAATCCCTGTACAACAACATGCTGGCCGCGGCACTTGCCGCGGGCTTCGGCATGCCGCAGTTCAAGTCGAAAAAGGCGCCGGCCGGGATCGGTTCGGTCCGTTTGCTCGGGCTCGAGGAAAAACTGGACCTCAGCCGTGCGCTGGCCGAGGCGAGGGGCAATAACCTGGCGCGCTGGCTGGCGACGCTGCCGCCGAACAAGCTCGATGCCGCCAACTACGCGCAGATGGCGCGGGACCTGGCGAAGCAGCACGGCTGGCAATACAAGCGATTCGCGACGAAAGAACTCACGGAGATGGGTGCCGGCGCATTTCTGGCCGTGGCGCAGGGCAACGAGGACGACAGCGCCGGAATCGTCCGGCTTCGTTACAGGCCCGCCGCGAAATCTGCGACGCCCGAACTAAGCCTGGTCGGCAAAGGCATCATATTCGACACGGGCGGGACCAACCTGAAGCCGTTCCCGTCGATGCTCGACATGCACGGCGACATGCAGGGCAGCGCCGTTGCACTTGGCGCGTTCCTTGCGATCAGCGAGCTCGAGCTGCCCATCGCCGTGGACTGCTGGCTCGCGCTCACCGAGAATCGCACCGGCCCGCGAGCCTACAAATCACAAGACGTCGTAACGGCCGCGAACGGCAAGACGATCCAGACGATTCATACGGACGCCGAGGGACGCATGGCGCTCGCGGACACACTCGTGTTCGCCAGCCGCGAAACGCCCGGGCTCATCATTGACTACGCGACGCTGACGGGCTCCTGCGTTACCGCGATTACGACGCGCTATTCGGGCATATTCACGAACCGTCCGGACTGGCACCCGAGACTGAAACGCGCCGGTAATACCAGCGGCGAACGTGTCTGGCCGTTCCCGATTGGCAAGGAGTTTCTCGAGGACCTCGATAGCCCTGTTGCCGACTTCAAGCAGTGCACGCCAAAAGGCGGCGGCGATCACATCATGGCAGCGAGTTTTCTCGGCGAATTTGTCGAGAACGATTCGCCGTGGATTCACATCGACCTGAGCGCCAGCGACCACGAGGGCGGCCTCGCGCACGTGCCCTCGAGATTCAATGGTTTCGGTGTCCGCTATACGCTGAGCCTGCTACTCGACGAGAAGATCCTCGAGGCCTGACAACGCGTGTCCGGCAAAGTATCAATGGCAAACCGCTTTCGCGGTTTTCTGCCTGTTGTGGTCGATGTCGAGACCGGCGGTTTCAACTGCAAGACCGATGCACTGCTGGAAATCGCCGCCGTCCTCGTCGACTTCAATGCTGAAGGTCAGCTCAGGCGCAGCGAGACCTATCGCTACCACGTGAGACCGTTCGAGGGCGCGAACATGGATCCGGAGTCGCTGGCCGTCAACGGTATCGACCCGCATCACCCGCTAAGGCCAGCCATCGATGAACGCGATGCATTGCAGCGAGTGTTTCGCGACGTGCGCAAATCGATACGAGACAACGGCTGCAGCCGGGCCATACTCGTTGGACACAATGCGGCGTTCGACCTCGGATTTCTCAATGAAGCGATCGCGCGCACAGAGATCAAACGAACACCGTTTCACCCCTTCAGCTGTTTTGATACCGCGACGCTGTGCGGTGTCGCCTACGGCCAGACCGTGCTCGCTCGCGCCGCCATTGCCGCGGGATTCGGCTGGGACGAAGATGCGGCGCATTCGGCCGCTTATGACGCCGAGGTGACGGCCGATCTGTTCTGCGACATCGTCAATCGCTTCCGGCCGGAGTTTGAGAAGGTATTCCTGCAGCCCCGTCCGTAGCAGCGGTCAGGAGTCGCGCTTCCCGGACTTCCGTCGCGATTGCAGTCGCTGATCCCGCGACTGCTCTGCCGGGTGCTTCACCTGTCGCCTACCGTCGATCATGTGGGCGATTGCGAGAATCGGATGTCGCAACAGCATCCGCGGTCCCGCGTAGCGCATGACGCGCCTGGCGTACTCCCGCTGGGGCGCCTTGTAGCAATGCACCGGGCAATTGGAGCATGTCGGTTTCTCGTCCCCGTAGGGACACTTGTCCAGCCGGACTTCGGCGTACTCTAGAAACTCACTGCAGTCCGGGCACAGGTCACCGCTGGAACCCGTATGATGATCCGCGCAATAGATATCGACCATCTTCTCCATCGTGACGCGCTCGCGTTCAAGGTGTTTGGCGGAAAAGCGTGGTTTCACGATCGGCCTGTGTCCTGGAATCGAAGCAATGCGAACTGGTACATCTGCTCGACGCCCCCTGGCGTCACGTGCAGTTCCTTGCAGTCGTCGAGCAGGTCGAACTCGCTGCCCAGCTCCACAACCAGCTGCTGCAGATCATACCGCCTGACGGGAAGACCGCTGCACTTTTCCGGTGCTTCCGGCGCGAACGTGCCGATAACGAGGTGTCCGCCGGTCCGCAGCGCGGCGGTCAGGCGATCCCTGTACTTGCGACGATCGCGAGCATCGGTCAGAAAATGGAAAGCCGCCCTGTCGTGCCAGAGTGCAAATCCGGAATCCGGCAATTCGACGTCCGTTACGTCGCCGACAACGCACTCGACCTCGGCTGCGCGGTCACCGAGCCTGTCGCGAACCGCAACCAGAGCATGCTCGGAAATATCGAGAATCGTTATGGACTGATGGCCCATTTCAAGGAGATCGTCGACCAGCGTCGACGCGCCGGCACCGACGTCGATGACGCGATCGTGGGGCGCCAGACCGAGGCCGGCGATCCAGTCGAGCGAGATGTGCAGGCGCGCCTTGTACCAGCCGAGGCGCCTGATGGGCCGCTTCGCGTAAACCTCGTTCCAGTGTTGCCGGCGTTCTGTCAATGCGGACGCCCCGGGGCGCCGTTTATTCCCCGAGCAATTCTTTCAACTCGCCCGAGTGATACATCTCGACGACGATGTCGCTGCCGCCGATGAGTTCGCCGTTCACATAGAGCTGCGGGAACGTCGGCCAGTTCGAATATTCCTTGAGGCCTTCACGGATTTCCGGATCCTCGAAGATGTTGACGTACGCATACGGTTTGCCAATCGCATTCAATGCGGCAACTGCCTGCCCCGAAAAACCGCACTGTGGAAAGTCCGGCGTGCCCTTCATGTACAGCAGCACTTCGTGCGAACTCAGTTGCTCCTCGATACGCGCGTTAAGATCGGTACTCATTATTTATCCAGTCCTGTCAGCTCTTGCTCTTGTCAACAATGCGAATACGGTCGTCAACCTCGCGGACGCCCTTCGTGCCGCTGGCGATATCGACCGCACGATTCCGCGCCGCAATACTGCCAACAGAGCCCGTCAATGTCACGACGCCCTCATAGGTCCGGACACCGATGTTGAAGACGCTGACGGTCTCGTCGTCGAGCAGTTTAGCCCTGATCTTGGTCGTAATGGTCGAATCCGAAGCAACCACCGAGGCCGGGCGCTCGTCCTTCGTCACCTCGTACGCGGCGACCCCGGCACCGCCGACCACCAGGGCCGTGCAGCCCGTCAGGAAGCATAGAACCAGAAGCGCTATCAAAGTTCTCATGGCCGTGTAATTTCCTTGATAATCAATCGATTAGTATAGCCTGGCCAGTGTCCCACAGGGTCCCTGAGCGTAGACTGAACGAGGCACTCTCCATATAATACCCGCTGCTCAACAGAGCGCGTACCTTCCCGATATATAACGAAAAAATCATTCGGAGCATTAAAACGATGAATCCCCTGAAAACCGTTGCAGGCACCATTTCGGCCGGCGTCGTCCTGGCCGTGATCATTGCTGCAGCCACCATGGGCGTTAGCTTCAACGTCTCGAGCTTCCTCGTCTGGATCCACGTTCTCGCCGGTATCACGTGGATCGGACTCCTCTACTATTTCAACTTTGTCCAGGTACCTGCGCTTGCAGAAGCGGCGAGTGACGAGGGCGGTCCGGGTGGCGCCGGAATCACCAAGTACGTCGCCCCGCGCGCGCTGTGGTGGTTTCGCTGGGGGGCAGCGCTGACCTGGCTCTCGGGCGCCGTGTATCTGTACTATCTCGGCATCCTGCACCACGCCTTTACGCTGGGATTGACCGAAGGCGGCAACGCGTCTCACATGCTGATCGGCGTCGGCGCCTGGCTGGGAACGATCATGCTGTTCAATGTGTGGGTACTGATCTGGCCGAGCCAGAAAAAGATACTCGGAATGGTCGAGGCCAGCGCGGATGAGATCGCGAAAGCCCGTACGGTCGCGTTGATGGCATCTCGCACGAACACGCTGCTGTCGATCCCCATGCTCATGAGCATGGTCGGCTATGGCCATGGCGGGTTTTTCCTTTAAAGAAACCATCTCCGCGAATGTATCGGTCGCCCTTGCCGAGGATATCGGCAAGGGCGATCTTACGGCTGCGCTCATCGACGAAGACGCCGTCGTCGGTGCGACCATCGTTGCCCGCGAGCCCCTCGTCGTTTGCGGCGAGCAATGGGCGATCGAGGTCTTCGCGCAGCTCGACGAGCGGATCGTCGCCGACTGGTATCTCGGCGACGGCCAGTCGGCGGAAGCCGGAGACGTCATTTGCAAACTCGTCGGGCCGGCGCGCAGCCTGCTGACCGGCGAGCGAACTGCGCTCAACTTCCTGCAGACACTCTCCGCGACAGCTACGACGACGGCGCAATATGTTCGCGCGATTGCTGGCACGCAGGCCCGGATACTCGATACACGCAAGACGATCCCGGGGCTGCGCCATGCCCAGAAGTATGCCGTGACCTGCGGCGGCGGGCACAACCATCGCGTCGGATTGTTCGACGCCATTCTCATCAAGGAAAATCACATTCGCAGCGCCGGCTCGATTACCCACGCGCTGCAACGCGCACGTGAACAGAATCCCGACGTGCTGATCGAAGTGGAAGTGGAGTCGCACGACGAGTTGCTCGAGGCGCTCGACGCGGGCGCAACACGGATCCTGTTGGACAACTTTGCGATTGAAAACCTCGAAAGAGCCGTAGCCACGAACGACGGGTATGGCTACGCGCGGGCCGAACTGGAAGCGTCCGGCAACGTGTCGTTGGAGACGATCCGGGCAGTCGCAGAGACCGGCGTCGATTACATTTCCGTTGGTGCGCTCACCAAGAACGTGCGAGCGGCCGACTTGTCGATGCTGTTCAAGATCGACTGATTGAGCGTCTATCGTGTGGGAGCGGCGTCTCGCCGCGATCGGGCCGAGACGGCCCTCCCACAAACGGCACCTAGGCTACAGCGCGGGTAACCCGCTTCGGCTCGGAAACGCCATAGCCCTGCGCGTAATCGATACCCATGCCGCGCAACATCGTGATGATTTCCTCGTTCTCCGCGAACTCGGCGATGGTCTGCTTGCCCGTGAGATGACCGATCTCGTTGATCGAACGGACCATTTCCCGGTCGATCGGATCGTGCAGTATCTCCTTGACGAAGCTGCCGTCTATCTTCAGGAAATCGACCGGGAAGTGCTTGAGATAGCCGAACGACGACAAGCCGGTGCCGAAATCGTCCAGCGCGAATTTACAGCCCAGCTCCTTGAGCGCATTGATGAACCGGTTCGCCTGCGAATAACTGGCGATCGCCGCCGTCTCCGTTATCTCGAAACAGATCTTGGTTGCGTCGATGCCGCTCATCTGGAACTGGTCGATGACGAACGGCAGGAATTTCTCGTCGCCCAGGCTCTGGCCGGAGAGGTTGATCGAGCACAATGACAAGCGCTCGCGCTCGTCGGCCTCGGACACGAGCCAGCGGAATGCGCTGCGAATGACCCACCGATCGATGCTCGGTGTAATGCCGTAGCGTTCCGCCGCCTCGATGAACAATCCCGGTGAAATGATGCCGCCGTTCTCGTCGCGCATCCGCAGCAGAATCTCGTAGTGCGCCCCCTCCTCGTCTGCCTGCAGCGGTTGGATCGTCTGCCGGAACAATTCGAAACGATTTTCCTCGAGCGCGTTATTGGTGCGCGCTGCCCACTGCATCTCGCGACGCCGGCGCATCAGGTCGATGTCGTTTTCCTGGAAACTGTGAATGCGATTGCGGCCCGCTTCCTTGGCCGCGGCACAGGCAGAATCTGCGGCGCTGAGCAATGCTGCGACGTCCTCATTGTCTGCAGTTATCGGGACGACGCCAATCGAAACGCCGAGCCGGAAGCTACGCTCTTCCCAGACGAACTTGTACTCACCGATTGCGAGTCGCAGCGTCTCAGCCGTATTCATCGCCTCCTCGAGGCTGCAGCTCTCGAGGAGGACACCGAATTCGTCGCCTCCGAGACGGGCAAGCGTGTCGCGCCACCTTATCTTGGACTTCAGCAACGCACCGAGCTGGCCGAGCAGCGCGTCGCCGGCACTGTGACCACAGGAGTCGTTGACGATCTTGAACTGATCGAGGTCGAGGTACAGCAGCGCGTACGACGTCTCGCGCGCCTTGGCACTCTTCAGCGCGCGCTCGAGTCTGCTCTCGAATTCGCGGCGATTGACGAGACCCGTCAGTATGTCGTGGCTGGCGTGATAGCTGAGCCTGCGATTGAGCTCGCGCGACTCGCTGACGTCGTGGAACACGAGCACCCCGCCAGTGACGTCGCCCTTGCCGTCCCGTATCGGGGACGCCGTGCTCTCGATATAGAGCTCGTTGCCATCGCGCCGAATCAGTAGAGTCGGACGTACCGACTTGATCGAGCGATTGCGGCGAATCGAAACGGCCAGCGGGTTTTCGAGCGGCTCACATGTTTCCTCGTGGAATCCGCGGAAGATCTCGTCGATGGAGCGGCCGCTCGCGTCGTCGACTTTCCAGCCCGTGAGCTCGGATGCCACCGGGTTCACGTATTCGACATTGCAGTCCGCGTCGGTCGTGATGACACCGTCACCGATCGACTGCAGTGTTATCTGCGCGCTCTCTTTCTCGCGAAACAGCGCATCCTCGTAGAGTTTGCGTTCGGTGATGTCGACTTCCACGCCGAGCAGCCTCAGCAGGCGCCCGTTGCCGTCGGTCACCGCCTTTGCCCGGCTCTTCATCCAGCGCCAGTCACCGTTCTGGTGCTTCATGCGATGCGTGGACTCGAAGAATTCCGATTTGCCCTCGAGGTGTGAGCGCATCGAAGCCTGCACGCGCGCCATATCGTCCGGGTGTACGAGGTGATACCAGTCGAGCATCAGGTCCTGGTCATTGGGATCGTAGCCGAGCATCGACTTCCACCGACGTGACAGGCTGATGCGCTTCGATTCGCCGTCGAAATCCCAGATGCCGTCATTCGCTGTTATCGAGACGAGATCGTTTCGCTCGCGGAGCTCATCGAGAACCTCGCGATCTCGGAGGCGCTCGAAACCGGTCGTCAACGATGCACCGATGAGCTTGACCAGCAAGTGCTGGTTCGCATCCCACGAATCGACGGCATGCTCGTTGGCAATGCCCAGGAACCCGGACAGCTCTCCCTGCACGCACAATCCGAGCATCAATGCAGAACCTATACGTACCTGCTTGAGCCGCTCGAATTCGTCGGCGGCCCGCGCGGAACCGTCGGCGGTATCGGCGACCTCGATGACACGCAGACTTTCGAGGCGGCCGCCGAGCCAAGGCCAGTCGTCCAGCTTTTCGCCCTCGAGGACGACCGGGTTGCACTGCGAGAATCCGGCGTTCGCCGCGATTACCGTCTCGATACGAATGCCGTCGGCGCTGAAGAGCGCAAGGAAAGCGGCATCGCTGCCACAGGCTTCCGGTAGCTCACCTACGGCGCCCGCCAGCTCGTCTCGGTAGGATTGGGGGTCGAGGCTCTGGACGCCGACTGCAATCTTGGTTTGCAGTGCGTCGACGGCGCCACGGGTACGCTCCCCGGCGCGCGGCCTACGGTGTCGATCTCCCATCGCGACATTCTGACACTTCACGCACAGAATACAAGCTAAGTTCCTGTATTTTTTACTTTCTTTGAATCGCTTGTTCCTGGGGTCAACCGAATGCCCGGCATCGCGTTAAAGCACTGAAACGGATGCAAACGCACAAGGAGACCGCAATGAAATTTGCAACAAGGACCGCAACCCTGCTCGCAGCATTGCTGCTGGCTGCTTGTGGAGGCGGCGCAAACACTACGATCGCCGACAACGCTGGCGCATCGGCAAGCTGCGACCCCAATGATCCCGCTACTGCCGACCAGTGCGGAATCGTCTACCTCACGCTCACCGACGATGACGGCGACTTTCTGAATTACACGGTCAACGTCGTGTCGCTGACCCTCGAGACGGCCAACGGACGCATCGTCGAAACCCTGCCGCGCAGCACCCGCGTCAATTTCACGGATTATGTCGAGCTGTCCGAATTGCTCGCGGCGCGCACCGTGCCACCTGCAACCTACGTTGCCGGAACAATCACGCTGGACTACACCGACGCCGAGATTTTCGTCGAAGCCGACGGCGAAGCCAAAGAAGCGGTCGTCAAGAACACCAGCGGTGACACCCTGGCACGCACGGAGCTGAAGATCACGCTGTCGGACCGCGACCAGCTGCGCGTCGACAGGGGACGCATCGCGTTCCTGCAACTCGACTTTGACCTCGAGGCCTCGCATCGCGTCGACATCACGAAGACGCCGGCCGAGGCCATCACCGACCAGATCATCTACGCAGAGGTGAGCCCGGTCGACGAGAAGGACATTCGCGTGCGCGGACCGCTCGCCAGCGTCAACATCGACGAGAGTTACTACGTCGTCGCGCTGCGCCCGTTCCACGATCGCGACGGTGATTTCGGTCGCGCCCGTGTTTACGTGACCGATGATACCGAGTTCGAGGTCGACGGCGAGGTGTTCATGGGAACAGACGGCCTGCGCGCACTCGACAACGCCGGCCCGGGAACGCCGACGGTCGCCGCCGGCACGCTGCGCGTTGCCGATCGAGAGTTCACGGCCGATATCGTGCTCGCGGGCTCGAGCGTGCCGGGACACACTCGCGACGCCGTCAAAGGCAACGTGATCGCTCGCGACGGAAATTTCCTCACGGTTCGCGGCGCGACGATCATCCCGCGCGACCGCCTCGCTCACTTCCACGACGACGTCGTCGTCGAAGTAGGCCCCGATACCAAGGTATTCCGCGACGGAAGCGGACTGACCGACCTCACGATCGACGCGATCTCAATAGGCCAGCGCGTGACGATTCGCGGCAACCAGCCGACTCCGACGTCCGACGCGCTCGCCCCTCAGATCCTGTTCGATGCTACTGAGGGCAGCGTCCGTATGCATGTCACGACCTTGTCCGGCACTGTCAATACCGTGGTACCCGGTCAGACCGACATCACGTTGCAGTCAATCGACCGTCGTCGCGTCAAGGCGTTCGACTTCTCCGGCACCGGCCAGGCACCGGATCTCGATGCCGATCCGATGAACTACGAGATCGAGACGGGCAACCTGACACTCGCCGACTTCGCTGCCGGCAAGCCGATTGTCGCCAGGGGATTCCCGACCGCGTTCGGCATGGCACCGCCGGACTTCACGGGCCGCACCGTGGTCGACTACACGGACGTCCGCAGCAAGATGGGCGTCGGGTGGGGTGCTGAAGGCACGCTGATACCCTTCAGCATGATCGACGTCTCCGGTCTGCTGCTGGATAACGACAACGAGGACATCGACGTGCGTCGCTACATCAAGCAGGGTCCGGTCCTGATCGACCTGACGGCGCTCGACAGCGACACACTCATCGTACCGCGCGAAACGGGCCGCATGCTGTTCTCGATCAAGTCGCAGGACAGCCTGCGCCTGTATTCAGACTTCACAGATTTCGTCAATGATCTGAACGCGAGCCTCGATGGCACGACCGTTGCCGCACGTTCGATGTACGCGAGTGGCAATTACGATGCCGCCAGCAACGTATTCACGGCGTACAAGCTGGGCATCGTTCTTCTGGAGCTGTAGTACCGATTTAAGACCTGAGTCCCCCCGCTTTCTTAAATCACTGGCTCAGCCCCGTTACCGTTCGGTAACGGGGCTAATTTTTGGCCATTGTGCGCTAATTCCTTTTATTTCGAGCGAGTTATGTTTGAATTGCAGGATGTTCGTCCCGATCAAAGCCGATTTCGAATTACCGCGCTTCCCCGCATTTACGATTGTCGTATGCCTCATCTGCCTCGTCGTCTTCGGCAAGCAGTTGAGCGACCGTGAGGATTTCGCTCGCGACGTGCACCGTTACTGTATGCAGGACCGTTCGCAGCTGCAGCAAATGGTTTTCTCGCGGATCGAGGAGTTGAACGGTTACGGTCACTGCGCGGAGCTCATGCTGACGATCGATGCCGCCGACGACGAAGAACAGCTCATCGACGATATCGTGCTCGAGGCGCGTCCGCTGGTTGGCCTGAGTTTCGATGACTCGCGCTACTACATGAAACAGATGCTCGAGGAGGAGCTTCAGCGTTATCGCTCGATAGTCGGCCCCCGACCGGGCGAAGGCCTCGCCTACTACACGAGATCCTGGAACCCGTTGACGATGGTTACATCGTCGTTTGCGCACGGCAGCTGGATGCACATCATAGGCAACCTGATTTTCTTCTTCGCATTTGCCGCAACGGTTGAAGGCCTCGTCGGCACTGCGATGTTCGGCGCGTCGATCATCGCCATGTCGCTGTTCATCGGCGTTTTCTGCTCGGTCGGCGCCTATGCGACGGGCATTCATTACACGACCGTCGGTCTATCCGGCATCGTCACGGGAATGATAGGGATGTTCGCCTACCTGCTACCGCGCGGCAGGATTCGATGTTTCTACTGGTTTATCGTGATTTTCGGCTTCATAGCCGTGCCGGCCTGGATACTCGCACTGTGGTACATCGGCAGTGACATCTACCGGCTGTTCGCCGTCGAAGACAACGGCATCATCAATGTCATGGCCCACGTGAGCGGCGGTCTCGCCGGCTATCTCTTCGGCGCGGCGTTTTTGCGCAAAGCCAAGGAACGGGCGAGAGACCTGCAGCTCGAAATCGACGTCGCCGAAGCCTGAGCCCTACCATGCAAGCGGCGTCGTCTCACCCTCGACTGACCAGACCCGCGCTCGAGCCAGGTCCCTGAGTCGATCGATGCGGTCGTCGGGCGCCGGGTGAGTCGAGACGTACGCCGTCAGCAGGTATACGAATTCATTGTCGCTATCGATCCGCTCGAAGAAGCGCCACGCTTCATCCAGGTGCCCGTATTCCTTGTGCACGATCTCGAGCGCGAATTCGTCGGCCTCCGATTCCTGCCCGCGGCTGAAGCTCCGCAGTGCCAGGTCGCCGAGCATCGGTCCGAGATCTGCACTGCCATCTGCGCCGCTGATGGCCGCGATCAGGATGCTCAGTACGACGCCTCTGCCGAGACCGCGAATATGGTCGCGATTGCGGAAATGACCGATCTCGTGGCCGATGACGAACGCCAGCTCGTTCTCCGACTCGACGGTGTTGAGCAGACCCGATGTTACGACGATAAGGCCACCCGGCAGAGCCACAGCGTTCAGATTTGAATCGTCGGATACCTCGATGCGGAACTCGTAGGGTGAGTCTTCCCAGTGCGCGGCCAGCCTTGCCGTCAGCTCGCGCAGGGCATCGAGGCGCGGATCCTCGGTCTCGGACGCAACGAAGTCGTCCGGGCGCCAGTTCGAAAACATTTCGGCTTCTCTTTCCGGCGAAACGAACAGCAGCACGATATCGACCATAAGTACGAGCACCAGCGCTATTGCCAGGAAGATCAGGCTAAGGCCCACGATCAGCGTGCTCGCTTCGACGAGCGGGTGCTCCTTGCTGACGTTGACGTCGTCGGGTGCTTTCTTCGGTATGTAGCGCATCAGGACGCGCTGAATCGGTTTCTCAGTGTGATCCCGGTTCCGAAGGCCAGCATTTCAACGCCAGCGGTCCCCTTGCCGTCACGGGTTGAATTCGCGAGCCTCGAAGTCTCCAGTCGGACATTGATGACCGCGTCGTAACCGTCGCGACGCGCTCTTTCGATCATGCGCAGCAGCGCTTCGCGACGCGCCCTGTCCAGCAGCGGCTCATAGGTCTTCACGCGGCCGCCAATGAGACCGCGCAGCCCCGCGATGACGCGCTTGAAGTAGTCCAGCGAAATGACGACGCTGCCCGTGACGAGACCCGTCGCGCCCACCTGCCAGCCTTCGGGCAGCGTTTCGAAGGTCAGCACCGGGTAGCCATGCGCGGCATCTTCGCGCGCCCGCAACTTCGTGAAGTGCCGTCGCTCCAGCATGCTGCCGATGAAGTACGCCAGCATCAGTACGAGCAGCGGCAGCCCGAAATTGACGATCAGGGATACGATGTCGGTGATGCCCACGTCTAGCGCACGCGAACTGCCGTGCCGTACGCGAACAGTTCCGCGGCTCCCTGGGAGATCGAACTGGTCGCGAATCGGACATTGACGATGGCGTTGGCACCCATCGCCTCGGCCTGCTTTATCATGCGCTGGGTCGCTTCCTCGCGAGAGTCCTGCAGCAGCTCCGTATACCCGGCCAGCTCTCCGCCGACGATGTTCTTGAGGCCCGCCATGATGTCGCGTCCAACATGTTTGGCCCGCACGGTATTGCCCGACACCACGCCATAGAATTCGGCAATCTGTTTGCCCGGGACTGTCTCGGTATTGCTCAGTATCATCGTTGCTCCTGATGCGCGATTTCGTGCGCCACGATCCTACTGGAATTCGGCTGCGTGCACACGCGGGACGCATAGCTCTGGACGAGGGAAGACACGATCAGGGCCTCCTGAAAAACGAAACCGGGCAGGAATGCCGAGGAGTTCGTCGGGAGACTTTACAGTTCTTTGAAGTAAGATCTGTAATTTATTGTTTAATATAGATTTTATTTCTGGCATGCGACTTGCTTGTGTTCCCGCATGCGTAGTCCCAGACAGACAGCCCTGCTCCTCGCCGTTCTCTCGATATCGATCGCCTCTCCGGTTCTTGCCGGCGAATTCAACGCGGTCATCAACGGAAGATCCGTGCACCTGGGCGCGAGCGGCGACTGGAACGAGCAGAATTACGGGCTCGGCGTCGAGTACGAGTTTGCGAGTCAGTCGCGCTGGAAGGCGATTGTCATGGCCAACGGGTTTCGCGACAGTGACGACAACATGTCCTACATGGCAGGCGCCGGCCTGCATCGCACGATTTTCGCGACCGATCGACTCAACGGTTTCTATGTCGACGCCGGCGTGAATGCTTTCCTGATGACGCGCAAGGACGTCAACAAGAACCGCCCGTTTCCCGGCGCGCTGCCGAGCCTGACGGTCGGCAATCGGCACATGGGGGTCAACCTGACTTACCTGCCGCGCAAAGCGGTCGAGAAATTCTTTGACGCGCACATGATGGACGAGTCCGTCAGGGGCATCGTGTTTCTGCAGTTCAAGGTGAGTGTCAGCCAGTTTCTTGCGGACGGCGACTAGACTTCACGACGCGGAGATTCCGCTGCTGCGCGCGGGCGCGGCGCTGATCGGCCAATGCCTTCATCCTCACCGTATCCTGCTCCCTGAGCGACTTCGCGACATCCTCCGCGATCAGTGGTGCATTCTCGATCTTGATGCGGTGGTGACCGAGGGTGATCACATCGTCGCTCTTAAGAACCGTACGCGCCAGCTTTCGCGAGTTCACGGTCGTGCCGTTCGCGCTGTTGAGATCCATCAGAACGAGTGCATCGGAGTACAGGATCAGCACCGCGTGCATCTTGCTGACGAAATCGTCCTTGATGACGATGTCGGCAAAGTCGGAGCGGCCGATCAGAATCTTCTTGTCGCCAAACTCGATCTCGTCGAGTAACTCTCCGTCGCGCGTGACGATGAGTCGCGGCGGTTTTGGCGCCAGCGCATCCAGCGCGCAATCATCGACACGACCCGGCCAGCCGCCGGATCGCTCGAAAATCTGGTCACAAAGGTCGAGCGGCAGAATGGCATCCGGTTGACGGGCCCCGGCCGCCTCCAGTCGCGTGTGCAGGTAGACCGTGGTTTCGCTGACCGTCAGTGGCTCAAGCGCGTGCGTCTGCAAACCGCTGCAGGAGACACCGGGCAGGCGGCTGCTTCGTCCCGTCAACAGCACCCTCATCGTGCGACGTCCCTGCGAGCGCAGCGCCAGGATCGAATTCAGCGTCCGGATTGCGCTCGGGAACATGCGATCGGCGTTATCGATGACGAGTATGGGAACCTCGCTGGAGCGTGTCTGCTGCGCGGCGAAAACGCCGAGCATCTTCAGCAGTTCGTCGGTGGATTCGAGGCCGGTGTCGTAACCGAAAGCGCCCAACGCGTCGGCTAGCAGCTGGCGAGGCTTGGCTCGCAGCCCGTCGACGACGGCAATCGACGTATCCCGGGCCAGCAACGGCGGCAAAAGCTTGACCGTAGTGGATTTTCCGGAGCCCGCGGCGCCGTGGATGATCCCGACTGCGTCCGGCTCCCGAAGCAGGTTGAGGAGAAACGTGAGCGCGTCCAGTTGCGCCCGATATTTGACCGTGATCAGCGAGTTGGCATCGCGCTCAAATGCGCGAGCGACCAGCCTTGATCGTTCCTGCTGCATAATTTTGGCCCCGGTCGTAGTGCGAGTGGCTATTCTTATTGAGTTAACGACCTGAAGGCGTGACGGGTTCCATAATCTGGCAAAAAAGTCAGTCGCCACCCAATTGGGCCCGAAGCAATGCCATCTGCTCCTCGAGTCGGCTGACGCGCTCCTCGAGATCCGCGATACTGCTGCGCCCCGCCGGGCGCGCTGCGCGCGCCGCCTCCGCGTCCGCAGCCAGCGACTCGACGTCCACCGGACCCGAAAACAGATGCATGTACTCCGAGTCCTTGCGACCGGGCGTCCGCGGCAGCTTGATCAGGAGCGGCCCGCCGTCTCGCTCGATCAGCCCGTTCAGGGCCAGCACGACTGCGGCATTGTCGGCGAAGGTGTGCAGGCGACCGCTGCGGGATCGCAGCTCGCCGGGCGTCTGAGGTCCGCGCAGCAGCAGCAGGCTGACGACGGCGAGCTCGGCATCGTCGAAATGGTAGTCGCTGTAGCGGGTGTTACAGAATCGCTGCGTAAACTTTTCGACGCGGCTCCTGAAGTTCTCGTCGGTGCGCACGAAATGCCGGTTCTCGAGCTCGCGCAAGGTGTGCAGCACCTCGTTCTGCGCGAGGTTCATTACCGGATTCCTCGACGACTTCTGGTTGCAGGCATTCGTCAGGGCGTTCAGGGTCAGCGGATACTGGTCCGGCGTCACGATGGACTTCTCGATCAGGCAACCTATTACCCGTGCTTCGATGTCGCTCAACTCCGGCAGCATGCTCAGTCTCCCTGGTAGATTCTCTTCATCAACTTACCCGCTTTGCGCGGCCCGATCATCGCGCTGGTGGTCAGCAACCCTGCCATCATCGCCCCGGTCACACCGCAGGTCAGCGTATCCTGCCCGGTCAGCCACAGGCCCGGTATGCGGGTCCGCGGACCCAGCCAGTCCTGCTGCAGGCGTTGGGCAGTGTGGTCGAGGCCGTACAACTCGCCCCGATGATAATTCGAAAACCACTCGGTCGAGAGTGGCGTCGATGTCTCACGGTAGTCAATACGCCCTTCGAGATGCGGGAGCCTGTCATAGAGGTGCCGCAGCAACCGTCCTGTCAGTTTTTCCTTGAACGCCTCGTAGTCGTCCCCGCGCTTGCCCCAGGTCGTACCCTTCCAGGGCTCGAACCACGCGTACGGTGCCGGCGCGACGATTTCGATCGTCGATGTGCCCGGGTGCCGGTTCTCGTAGTCGGGGTCTTTCGCCGACGGGAAGGAAATGTAGACGACCGGAAACGGCGCCTCGATATCGTTTTCGAAGTCCTCGACGTGCTTGTCGAAGTCGTTCGACGGATAAATCCAGAAATTCGTTTTCGGCAGACCGAGTTCCTCCGCCGTGCCCTCGAGACCGATATACACGCAGAGGTGTGCCATGCTTGGCCTGACCGAAGACAGCATCTCGTCGTAGCCGAACGCATCGCGCTCGGGCGCGGTCAACAGGTGGTTGAATGTATTGTCGATGCCTGCCGACGATACGACCGTGTCACACGGTATGCGGGTGCCGTCTTTCATCTCGACCCCGGCGACACGCCCGTTCTCGAGACAAACCCTGCTGACACGCGCGTACGTAAACACCTCGCCACCGCTCGCCTTGATCTGCGGAATGATCGTATCGGCGATTCTCCAGCTGCCGCCGACCGGGTAGAAGCCGCCGTACAGGTAGTGCCGGGCAATCATGGCATGGGCGAGAAAAGCGGAGCGCTTCGGCGGCAGACCCATGTCGCCCCATTGGCCGCACAGCACGGCAATCAGGTCACGGTTCGAGGTCAGCTCACTCAGCACGTCCCAGGTCGAGCGGAAGGCATGCTCCGGCATCTTCATGAACGGCATCGCGAGCCGCCGCTGCCACGGCCGGGCGACGCGGCTCATGCCGAACGTCGATAACGCGCCGGAGGCTTCGGACAGCAGCACGAGGTAGCGGTCGATCGCCGCCTCCTCGTCGGGGAAACGTGCCACGAGGTTTTCACGGAACTCGCGCTTGCCCGCGACCGCCGAGAAAACCTTGTCGCCTACGAAGAAACGGTCGTACTCGGGATCCATCGGTGCCCAGTCGAGTTGTTTCGCGGTCAGGAAGTCGAACAGCTTGCGTGTCCGGGTCGGCGCGCCGACGTCTCCGATGTAATGCACGCCGACGTCCCATTCGTAACCGTTTCGCTCATAGGAATGCGTGTACCCGCCGGCCGTGTAGTGTTGCTCGAGGACGCACACCCTCTTGCCGAGCGTCGACAGCAGCGCCGCAGTCGTCAAGCCGCCCATGCCGGAACCGATGATGATCGCATCGTATTGGGGTGCGAGCCTGTTGGGCCGGTATCGATACCCGATGCGCAATGTGCTCGGTTTCATGTTTCAGGACTCCTGCGTGTATTCGAACCGCCGTACCGCGAGCCAACCCATGGCGACCGCCGCAACAAGCAACAGGAGCACCTGTGGAATGACGGCCAACGGGCCCGCCTGGAAGCTTATGAGCTTGTGCAGCGCGTCCATGGTCCAGCCAGTCGGCAGCAGGTTTTGCAGGGACTGCATCCAGGACGGCGTCACCTCGATCGGCCACCAGCAACCGCCCAGAGCCGCCAGCACGTTCGCGGCAAGAACACCGAGCCCTGCCGCCTGGCCCTCGGTGCGCGCAATAGTGCCCAGCCAGAGCCCGGCGGATGCACAAAAGCCGCCCCACGCAATCAGAACCACAATCACGGTACCGAGGTCGGGCCCCCAATCCATGTCGAACAGGAACGTGCCGAACGCAAGCGCCGTCACCAGTTGCAAGGCGGCCAGCACCATACGCCCGGACCATTTCCCGGCAACGACTTCGGCTCTCGACATGGGCGCCGAAGCGAGACGCCGCAACAAACCCTGCCTGCGCTCCAGCACGAGCATCGTGCCTCCACTCGTCAGCAGCACGAGTAGCGTGAACATCACGAGTATGCCCGGCACGGCCTGGTCGAACCCGGAGGGTATCTCCTGCCGTTTGCCGGCAGGGCTTGTGTCCAGCTGCCACACGCGTGGCATGGCGTTCAGGTCCTGCAAGGTCTCGGCGCTCAGGCCACCGTCAGCGACTGCGTCCGCAACCGCGATATCCGCCAGCGCCGTGTACAGGCTGCGCTGCACTCGAATGACTTCGAAATCGCGGCTGAGCGAGTTCGCACGCGTCTCGAAACTTGCGACCACGATCTCGTCTGCTTCGACGTTGGTCGTCAGCGACGGGTCGAACGTGAGCGTGCGGCGTGGGGTTGAGCCGTCTTCGGCCAACGGCAGCGTCGCGTGCCATTCCGGCTCGAAATCGTTGGCGCGTAGTCTGAGATCGATTTGAGCCCTCAGGAAACCCGGCTCCGCGGCAACCACGGTTATCGGCGTTGCCGCACCGCCGCTGACGCCCGACGAAAACCCGCTGGTCACGGTGCCGATGAAGTAGAAGAAGATTGGCGGCATGACGAAGACCCAGAGCAAGGTCGAACCCTGGCGCACCTGGTAGCGGACGTCCTGCCACGCAATGAACAAGATGTTTCTCACCGGTCAGCGCCTCGCGAAACCGGTGCCGAGCCGCAGCGCGCACAACACGAGGCCGCTCACGGTCATCAGTACTACGATCAGCCATGCATCGGCGCCGAAAGACCATGCCGCGGCGGACGTGAGTTCATTGGTGAGCCGATCGGCAACAAAGCCGTTCGGCGCCAGTCGACCGATCGAGGCGATGAAGTCCGGCAATGCCGCGAGCGGAAAAAAGCTGCCGCCGGCCATGAGCAACGGGAACAGCAGGATGGTCGTGACGAGGTTGGCCGCTTTCTGGTTGGGGAACATCATCTGCAGAGCGGCGAACCAGGCAAACAGTCCGGTGCCGGAGACCACCAGCCAGAGCAGCGACGACGGCAGCTTGGCCCACGCGACACCGTGATACGCGAAGCCAATGATGAGCGTCAGAAGCGAGAGTGCAAACACGACGAGGGCGGCGGCGAGCGCCTTGCCGGCGACGAATCGATACAGCTGCCCGGGTGCAGAGACCAGCCTGCGCAAAGAACCGTTGTCT
>JAAUYH010218657.1_pt1 | contig 19041 bp, 19 predicted proteins | sample 7278061 | NCBI WGS metagenome assembly JAAUYH01 (sample SAMN14350203, study PRJNA611818) | marine sediment metagenome | isolation source: surface marine sediment (0.6m) | place: French Polynesia: Moorea | collected 2018-08 | reverse complement strand
GAACAGACTCTTATACAAATAGGAATTATTATCAGTTGTATAAGAACCTGTTGTGATTTCAACTCATAGGCTTTATTGTCTGCTTCACTTATCGGGAAATGTCTCGCGCAAAGGCGCAAAGGCGCAAAGGAATTAAAATGTCTGGTTCAATGTTGATTGCTTTCTTGTTGCTCTGTCTGTTGTTAGACTTTTTTGCTATCTTTGGAAACAAGAACAGGCTCTTATACAAATAGGAATTATTTTCAGTTGTATAGGAACCTGTTGTGATTTCAACTAATAGGCTTTATTGTCTGCTTTAGTTATGGGGAAATGTCTCTCGCAATCCCCCCTTAATAAGGGGGGTGGCGCAAAGACGCAGAGAGATTATATTAGAATTTATGCTTCAATCTTGGTTGCTCTGTCTGTTGTGGGATATTTTGCTATCTTTGGAAACTAGAACAGGCTCTTATACAAATAGGAATCTTTCTCAATTGTATAGAAACCTGTTGTGATTTCAAATAATACTCATATCTTGCACCTCGATCCCCTACCGCCTAAAACTGAAGTTCCAGGCTAATATAATAAGTCTATTTTAATAGACTATAATTATCATTAATACTACATAAGAGTCCTCTTGAGAGGACTTTTCTGTATTAGCCAAGAAATTTATTTCTTGGTAATTTATCGCTTCCCCGATCTGGAAAATGTCTCCCGCACCAGAGGCAGAGAGATTAGAATTTATTAGAATTTATTTATTTTCCCAAGCTAACACACACAGCGCGTTAACAATTGCAGCAGCTACAGGGGATCCGCCTTTTCTTCCTTGAGTCAGTATTTGTGGAATTGTTAACTTGGCTAAAGTTTGTTTTGATTCTACTACTGAGACAAAGCCTACAGGAACACCAATTACTAAAGTAGGAGTAATTTTGCTAGTATAAATGCGATCGCATAATGCTAATAAAGCTGTGGGTGCATTACCAATAACATAGACTGCTTCAGGATATTTTGACCAACATTTTAATAATCCTGTTTCAGTGCGAGTTTTTCCTGATTCTGCAACTTTTACAGATTCTACTGCTGAAATAATCTCGTTCTTAAAAGTTTTTGTCACCATAGAGCGAATTCCTTGCTTTACCATAGTGACATCTGTCACAATCGGAACTTGATTTTTGATTCCAATAATGGCAGCAGCGATCGCATTATGCCGAAATTGCAACAAATCCAGATAGTCAAAATCGGCGGTAGCGTGAATTACTCTACGAGCGATCGCATACTCGTTTTTGGTAAAGTTATGATTGCCAACCTCGTGATCGATGATCTTAAAACTTTCCTCTAGGATAGGATGATTTAACATTTATCATTTACAATGTTAGAATTCAACTACTGCCCAATCTGGTTGACGAGAATAAGTCAGCATATCATCAAACTGACGTAATTCGATCCGATTAATTTTTAAAACAGGGAGACTATCTTCTAACAGCAAATCGTTAATTTTAGCAATTGTCTGACTTAAAAGATCACGGTCTAAATTTTCAGGAATATCTCCAAAATAGCCTAGGGTAATATGCCCTGTAAAATCATATTGTTGTTCAATTCCCAAAGCCATTAAACCAGCATTTTGATAGATACAACTCCGTAATTCAATAATGGCTTGATAACTTTCTTGGTCTTTGGGAGCTAGACAAAGTATGATAGCACGGGGTCGAAGTGCAATACCGTATAATTGCCATTCAATAGAGCTAAATTGTCCTTGAATATTTTGGTATTGGCTAAAACTATATTTAATTTCTTCTCTTAATTGTTCTGAAAAATTGGCATTTTCTGCTACTGCTTGTTGATAACTAATATCCCAAATTAAATCCGCAATAGTAAAGTGAAAGCTCGGTGAGGGTAAAGGAATTATTAATCCAGCATCAATAAATTGACTAAGTTCCTGTTGTAAAATTTCTACCTTGCTATAAAAATTACTGTTGAGATTATCTTCATCATTAGGAGGAGTAATTACACTATAACCAGGAAAAGATATCGCTTTCCCCTGGACAAACTTAGGGGACTTTTGGATAGTTTTGAGTTGTAGTGCGTGAGTGGAAGTAAGAGTTAATTGTCCTACTCGATTAATATATTCTTGATAATTTTCGTTCACTTGTCTTGCTGATTTTACAGCTTTCTAAGGTTTTAATAAAAATTGCGTTCCAGTTTAAATAATAGTAAAAAACTACTTACGAAAAAGCCAATAATTAAACCAGAAAGATGACTTTCAAAACTCACTTGAGGGATTAGGTTATCTAAAATAAACTGCAACACAATTACAAAAATAACTGTTTTTAGGCGTTGAGCAGTCAGAGCATTTCTTTTTTGTAACCAAACTTGCAAAGAAAGAGCTAACAATGTGCCAATCAATCCCATGATAGCTCCTGAAGCTCCCACCAAAACAATATTACTATTGCCAGTTTTCAGAGACAACAGGGCGACTGATAACATTGCTCCCATACCACTCAGCAAATAAATAATTAGATAACGTCCTACCCCCAATCTTAATTCCACTAGTTTTCCTAAAAAGAAAAGAGCTATCATATTAGTACCCAAATGAATTCCCCCATAGTGGAGAAAGTTAGCATTCAATAATCGCCACCACTCTCCAGAAACAATTTTTGCAGGAACTAAAGCACCTAAGTAATCTAAAGTATTAAGATTGGTACTTCCTCCCGAACGAATTTCGAGAATAAACAAAACTATATTGAGCAAAATTAACACATAGGTGGTGTAAGTAGCATCTTTACCTACTTTTTTCATAGTTTTACCCCTAAGAAACTGGGAAAAAACGGAACATGAGCCATAAACTAGCTAGAGATAGGACAGTAATGATTAAGCCTTCTATAGTGTATTCCACTAGTTTCTGCTTGAGAGAATTACATATGCGCCATTGAGGTAACAGGAGATATTGCTTTCCATACTTGTCTCGCAGTGATTCTTGACGGCGTTTAGCTTCAACCATAAACAATCTATATTTTCAAATTCTGGCTGTTGCCTCTCATAATATCGTTTTCTTCTAGTTTCGAGACATCTCAAATAAGGGTGGTGGGATAGGAGGGATAAAATCTTGTAGCTCAAACTCTGAGCCAAGAAATGATAAATTAATGAAGTTCTGTACATTTGTTTAAGTTAATTCAACAATTCACTATGACTAAGCAATACCGTATTACTTTACTTCCTGGGGATGGCATTGGTCCTGAGATTCTGGGTGTAGCAGTGGATGTGTTGCAATTGGTAGGAAAACAATGTGACATTGAGTTTACTTTTGAAAAGGCTCTAGTTGGGGGTGCTGCTATCGACGCTACAGGAGAACCTCTACCCCAGGAAACTCTTGATCGCTGTCGTCAAAGTGATGCGGTATTATTAGCAGCTATTGGTGGTTACAAATGGGATAATTTACCCCGTCATCAACGCCCAGAAACAGGGCTTCTCGGTTTAAGAGCAGGATTAAATCTCTTTGCTAATTTACGTCCTGCAACTATTTTGCCCCAACTAATAGACGCTTCTTCTCTCAAACGGGAAATAGTAGAAGGGGTGGATATTATGGTAGTGCGTGAATTAACAGGTGGAATTTATTTCGGACAACCCAAAGGGATCTTTGAAACCGAAACAGGGGAAGTTAGGGGTGTCAATACTATGGCATATACAGTACAGGAAATTGATCGCATTGCTAAAGTAGGTTTTGAAACCGCCCAAAAACGGCAAGGAAGACTTTGTTCTGTGGATAAAGCTAATGTGTTGGATGTATCTCAATTGTGGCGCGATCGCGTTACAGCAATGGCAGAAAATTATCCCAATGTAGAATTAACTCACCTGTACGTAGATAATGCAGCAATGCAGTTGGTTCGCGCTCCTAAACAGTTTGACACCATTGTTACAGGTAATCTCTTTGGGGACATCCTCTCTGATGCAGCAGCAATGTTGACTGGTAGCATCGGAATGTTACCCTCTGCTAGCTTGAGTGCTGATGGTCCTGGTGTTTATGAACCTGTCCACGGTTCAGCCCCAGATATTGCAGGACAAGATAAGGCAAACCCCTTAGCACAAGTCCTTAGTGCTGCTATGATGTTACGCTATGGCTTAAATGAGCCAGAATCAGCCAGCAAGATCGAAGAAGCTGTAACTAAGGTTTTAGATGCTGGATATCGCACAGGAGATATTATGTCCGAAGGCATGAAAGCTGTGGGCTGTAGTGGGATGGGAGAAGCTTTGCTCTCGGTTTTGTCTTAGGATTTTAGGAGAAAATTCGCCAAATGTAACGAAATGCAAAGTATAATATCTAAGTCAAGTAAAAAAAATCGTAGAGAAAAGTATTATTAAATGCGAGTTGCGATTGCTGGAGCAGGTTTAGCTGGATTAGCTTGTGCTAAATATTTAATAGACGCAGGACATACCCCTATTGTACTAGAACGTCGCGATGTTCTAGGTGGTTTGGTTGCTGCATGGAAAGATGAGGACGGAGATTGGTACGAAACTGGACTCCATGTATTTTTTGGGGCATATCCCAATATGTTGCAACTGTTCAAAGAGTTAGGAATTGAAGACAGGCTGCAATGGAAAGAGCATACTCTGATTTTTAATCAACCAGAGAAACCAGGTACTTACTCCCGCTTCGATGTTCCCGATATTCCTGCTCCTATTAATGTCATCACTTCTATCCTCCGTAACAATGATATGTTGACCTGGGAACAAAAAATCCGCTTCGCCGTAGGATTGTTACCAGCCATTGTTAGAGGGCAACAGTATGTAGAAGATATGGATAAATACAGTCTTCTTGAATGGCTAGAAAAACAGGGTATTGATGACCGAGTTAATAGTGATATTTTTATTGCTGCTTCTAAAGCTTTAACTTTTATCAATCCTGATGATGTATCGGCAACTATTCCCCTAACTGCCCTAAATCGCTTCTTAAGGGAAAGATACGGTTCTAAAGTGGCATTTTTAGACGGTTCACCCACAGAAAGACTCTGTCAACCAATGGTGGACTATATTACAGAAGGAGGTGGAGAAGTTCGCCTCAATGCACCACTAAAACAAATTGTTCTCAACGAAGACGGTACAGTTAAAGAGTTTCTCCTCAGAGGCTTAGATGGAGCACCAGATGAAGTGATAAAAGCAGATATCTATGTTTCTGCAATGTCTGTGGATCCTCTCAAAGTAATGCTACCCGAACAGTGGCGAGAAATTGAGTTTTTCCAAAAACTAGATGGCTTAGAAGGAGTAGAAGTAATCAACTTACACCTGTGGTTTGATCGCAAACTCACTGATATCGATCAACTACTATTTTCTCGCTCCTCTCTCTTGAGCGTCTATGCGGACATGAGTAATACTTGTAAAGAATATGCAGATCCTAATAAGTCAATGCTGGAATTGGTTTTAGCACCAGCTAAAGACTGGATTAGCAAGTCAGATGAAGAAATTATTGCTGCCACTATGGAAGAATTGCAAAAATTATTCCCTCAACATTTTACAGGGGATAATCAAGCTAAACTCTTAAAATCTAAAGTAGTAAAAACACCCCGCTCTGTTTATCGCGCCATTCCAGGGAGACAAGCTTACCGCCCAACTCAAAAAACTCCCATTAGTAACTTTTATCTTGCAGGGAGTTATACTATGCAAGAGTTTCTCGGCAGTATGGAAGGTGCAGTATTATCTGGTAAACTAGCTGCTAATGCGATCGCTGAAACTACTCCAGCTACTCAAACAGGAACTAAAAAAATGGTAGCAATGGAAACTTAAAAGATATCTGCCTCAAATCGACCCATCGAATGAGACAATGCTTATAAACTTGTAGAAAATCTTAAATTCTTCTACCTTACTTCCCTAACAAGAGTCTTTCTGCTTGCTGTTGAATGCTGCAAATCCCAAAACCCAAACCGAAATCTAATCTAATCTCTGTTACCGAGTCTTATGAATCTTGCCGTGAAATTACGGCGGAATATGCCAAAACCTTCTATCTCGGTACACTGCTAATGCCCAAAGAAAAAAGTAAGGCAATCTGGGCAATTTATGCTTGGTGTCGTCGTACTGATGAACTGGTCGATGGAGCAAAAGCCCAATATACGACAGAAGAAACCTTGTCACAATGGGAACAGCAACTAGAATCAGTGTTTGCAGGGCGACCTATTGATAATATAGACGTTGCTCTTGCAGACACAATACAGCGTTTCCCTATGGATATTCAGCCCTTTCGAGATATGATTGCAGGGCAAGGCATGGATTTATATCGCAATCGTTATCAGACTTTTGAAGAACTCAAGCTCTATTGCTATCGAGTTGCTGGTACGGTGGGATTAATGTCTAACGCAGTTTTAGGCATTGGCAAATCTAATACAGGTGTTCCCTGGGAACGCGATCGCCCGAAATATATCCCTACCAAAGAAGCAATAGCTTTGGGAATAGCCATGCAACTGACTAATATACTGCGAGATGTGGGAGAAGATGCAGAAAGAGGGCGTATTTATTTACCCTTAGATGATTTAGCAGCTTTTGACTATACAGAGCAAGACTTATTAGCAGGAGTTAATGATCAGCGTTGGAAAGCAATGATGGCTTTTCAAATCAAACGAGCCAGAAAATACTACAAAGAAGCAGAACGAGGCATAAAATATTTGATTAGAGACTCTCGTTTACCAGTATGGGCTTCGTTGATGCTGTATCAGGGAATTCTGGATGCTATAGAACGCAACAATTATGATGTATTTAACAAAAGAGCCTTTGTCCCCAAAGCAATTAAAATAGCATCATTACCTATTGCTTGGTTAAGAGCGCAAGTTTTGTAATTCTCATTTTTGAGACAAGAAACAGTAAATTAGTAGGGTGGGCAAAGTTTTTCCCACCCAAGCTATGAAATCTTGAGCATCAAATTTTCTTTGCCTAAATTAAGATTGAATCGCTTGCTCTCTGTTATAAGCAGACATTGCGATAAAGCCAAAGACACAGCCAAGCCAAATCAACCACAAACTATTGAGCAGCCAATTATTATAGTTCATTAAATGAGCAGCACTTATTATTAATTGACTGTAATGGAAGAAAGGAGAAAACACCAATAAAGACTTTAACAAGACTGTGATTGGTACAAGTAAACCGCAAGTTAGAAAAGCGACCAAAACCGATAAGCTATTAGTCATTCCGAAATTTTTAGGCTTAACCAGATATCCCAAAGCAATACCAAGAATGAGAAAGGGAACTATCCCCAGAAATAGACTAGCAAAAATCATCAACCATTCCCCAAGACTTTCCTGACTACTAGTTTTCATAGCAGCTAAACCAGTGATTAATAATAAGTTGCTCATAATCACTAAAATTAGTACAAATGACATAAAATAATGTAAATTGCAGGATTTAATAGTTTTCTATTGATGAAACTGGAAAAATTTAGTAGGAAGTAGAGATGCAGATTTTTTCAATAATTTAGAAGTTTTTTCAAAACTGAACTAAATTCTGAAATGCAAGGAGACTGACCAATAAAAACAATACTTAATTATTTTGGTATTATTTATTTGATTAGTGGTTTTTACAGAGTATTGCATCATTAAAAAAATCAAGTTCAACAAGATTATTATTCCCTGAATTAAAAGAAAAGTACTTATTGACTTATCAAAAAAATGTTGTCAATATTGTTATTATTATTAGGGAGTTGATTAAAAGATATCCTACGTAAATACTACTTAAAAGCAACGATTCAATAGGTTTTATATTGAGAACTCTCGATCGCCCCCTAAACTGCGTTTACTATATATTCGGGTTTGCGATCGCTTTTTGTAGTTGTGATATTTGGCACATTTTCAATTAAAAAGATAAAACCTAATAAATCCTAATTAAGTAATTAAGTTTTTTTGCAGTTAACAACTTTTAAATGCTAAGATTACAATCGAAAGTAATTTTTATTTAGGTAATATTAGGATTATGGGTCTAGCACCTGAAGAATTCATGGAAAAAATGGAGCAGAGAATGCTCTTTAGTGATGAAGATAAATCTCTTCTCCAAAGTAAAGCAGATTGGGGAAAAGAAATTGCTCCAGAAATGGCTGAATATTTTTACGATTACTTAGAAAAAGATTCAGAAATGAAAGCAATTTTACACACAACAGAAGAGCGTATTCATCGTTTAAGAGCAACTTTCATAGATTGGTTTTATGAAATGTTTACGGGAATGGATAATTGGGGGGATGAATATGCACAGCGACGCTGGCGGATTGGACTAATTCATGTAAGACTTGGAATCGGACCACAGCACGTAGTTCCAGCAATGGCTACAGTAGTTCGTGAAGCACAGAAGAAAATCAAGTCACAAGGTAAAAAGGAATCTTTAGGTGAGGCTTTAAGTAAAATTTGTATGATCGATCTGGCTTTTATTGAACAAGCTTATCTAGAAGTATCTTCTAATGCAGTATTAAGAGAAACAGGTTGGACAGAAGGATTATTCAGACGATTAATCGCTACTGGTGCTGAAGCAATGTAAGTAGATTGATTGATTTAGACAAAAGCTCGATCTAATTAGTAATACCAGAATAAACTTGTTGTAAAACAACACTACTTTGATAACTTTTCTCAATACATAGTTTACCTAATAATCTCCTCTCCTCATTCTTATCTTGGAGGGGATTTTACTTAGTATGCTGGCAAAGAAGCACCAGAGGAATTGGCTTAGAATTTCTAGGGAACTCGTCACGTACAGGCTATTTCTCAAGCCCCCGTTAAAACGCGGAGCGTTTAACGGTGGGTTCGTGACTCACCCCTACAGAAAACCGTTGACGTGATTTCTGTTGACTGCCGACTAATTTAGCATGGGGGCTAACTCTTGAACAGTTCGCTTGATTTGTAAGAACAATAATCCCTGCTTCGCCTCTTTACTGGCTAAAACTAAGAAAACTGCTTCGTTACCGCAGCCAACCATAATGCTGTAGCCTTTTTCTCCTTCAACTAAAATTCTTTCTACAACACCCCTAGCCAATTCTTGACCAATTCTTTCCCCCAGAGAAAGCATAGCTGCGGACATAGCTGCGGTTCTTTCTTCGTCCATATTAGTGGGAAGAACAGAAGTTAAAGATAAACCATCGGGAGTTACCAATGCAGCCCCTTGAATATCAGGGGTTGCAGCAACAAATCTTTGTACAATTTCAGTCAGCATTGATGCTTGAACCATTATTTTTCCTCTGTACTCTATATGTATTAAAATTTCACTAATAGTTAGTAATCGAAAAACAAAGCTTTCATATTCTTAAAATACTACTAATTTTGGTAATATTGCTGGCTCAAAGATTGCAAGCTTAAATTTTTATTAAAAAACTTAGTAATTGCCACCATTAATAATTAAATAAGGTGTTTACTGGGAGCGCGTCACCAAGACAAAAAGGCGGAATTTATTTCCGCCACTTGTTCTCGAAGTATAATAAATAATCTCTGTTTCAGAACTATGAAACTCCCCATTGCTTAGAGAAACCTAGGTTGTTTAGTTTTGGTAACTCCCTGTTAAAAAGCTGCCTGATTTAGCTTTTTAATTAATTTATCTCTCTTCCTCAAGAAAACTCTCGGGTCCCGCGACGGGATGAATTGAGGGCAGGGTTTTGATGTAATCGCGAATAACTTCGGACATTGAGTAATGTTTAGACTCCGCGTATTGTTGCAAAGTTTGCCATTCCCAATTAGTTAACCTCACTCTCAACATTTTTGTTGTTACCATCCCTTGGCTGTAGCTACGTATATTGCTACAATCAAGTTTAACAGGAAAGGTAATTAACCTGTATAAAAACCTCAGTAACCTAAAACGTTACCCTAGCTGTACCTTGATAATTGAAGATATCGGGTTCTACTCCGCAGTTTCAGTATCTGACCCAGGAGTGGGTAAAATCTTCATGGGAACTGAACCACCAGCATTTTAACTCAAACAAATTTTGCACGCTTTGCAACTACCGCCGGGCGGACGGAAAGTTAACGCTTAGGGAAAGAACCACCTCGCTTGTCAAGCACCGCAAGGAACTTGGCTTAAGTGGACTTGATGAACTAAGAATACCATACTTTTAGTGTGGGAGCGTCAACCTAGAGGAGTTAGTTCAAAGACATAGTAGCTACCACCCCGAAGCACTGATTGAATATGCTTTCCACGATAGTGTTTACTGAAAACAGTCTTGATTGCGCCCCAAACTGCACCGAGAGTATAAGTACATCTGCGACACTTTCTAGTTCTTATCCACCAGAACAGAAGGTTTAGCGAGTATATACTTTGATTTTATCTACAAACTAAGCCAGAAGAGAAGATAATTCTTTAACAACGCGCTTAATTTCTAAGAATAATAAGCCCTGTTTCGCTTCTTTACTGGCTAAAACTAAGAAAACTGCTTCGCTACCGCAGCCAACCATAATGCTGTAGCCTTTTTGTCCTTCAACTAAAATTCTTTCTACAACACCCCTAGCCAATTCTTGACCAATTCTTTCCCCCAGAGAAAGCATGGCTGCGGACATAGCTGCGGTTCTTTCTTCGTCCATATTAGTGGGAAGAACAGAAGTTAAAGATAAACCGTCGGGAGTTACTAATGCAGCCCCTTGAATATCAGGAGTTGCAGCAACAAATTTTTGTATCATTTCGGTGAGCATTGATCCTTTAATCATTACTGTTACTTTTCCTCTCTATGTGTGTTGCAATTTAATTACTAGTTAAGTGTTCTTAGTTCATAACTACTTATTATTCGTGTAGTATTTCTTGATTCAAATATATTAAAATTATCTGAGAAACACTAAGTTTAATTTTCCCAATAATATTGGGAAAATTAAACATCAGAACAAATTTTTTAAAAATCAAAAATTAAATAGTTAATCTATCTAACGGAATGGCATTAAACCAGTTAAAATTGACAGTTAAAATCTTATTTTTGGCGATTATTTCTAATTTTAGAAAATAATCCAATAGGCAGCTATTATAAAAATATTGGCGACTTGTGTAAAGCCCCCAATAAAAAAATCCCAAAACTTATGTAGTTAAGCAACTGGTACTGGAATTAACTGTTCTAATAGAGTAATCAAACATTGAGCTACAGAATTAGGAACATCTGCATTGACATTTATGATTGGCGGACAATTGTCTAGATTCTTAAAACCCAAAGCTAAAGCAATATCATCTTCTTCCCAAGCACCTTCACAGTCCATATGAGTTAGACCGATAACCATAGGAATTTGTACTCTCTGATTCATAAAAGCGAGAATTCGACGCGCTCCACGAAAGTCTTGGGGACGATGGGCTGCAACTAACAACACATAAGCGTTAGCTTGGTTGATAATAATATCCCACATAAAATCAAAACGAGACTGTCCTGGTGTACCGTATATATAGACAACCTGGTCAGAGTTTAAAGTTAATCGACCAAAATCAAAAGCGACAGTAGTCGTCTTTTTCCAAGAAGCTGTTTCATCAGTAGTACGACGCTCGGTATCAACAACTTCAATTTCACTAATAGTCCGAATGAAAGTTGTTTTTCCAGCACCTACATTTCCCGTAACCGCAATTTTAAAAATTTCCATTAAAAATTGTTCCTTAAAAAGCCTATCAAATTATTTAGTAAAGAGTTATTAACTTTTGATTTATTTGGTGATTTAATAGCTACATTGCTTCCTCCTACAAGGGCAGTTTGAGAAGATAATTTTGGTGTTTGTGTCATTATAGTACTTTTATAAACCACAGGGACTTCCTCAACTAATCCCGCGAAAATCATTGATAATGCTGTATGTTGAACTTTCTCTAATGAAACCTGCTTTTCCTGAGCTATTTTTTGCAGTGGAACTGTACCATTAGCAGTATTCCAAAGATAATTTTCTAAGGGAAGAAGTTGGCAATCATGTTCGTCTAGCAGTTTGACTAAGCCAGAATCCTGTGGGGGCATTTCTTCCATATAATTATCCCAATTAGAGAAATTACGCATTGCTTCTAATGATAATTTAGTGGCTTGTTTATGTTTTCCCGTCATTTCTTCCCAGGGGAACTCTTCACCATCACTAGGAATTTTGTTGTTACTATCTATTTCTTCAAATTTGAACCAAGCGGAGTTGATTTCAAATAATTTGCTTACTTCATCTAGTTGTAGTTGAAATAATAAATCAATTTGTGATGAAAGAAGCAGCTTTTTTTGCTGGAGGTAAGTACCTAGTGGTTGGTTTTGACACAATTTTTTAACTTTTACTAAAAGCCCTGAATTTACCCAACCATTTCTTTGAATCTCGCTAATGAGAGATTGATATTTTAAAGAATTGAGAACTACTACAAAATTGCCCCGCTCAAACCAGAGATAAAAAGCTCCTCTGAGTTCTGAGCCTGTATTTTTTAAACCTGGATTAATTGATAATCTTCCTGTTTTACGACCCGATTCGATTATTTGAAATAACTCTGGTAAGGGGAAGGTTTCTAGAGAACCAGTGATACTCATATATAACTACTCTTAAATAATAATTAATTTGACTGATTTAGTGGGGGTTTGTCTCTTAATATTTTTAAATGATTTTGGTAACTAAACTAGAGCAACTATACTGAATAGCTTGATATTTTATCATTGAAAATGTAATTTATAATAGCATCTTAATTAAAAATTAATTACAGTGACTACAGTATATTTACTGAAAAATAAACTTTCTCTAATTGTCGATTTCGTTATAACTATTGAGGAATTTAGCATTATTTTCCGCTAAATCAACAATAAAACTCAATAATTTATTAACTTAGATATATTATTTCACATTACTGAGGAAAAAATTTACATTATTAAAATAAACATTAATTATCTTATTGTTTTTTCTGATAAATAGCTTATATACTGATATCTCCTCGTTAAGGAAAATAACTGTAATGAAATTTACTTTTTCTAAACTAATACTGACTAGTGTAGCAATAGTCGCTACTCTGACCCTAGCAGCTTGCGGTGGTGGAAGTGATAGTACTTCTACTAAATCTTCTGACTCTAATACAGTTAATGTCTCTAATAAGAAGACTATCGCTCCAGAAAAATTAGGGGCTAATGGTGAATATGATGAGAATGCTTTAGCTAAAAAAGTCGCCAAAGCTTTGGATAGTGTACCTGATATTAATGGTTTGGCTAAAGTTTATGTGGCGCAACAAGGTAGTGCTATATTTCTCAAAGGCAATGTACCTGATCGCAATACCTTGGAAAAAATTGTCTCTGTTGTTAAAAGCGTTCAGAGTGTAGGAGATATTAATACTGATGGTATTACTTTAAAATAAGATCTGGAAGAAAATACCAGCGATCGCGTCGCTGGTTTCTTTTAATGGTTGTTGTCGTTTTAATCCTGGAGAAATCTTAGCTGCACGTTCCCAATGTAGCAACCTTTGATTTTCCTTACTAAGAATTGTAACAGAAGATACGAACAAATCGTAAAAAAAAATTAAGTATTTTACTTTTATCTTTGCTTAATTGCCAATTGAGGACGACCCCAAATAACAGTTTCATGCTTATAGATGGTCATTCCCGGCTTTGCACCCTTGGGTTTATAAACGTTTTTGGGTTTAGTGTAAATTACAGGAACAGTATCACTTTCTCTGGCTTGACTGTAATAAGCCGTTATGTGCGCAGCAAATTGTAAGTCCGCTTCTTGGGGGACTGCTCCAGGTTCAAGACGCAGTAAGACATGGCTTCCTGGTATTTCTTGAGTGTGAAACCACAGATCATAATCATTAGCAGTGCGAAAGGTGAGAACATCATTTTGACGATTGTTTCGTCCTACCCATAATTGATAGCCAGAAGGGGTAGTGTAGCGATGGGGTTGAGAGTCATCTTGAGTTTTGGGGGATGGACGGTCAGTTTGCAGATAGTTTTGTTCGATTAATTCTTCGCGGATTTCTACTAAAGTTTGTAAGTCTTCTGCATGATGATAATTATCCAGTTGAATAAGATTGGTTTGGACTTGCTCTAAATAATTGATTTCTGCTTCTACTTCTTCCAATAAAGGTTTTACCGCAGATTTCGCCCGTTTGAGTTTTTGATGATTTTTGTAGAGATATTGGGCATTCTGCACTGCGTTTTTTTCAGGATTAAGTTTGATCTTAACTGGTTCATCTGTGACAAAATCGTTTAAGCTAATAGATTGGATTCCTGGTTGCCACAAATGCAAGTGTGCCATCAGTAAATCCGCTTGTTGACGATAGCTGTCTGCTTCTGTTGACTGTTGTAATCTTTCACGAAAAGTATGGGCTTTCCGTTGCAGCTTTTTTAAACAATTAGTGACTTTTTGTTGGAGTTGATGGTGCAGTTGTTGGAATTGTTCGAGATTAAGGCGATCGCTGTAGTAACGGTTAATTAAATGTTGTAAATTACTAGTGGGTTGATTCTCTATCCAACCCAAAACAGTGTAACCTTTGGGAGTGTTACCAGGATAAAATTCTTCTTGAGCCAGCATTTTCAGCCATTTTTGCCAAGTTATAAATAATTTATCCCAATCAGCATCTTTTAAGTTCTCTGTTGTCTCCTGGGGATGGATATCTGCTGCTCCCATAATTTCTGTAGCTACTGCTGGACTCAGACCCCTATAGGACTTGAGTAACTGACGTTGTAGTTTACCAGGAATCAGGCTGACTCTCTCTCGGAAGCGGTCTTGAGATTCATCTATTTTGGGTAAAGTTCCTGTAAGGGGTGGTGGTACTTCATAGGGTTGTCCTGTTTGAATAGGGCGCACACTAGATTGAGTAGAGCTAATTTGACGAGCAGGAGCAATAATGAGATTTTTAGCATCTGTCAGAATCACATTACTGTATTTGCCCATAATTTCTACATAGAGATGCCATAAAATAGGGTCTTGAGGGCGTTTGGCAAACTGCAAATCTAAAACTCTTTCCCAAGGAGCGATCGCGTCAATGGCGGTCAAAGCCAGTCCTTTAAATTGATGGCGTAGTTGGTCACTAAAAGTAAAAGTATCAGGAGTCCGAGGAGGAGGATCCCCCATACATACTCTAGCTGCTTGGGGATGCCAACAAATAGTTAACCAACCTCGCTGCTTAATAGTTCGTAATGCTAGGGCGATGGTAAAGCGATCGCGCTGATATACTTGTTCAACACGGGCTGGTATCCAGTCCCTAACCAATTCGCTACGAACGGCAGTTAAAGTCGTATAGTCAAAAGGCTGCATAGTAATTCTAGGTTATGAAGTTAGCGAAATGTGAAAAAAGCTGAAAAAAAGCTAAAATTTCCGTAAAAAATCGGTATAACATTGCTTTCGAGGTTGTAAAGCCAGATTTTTATCTATAACATTAAGATTATATTTGCTTAATCTCTCTATTAGCCTCTAATACCGTTGAATATTATGGATATACAGTTAATTAATATCGGTTTTGGTAATATTGTTTCGGCTAACCGTATCATTGCTATAGTTAGCCCTGAATCTGCCCCTATCAAAAGGATTATTACCGAAGCTAGGGACAGAGGGCAACTAGTAGATGCTACCTATGGTCGTCGGACTCGCGCTGTCATTATTACCGATTCTTCTCACGTAGTTTTATCAGCCATTCAACCAGAAACAGTTGCTCACCGTTTTGTGGGAGCAAAGGAGACTCCTAGTAACTCTAACTAATTCTTAAATCTAATGCCACAGGGGAAATTAATTGTTATTACTGGTCCATCGGGAGTAGGGAAAGGAACAATAGTGCGATCGCTCATTAAGAATCATCCCTCACTTCATCTTTCCATTTCTGCTACCACTAGAAGCCCACGCCCTGGAGAAGTGGATGGTCAAGATTATTATTTTATGAGTAAGGCTGAGTTTGAAGCTGCGATCGCCTCTGCGGATTTTTTAGAATGGGCAGAATATGCTGGTAACTATTACGGCACACCTCAAACCAAGGTCAAAGAATTAATCGATGCGGGTAAATGGGTCTTGCTAGAAATAGAATTAGTGGGAGCAAGGGCGATCGCTAATATTTTTCCCGATGCCCTCCGCATCTTTATTTTGCCTCCATCCCTAGAAGAATTAGAAGCTAGAATCAGAAACCGAGGTAAAGACTCTGAATCTGCCATTAATCAACGTTTAATTAGAGCCAAAGCGGAAATTGCAGCTAAAGATGAGTTTGATATTTGTATAGTTAATCAAGATTTGACCACCGCTATTAAAGAAGTAGAACAAGCAATTTTTTAATTGTTAATTGATGAAAAGTTGATTGTCATTAAATTAGTATGATATATTTTCGACACAATATGTTCCATCCAGCTTGATCCAAGCAATATTTTTGATCCGACAAGTACGAGCATATTCTCTAATAGCTTCTGGATCGCGAGCGCCTAAATCCAATTCGACTCTAATTTCGGGGTTAGAATTGCGTAATGTTTCTGCATGACAAAAAGCAGCAACTTGAGCTTCAGCAGTATCAGCTACCACTAACCAATCACTAGCGGGAGTTTGTTGGGGTAGTCTTGTAGTAGTAATTAAGGCACTGTGGAGATCTTCAATATTGAGAGAAAAACCAACACCAGGAGAAGATTCTTGTTGAGGGTGATACAGTCCTAATAGACGGTCATAACGTCCTCCTTGACCTAAAAGATAGCATTGATTGTCATGAAAACTCACTGCTTCAAAAACAATACCAGTGTAGTAGTCAAAAGTTTGGAGAAGGCTTAAGTCAAGGGTTATGGGAAGAGGATTCTTGCTACTACGATTTAGTAAATCAATCAGAGATTGGAGATTGATTACTGTGGCTTCTGCTGTGGGGTCTAAATCTAAAGTTGTTACCTTTTTTAATACGGTTTCGGGTGTTCCACGAAGCTCGAATAACATTAAGGCTCTAGCTTTTAAATCTGGTTCTAAATCCCAATTTTCTAGGGTAATACGGTCTAAATTTGCCAAACAATAGCGCACTTGCTTTCTGATATTTGGCGGAAAAACACTCAAAAGCGATCGCGTTAAACCAGCATCTCCTAGTAAAATTTGCCAGTCAGGAATCCCCAAATCTTGCAGACAGTTAGCTAATAGTAGCAAGATTTCTGCATCTGCGATGATTCCTCCTGCAAAAAGTAATTCGACTCCTGCTTGATAAAACTCTAGTTGACCTCCATCATAATTTTTGGGAGGATTACGAAAGACATTGGCACGATAACATAGACGTTGTGGATAGATATTACCAGCCATGCGGGTGACTGCTGCACGAGCAATAGAAGCAGTCATTTCAGGGCGTAGCCCTAAAGTTCCTTCCAAGTTATCTTTTAACTGAATCACAGTAGAAGGCTTGATTGCACCACCAGCAGTAAGAGTATCGAGCCATTCTAGAGTTGAAGTAACAATTCTAGAGTAGCCGTGTTGCCGAAATATCTGTTGTAGGCGGTCATTGATCCAAGCTTTTTGGGCTACTTCTAAGGGTAATAAATCTCTAGCTCCAGCAGGTGGTTGATAAGTCATGTTTAGCAATTATCAATTATCGATAAAGCTCATCTTACTTTTTTTTTGCCCCAAACAGGCTACGAAAGATACCGCTATTACTTAATTTACTCTCCGATGTATTAGTGTTTCTACTCTTAGAAGATTTGCCAGCACCAGTATTCTGTCTATTTTTATGTTTTAGTAGTTGATCTAGCTCTTTTTTACTTTCAATTACTATTGGGTCTTTAGGGTTGACTTGCTCCGCTTTTTTAATATGAATTTTTGCCATAGTTAATTGTTGTTGGCGCAAATAGATTTTGCCCAATAGAGCATGAATTGTACTATTGTTGGGATCAATTTTTAGCCCGTCTTTCAGTTCTGCGATCGCCTGAAGCCAATTTCCTTTCTCCGTATATTCTTTAGCACGTCGAATATAGGAAGCCACTCTTAATTGGGTCTTGGGGGGTTCTGGTTTTTCCGAAGTTTGTGGGGGAGAAGGTTGAGTGGGAGCTTTCCTAGATGTCGGGGATTTTGGAGATTGAGAAGTCGCAGATTTTTCAGTCATTTGAGGTTTTTGGGTAAGAATCATGGTTCGACTTTGCTGCAACATCAAATAAACTAAGTTTAGCTCACTGATTAAAGCTATTTTTTTAGTTACTGACTCCAGGGAGTTATATTGTTCTTGAGAGAGGCTTTTAAGTAATTTGTGATAGACCAGTTCCAATTTATCACCAGCTTGCAACAGTTGTTGAGCAGATTCACTAGCAAAGGTAATGCGATCTTTTTTTTCTACCAAACGCTGACCAATTTGAGTGAGTATTAACTGATGTTCTGCGTAAGAATTTTTATTAGAAAGGGATTCATAAGCGGGATTAACCAATCTAGATAAAAGTTTACTAGCCAATTTTTTGTGTTCGTTGTCACCTTTACAGGTGTCGGGGTGAAGTTTATGGGCTATCTTGAGATATTTGAGTCGAATTTCTTTGGGGTTAGCATTAAGAGCAGTCCCTAAAATAGCGTGATGATCGATGATATTGAGTTTAAATAATCCATGTTTGATAGCAAAAGACATAGGGTACTGTAAGGGAATAATATAGTTTTAATTTTTGATTCATAATTTCAAGCTATATTTTTAGGATTCCCCAAAACTAGCTTTTGCTAACAAATGATCCCGTGATGCACTCCCACCCCTATCCAGTAGGTAAGGCGGTGGAAAGGGGCTTTATTATATCCAGGATGTGGATATTAAGTTGATCAACTTTGCTTAAAAGCGGGTTTCCACGGCTTCTCTTCTCAGAAGAGTTGAGCGTTTTTGAGTGGGGGAAGCACCCAGCCCCACTTTTTTGATTAGTTCGGCACTATTAAGATCTCGGTCGAGAATTAGCCCACAATGATAACAACAGTGCCAACGGTCGGATAATTCTTTGGGAACACGATTCAAGCAGTTAGAGCAATGTTGACTTGTGCCTCTGGGGTCAACCTCGATCACTTTCAATCCAGCTTTTTCAGCTTTAGCCCAAAGTATTTCTACAAATTGACTTAAAATCCAGCATCAGCAAAACTTTTGTTTAAACCTGCTTTTGATTTATCTCGTCTATAACGTACACAACGTAATTACAGAAAGCAATTGACATTGTGGAAGTGTTACACGACATAAAAAAATGCTACTCCATCATCATAGCAATTGAGT
>JAAUYH010139577.1_pt1 | contig 19043 bp, 8 predicted proteins | sample 7278061 | NCBI WGS metagenome assembly JAAUYH01 (sample SAMN14350203, study PRJNA611818) | marine sediment metagenome | isolation source: surface marine sediment (0.6m) | place: French Polynesia: Moorea | collected 2018-08 | reverse complement strand
TTGGAGGAAACTCAAATGATTATCAACGATTTAACTTTCATGGAATCCGTTGCTGAAGAAGTAGTTGGTGGTTTCTCTTTTACTGCTGAGAAAGATGTAGATATCGACGTTCTCGTTACCGAAACCATCGATATTGACAAAGATGTTGATGTTGACGTTGACATCAGCGGCAACTTAGCTACTGCTGAAGCTGGTGCTACTGCTTTCGGTGAAAACACCTTGGCTGAAGCTTTCGGTTTCACCTACACCGATGATGGTACTTCTGCAGCTAACGCATTCTCCGTATCTGCTACTTACTAATTTAAAACTCTACTAACAGAGACACTGAATCACTGCAAGTAGAGTATCGGCTCGGAAGCCAAGTATTATTAGAACTCGCCGAAGGCTCTCTGGCTATATGAGCTTTCGGCTTTCACTGGTTTGAATATACGATATTTAAATCCAAAAGAATTGTTTTAGTAATATTTTTTTACAATCATGCCATTTTCTCCCCCACTGCTATCTTCTTGCGAATGTCGTGTAGCCTGATAACCCACCTTGCAGGTTAAAACACGCTCTCATGCTTACTCAGTCTGATTTATCTAATAACTTGCATTTCCAAGGGCGATAACCAGGAGGTGTAGCCTCAACTCCCCTAGTTACTAGCGTGACGCTGGTAACCAGAACATAGAGACCTCTAGCTCTTCTTGAGAATGATCCAGGGATTTTAATCCTTGGCGAGTGCACAAAAAAAAGATATATATAAATGCATAAGTTATGACTACAGTTGCAGATGCTCTTAAACTCGCTGTTCAATATCATCAAGCTAAGCGCTTACCCCAAGCAGAACAGGTTTATCGTCAAATTTTAGATGTAAGTCCACAGCAACCGGAAGCGCTATACGGGTTAGGTGTGCTAGCCCAGCAAAAGGGACAGCATAAGAATGCAGAACAACTCTTAAAAACAGCTCTAGAGTTGCAGCCCCAATCCCTTAAGGTATGGTTTAGCTTGGGAAACTTGCATCAAGTCCAAGGTAAGTTACAGGATGCTGAGGACTGTTATCGCCAAGCCTTGCAATTGCAACCCCAATCAGTATCAGTATACAATAATCTGGGTTATACTCTGCAACAACAAAACAAGTGGGAAGAAGCGATCGCTTGTTATGAGAAAGTACTAGCACTCCAGCCCGATTGTCAAGAAGCAAAAGTTAATTTAGGTAATGTTCTTGATGTTCAAGGAAAACTTTCTCCACAGCAAAAAAGCTATTATGCAGCCTTGAATAATCAGTTGGGGATCAATAGGAAAAATGCAGGGGACTTAAAAACAGCTATTGCTTATTATCAACAAGCTATTGAATTACAACCTGATTTTGCGTCAGCTCATTATAATCTGGGAAATGCTTTGCAAATGGGGGGAGATTTAAATGGGGCTTATAGGTCTTATTTGCGAGCGATTGAGTTTAAACCCGATTATGCCTATGCTTATAATAACTTGGGAAATATTTTCCAGCAACAAGGAAAGCAAGATGAAGCTATAGAGTACTATCGAGAAGCGATTAAAATTCAACCAAATTATGGTCATGCATATAATAATTTAGGAAATCTTCTACAACAAAAGGGTGAGTTGGAAAAAGCTTTAGAATCCTATTTTCAAGCAATCAAGTTTGCCCCTGATTATGCTCAGGCTCATTACAATCTTGGTCATATATATAGAAAACAAAATAAATTAGATGAAGCTATAAAATTTTATCAAAATGCATTAGAGATTCAGCCAGAATATGCTGATGCCAAGTTTGGTGTTTTAATGAGTCAGTTGCCAATTATCTATAGCAGTTTTAATGAAATAAAGTTCCAGCGTCATCAGTATCAACAACATCTAGAAGAATTAGCAAATAGTTATAAGTTAGCTAGTCCTAGAGAACAAGCTAAAGCTGCTGATGCTGTAGGTTCATTACAGCCCTATTTCTTAGCTTATCAAGGCTTAAATGATAGAGAATTGCAACGAATCTATGGGGAGATGATTTGTGAGGTGATGTCCAGTCGTTATCCCCAATGGAGTCAGTCCCTTGAGATTCCCAATTTAAAGGCTGGCGAAAAAATTAGAATAGGGTTTATTTCTGGATATTTTAATCGCCATTCTGTGTGGAAAATTCCCATTAAAGGTTGGATTGAACAACTGGATAGAAACAAATTTGAATTATTTGGTTATTATACAAATTCTAAAAAAGACACAGAAACGTCAGTTGCGGCTCAATTATTTAGCAAATTTATTCAAGCTCCCCTTTCAATTGCACAATGGTGTCAGGTAATTTCTCAAGATAAATTACATGTAGTAATTTTTCCAGAAATAGGAATGGAACCAATGACTGTCAAGCTGGGGTGTTTAAGACTTGCTCCAGTACAAATAGCATTTGGTGGACATCCGGAAACAACTGGTTTACCAACAATTGATTATCATTTGAGCAGTGAGTTAATGGAACCAGAAAATGCTCAAGAATGCTATACAGAAAAGTTGGTAAAATTACCAAATCTGGCTGTACACTATACACCTTTTACAATTCCACCTGAAACTGTTAGCAAACAAGATATTGGCATTGGAGCAGATGAAATTATGTTTTGGTGTTGTCAATCAAGTTCTAAATATTTGCCACAGCATGACGATCTCTTTCCCAGAATAGCTCAAAATTTAGGGAATTGTAAGTTTGTATTTATTCAAAATTCTAGCGAACATGTCAGTGAATGTTTCCGCCAGCGTTTAAGGAGTATTTTTGCAAATTTTGAGCTAAATTATCAAAAATACTGTATATTTTTGCCTCGCTTAAATGCCAGTCAATTTGCGGGAGTCACAGCCATAGCTGATATTTTTCTTGATACTATTGGTTGGTCTGGTAATAATACAACTATGGAATCTACCGCTTATAATTTGCCAATTGTCACCTTTCCAGGGGATTTAATGCGGGGACGTCATGCAATGGCAATTTTGAAAATGATGGGTGTGGAAGAAACAATTGCTGACAGTAAAGATGATTATGTAAAGATTGCAGTACGATTGGCTAAAGATTCCGATTATCGGCAGTATATATCTGAAAAAATTGCTCGAAATAAATATAAAATATATGGGGATTTAGCACCGATAAAAGCTCTAGAAAGTTTTCTGTTAAATCTAGTCCAGCACAAATAATATCTTTTCCTTAGTCATATCTTGCACCATTCTCAACAAGACCAAAAAAAACCGGGTTTCTAAACGAAAAATTAAGGTTTTGAGACTGAGAGATTTGCAAGAAACCCCGGCAGTCGCTACAACGGAGGAGACCTCCGCAACGCGTTGCCTCGCTTTTTAGCCCAGGTGCAAGATGTGTGCTTATCTTTACTCCATCTTTAGAGCAACAAAAAACAATAAATAAAAGATAAAAAACAACTATGACAACAGTTTCACAAGCTTTAAAATTGGCTGTTCAACATCACAAAGCCCAACGTTTTAGCCAAGCACAAGAAATTTATAGTAAAATTATAGAAGCACAACCTGATAACCCAGAGGCTTTATATGGGTTAGGCATGTTGGCACACCAGGTAGGTAAATCTCAACAAGCTGAAAAGTTTCTGAACACAGCTGTGGGAGTACAACCAAATTCATTCAAGGCTTGGTTTAGTTTAGGTAATGTGTGTCAAGCACATGGTAATTTCCCAGCAGCAACCAAAGCTTATCAGCAAGCCATTAATTTGCAACCAGATTCAGCTTCAATTTACAATAACCTGGGCTACACTCTGCAAAAACAAGGTAAATTTGATGAAGCTATAACCTGTTATCAAAAAGCTTTAGAAATTGATCCCAATTGTACAGAAGCGGATGTTAATTGGGGAAACACTCTACATGAACAAGGGAAACTGTCCCCAGAAAATCAACTCCACTACGGGCAATTAAACCATAAATTAGGCATTGCCCGCAAGGATGCAGGTGATTGGAAGACAGCATCTATTTACTATCGTCAGGCTATACTCCTGTTGGAATCTGCACAGAGGGTGCTAACCATCCATTCCGATCTAGTAGAAGTACATTACAACTTAGGAGAAGCGCTACAAGCATTAGGAGACCCAGAAGCAGCTGGTAGCTGTTATCAAAAAGCTTTGGAAGTTGACCCCAACTATGGAAAAGCTTACATGTGTTTGGGGCAAATTTACCAAATACAGCATAAATTAAAAGAGGCAGCATTGGCTTATAAAGAGGGATTAAAGCTGATTAATCCACATTATGCCGCAGCGGTGTCAGCCTACCAAAATCCCGACTTTGTTCCCGAAAATTACACCTCACCGGAGTTAGAACTTGGGGAAGTTACCGTTGGGGACTACCAATTTCCAGCTATTCCTCCTGTGTGTGAAACTGAAGGGAAACGTCCTTTCTTTTCCGTAATTATACCCCTGTATAACCGCAAACATTACCTTCTAGAATGTCTTGCCAGCGTCTTAGGACAATGGCAAGGGGAAGAGGAAATGGAAATTATAGTGATGGATAATGCCAGCGAACCGCCTTTATTTGACCTTGTAGACGCCATTGGGGGGGGAGTTGTCCGCTACTACCTAAACTCGGAAAATATTGGTCCACGGCGCAATTTTAACCGGGGAATTGCCCTGAGTCGGGGTCAGTGGATTCACTTACTACCAGAGGATGAATATGTACTTCCTGGTTTTTATTCACGGTTAAAGTCAGGTTTAGAAACATGTCCAGACACCGTAGGGGCTGCTTTTACAGGGTATCAAAATATTGACCAAAACAGAAAAGTGATTTTCGCTCAAAAGCATTGGGGGATGGAGAGGGGTATAAATAAAAATTGGCTGGAACGCATTGGTGTTTCTAACCCCTTAAATCCCTGTGCGACTGTAATTCGTCGAGTTGCTCACGAACGTTTGGGTGCTTATGATTTAATTAATCTCTATACTCCTGATTGGGAACTCTACAAGCGTATTGCTTCTTTCTATGATTGGTGGTGCGAACCAGAAATTTTGGCATGTTATCGTCAACATACTAATAGTATGTCATCTGAAGTTTTCTTAGCTGGGGCACAAGGGGAATATTATCGTTTAGGAATTGAAATTTCCGAGAGTTATTTACCGATTGAACATCGCGCCGAAATTACGAGAAAATCCCGCCGTCACTATTTTAATAAGTGTTTATCACAAGCAATAATTCCTTTAAAAGCAGGTAGGATTGAAGGAGCATTTTCTCTTGTTCAAGAAGCAATTAGAATCGATAGTTCTCCTGAGGCTATAGCTAAATTATTCACCTGGTTAGCTACGGATGAAGCTATTCCTTTAAGGAATGCAATTGCTCACAAATGGATGTCAAATTCTCAACCTAATACAGATAGCAATTCTCCAGATAGATTTTACTTTGCCTATCCTTAAATAATCTCAAGTGGGCAATGCCCACACTGCATAATAATCATTGATTCTTGGGGTGTATTCATGAAAAATTTCAAAAATTCTCTAATCAATCAAAAAAGCATCTACCACCAGAAACTTGTGAGAAATAAACCACCAATGTGGATGAGTGAGATTGGATTTGAGTGGTTGTATAGATTATTATTAAAAATTAAATATTTACATGAAAAATATTTAGTTAACTCACAGTGCAAGTCCAAAGTATTTGAGATATAAACCACGTCTATTTTGAAAACCCCAGTTTTTAATTGACCTGGTTTTTTCCCTATTCCCTATTCCCTATTCCCCTGGTTGACTGACAAAAGTCTTGGAAGTGTTGAAATTTCGTAGGTTGGGTGGAGGAACGACACCCAACGCAATCGGTTGCGGTTGTTGGGTTACTCTGCGAGAAGCCGCTTTGCGTCTACATGCTACCCCTCCGGGGAAGCAAGCTACAACCCAACCTACATCTGTTTCCTATTCCCTGTTCCCTATTCCCTGTTCCCTATTTTTGTTAATTAAATATAGTTTTATTAGGAATTTTTGAAAATGGCAACAATAGCTGAAGCACTGCAACTTGCTGCTCAACATCATCGAGCAAATCGCTTTACCCAAGCCGAACAGATATATCGTAAAATTTTAGAAACTCAACCCCATCATGCTGATGCTATTCACGGTTTAGGTGCAATTGCACAACATTTTAATCAATATCAAGTCGCTGAAAAATTATTCAATACAGCCTTACAAATCCAGCCAAAAGCTGCTAAAAGTTGGTTTAGTTTAGGTAATTTACACCAAACTCAAGGTCAACTTCAAGAAGCAGCAGAATGTTATCAAAAAGTTTTAGCTTTGCAACCCAAATCTTTTGTAGTTTATAATAACCTTGGCTATACATTTCAACTCCAAGAAAACTGGGAAAAAGCTATAGCTTGCTATCAAAAAGCCCTGCAATTACAACCCAATTTTACCGAAGCTAAGGTAAATTTAGCTAATATTCTCCACAGCCAAGGGAAGCTACCCCCAGAACAAAAATCAGCCTTCGCAACAGTGAATAATGATTTGGGAGTAACCCAAAAGAAACAAGGTAATTTTAAAACTGCTACTAATTACTACCGACAAGCAATTTCCCTACAGCCAGATTTGGCAATAGCTCATTATAATTTAGGAGGAGCATTGCAAAATCAAGGTAAATTAGAAGACGCGATTGCTTCTTATCAAAAAGTTATAGAAATCAATCCCCAAGACCCAGAAATATACAAACAATTAGCTGAAAACAAACTCAATCAAATTTACAAAACCCAAGAAAAATCAAAAAAATCAAGCAATAAAAAATTAAAAATCGCCTTTGTTGGTCAACCATTTGTGATGACATCATATCCTAATCCCATGGATTCCATTGGGATTTTGACTTATGAATTAGTCAATTTATTATCACAGGATTGTGATGTTAGTGTTTACACAGCCGGACAAAAATTTCAGGAATTTAGTCATCAAGGGGTAAATTATCAATATATTCCTGTCGATTTCGACAAGTCATTATTACAAAGCTTAGAAAATTTTTCTGAAATTAAAAACATTCAAAAACCCATATTTAGTTCTCATTGGTATTATTTGGGATATATTTTACAAATAGCCAATGACTTAAGAAAAAAACAATATGATGTTGTCCACATTCACAACTTATCCCAGTTTATCCCCGTTATTAGGGCTTTAAATCCCAAAATAAAAATAGTTCTGCACATGCATTGTGAGTGGTTAAATCAACTCGATCAAGAAATGCTAGCAGCACGACTTAAACATGTAGACGCAATTATTAGCCCTAGTGAATATATTTCCACACAAATTCGTCAGCGTTTTCCTCAAATAGCAGAACGTTGTCATACAATCTATAACGGCGTTAATTTTGACCGGTTTATAGATACTTCTGTGAATAAAAAACAGTCCAAATCAACCAGTGTTAAAAATTTATTGTTTGTGGGTAGAATCTGCCCGGAAAAAGGCTCTCATATCTTATTAGAAGCTTTTAAAAAAGTTCAAGAACAGTATCCAGAAACTCAACTTAACTTGGTTGGACCTGTAGGAATTATTCCCTATGAATATTTAGTAGCTTTAAGTGATGATCAACTGGTTGCAAATTTAGCCTCATTCCACCATGAAGGGAATTGGATAAGTTACCTGAGAAAACAAGTTTTTCAATTCCAACAAGAGGGTGAAACAGCTAATCCTGTATCTTTAGCTGGTGTCATTCCTCCTGTAAAACTGAGCGATTACTATCAACAAGCAGACATTTTTATCTTCCCTTCTATATGTCATGAAGCATTTGGAATGCCCATTGCAGAAGCAATGATTGCAGGGGTTCCCGTAATTGCAACTCAAGCTGGTGCTTTTCCAGAATTAATCGAAGATGGCAAAACAGGAATGTTAGTAGAACGGAGTGATGCTGATGCTTTAGCAGCAGCAATTATCCAATTACTTGACAACGAAAAGTTACAGAAATCAATGGTAACGGTAGCAAGAAAACGAGCGGTAGAATTGTTCTCTTTTGAAAAGATGGCTGATGATTTACTTGCTAGATACGAAACTCTTTGTAATAGGGAAATACCAGAGGTAAAATCAGATTTATCAGTTGTTAAAACCCAATAATTGATGTTGATTTTGCTGATTTATTCGCTCATCAATAAGTAGACTTTCTAGGTTATTATCTAGGTGCTTGTTCATCAATAAGTAGACCAGGACTTACGCAAGTGTCACAAGGAAAGTCTAAATTTAGGCGTTGCTGAATCCATGTATGAAAATGATGTTGCATTATTCCCAAACCCTTGTTCCAGACGTTGCAGTGCAACGTCTGGAACACCCGGATTCATACTTCAATTATGCAACGCCTAAATTTAAGTCTCTAGTAGACACTTTAGTGCCAAAAATAAGCGATAAATGGCTGACTACGAACAGAGAAATGTGCCAGTTGCGTAAGTCCTATAGACTCAGGACTTACGATATTGTCACAATATGTAGTCGGTGCCTAACACTATAAACCCTAATTTACCGTACATACTTTATCAAAGTGTCACATATCCTATGCTGATAAATATGCCAGTTGCGTAAGTTCTAAGACTTTCTAAGTTATTATGTAGGTGCGTTATGACTTTAGTCTAACGCACCCTACAGCTACTTTTAATTAAGAGCAATAAGAGAATCAAAATTATGAGTCAATTCTCCTTAACAACTCCAGTACGTCATTTTTATCGTAATCTAATTTATCGTACTGGCATCGAATATAATCAAAAAAATCTGGAACGTTCCACAATTTTCTTTGCTCCCCATCAAGATGATGAAACCCTTGGTTGTGGAGGAACAATTATCCGCAAAAAGCAAGCCGGAGCAGATGTAAAAATAGTTTTTATGACCGATGGTTCCCAGTCTCATGCCCATTTGATGCCTCCAAATCAATTGAAATTAATCAGAGCAAAAGAAGCTATTGCTGCAGCTAAAAAAATGGGCGTTTCAGAGGAAGATGTAATTTTTTTAGAAGTCAAAGATGGCACATTAGAGCAAAATTTTGACTCAACCATGGAAAAAGTTACAGAAATTTTTTTCAAATTCTTACCAGAAGAAATTTTTATTCCCTATTCTCAAGATGGGGTATCTGACCATAATGCAACTAACCAAATTGTACTGTCTGCCTTAAAAGGGTGCCAAGCCAGTGTGACAATTTATGAGTATCCAGTATGGTATTGGAATCACTTGCCCTGGACTAGTTTTGGAGGGGCATGGACAAATTTAGGAGGCAGTCCCAAAAAAATATTATCTGATTTAAAAAATAGCGTTATAGCAGATTTTAATTTACTCTATAAATTTAAGTATTTTGTTGATATAGAACAAGTTTTAACAACAAAAATAGCAGCAATTAATGAACATAAATCTCAGATGACACAACTAAATAATCACCCAAAATGGCTCACTTTGGGGGATGTGTCAAATGGAGAATTTATAGAATGTTTTCTACAAAAAAAAGAGATTTTTTATCGTTATCACTTAATCATGGGTGAGGTAAAAAACAAATAATTACAGGTAAATGTAAATTGATATAATTCCTCGTTACAAGGTTTTACCTTGTAACGGAGTTAGGGGGCTGCTACCTCCCATCAATTCTGGAGGCAGAGCCTCTTAAAAGACGTTTCCAGGCTCAGCCTGGGAACGAGTTAAATGGCTCACTTTGGGGGATGTGTCAAATGGAGAATTTATAGAATTTCTGCAAAAAAAAGAGATTTTTTATCGTTATAACTTAATCATGGGTGAGGTAAAAAAAAATAATTATTAAATTAAATAAATCAAATAATTACAGGTAAATATAAATTGATATAATTCCTCGTTACAAGGTTTTATCTTGTAATGCAGTTAGGGGGCTGCTACCTCCCATCAATTCTGGAGGCAGAACCTCTTAAAAGACGTTTCCAGGCAACAGCCCAGAAACGAGTTAATTCATCCCATTTTGGGATACCTGATTTATAAAAAAATTAATCAAAAATGCAGACATTTAACAAACCAAATATAGTCCAAAAATCCTTGACCGATTCCTATACCCAAAAATGTCCTGCGGGTAGAACTATCGGCACCATTAGTCCTAGTGGTGTAGTCCGTAAGGGTGCGGATGTAGAAAATATAATTGCAATCGATAATGGAGCATTACGATTCCAGCCCCTGGTAAAACCTGGTTGGGGGAAACAAGGAATTGCTTATGGTCCCTACACCCGCACCAATGGTCTTGCTTTTGCTGCACTCCTGCTTAATGGTCATAATACCTCCCAAGCAGAAAGAATTGAATCCCTTGGGAAACGACTCCATCGGTGGTTAATTGGTGGTGAGACACAAAAACCTTTAAATAGGTTCCACTCTTGGTTAAAGAGTCCCCAAAAATGGTGGATGGGAAGACGACTATGGTGGTGGATTTGTAGTTCCCCTGAATTTCGCAAATACTTTCCCTTGTCCAAGCTGGATGAAAACCTGGCAGTGGGTTGGTTTCCTCAGGAAGTTCCCCAGAACCCCCGGTCGGAAGGAAATGGCTTTATTGTTCACGCTACAGGCACAGAAAATGGAGAACTATGGACTCGTGTAGGTAATAATCTCCTCTCCTGTGTCAAGGGTTTACAAAATATCCAAACCTATTATATTGTGATTCTACGGGAGAAGGGAGCAGCCTATTATGCCGCTTCCGTTCCTAATGCCCACGGCTTGGGAAATTACCCCAATATGCGTCCCCTGGCTATTGATGCCTTTAATGATGACCCCACCGTATATGCTGCTATTTACCAAAGTGTACTCGGACAGATTGGATTTCGCATCGATACACGGGTTTATGGCGCTCAAATAACCGAAATTCCCGCACTCGCTACTTGGTACGGTACAGCTCAAGCAGCAGATAGCTTGATGGGCACAGGGATGTTAGACACTGCTACAACCCAACCGGGTGGTAATTGGCAATTATGGCAAGGAAATTACCAACGCAGTAGTAAAGGAAGTTTTCCCACCCAAGCAGACAGTTTGGCAGTGTTAAACTGTGAAGCTGCTTCCGGACTAGTCCACCTGCTTGTAGAAACCCAAGGGCAAACAACAGAAATTAGTCTCTTGTGGCGTGTATGCGATCGCAACAACTATTGGAGTTTTCAAGCATCGGGGCATAAATGTCGGCTGCGGTTGCGGCAAAATGGTAAATGGCAGACTTTGGCAGTCAGCGATTTGTGGAGTTTACAACCCAATGCCATCAATTCCTTGCAGATATCGGATCAAGGAGAACAATTTAGCCTCTACCTCAACGGTAAGTTGGTGTTTAATAAGCCCTTTACCGACTCCCGACTGCAAACAGCTACAGGAATTGGGATTGGAGCCACACAAGCCAATCATAACATATATTTCCGTACCTTGGAAGCTCATGCCCGTACTATTCCCATACCTGAAGAACTCAACCTTGGTTCTCCTTGGATACCCCAAAGTAGGGAAGTCCTAATTACTGAAGATTTTGCTGGTTCTACCCTAGATTTAGCAGGTAAAACCACAACTACTGGCAACAAAGTATGGCACAAACAAATCGGAGAGGGCATGATTGAGCTAACCGGGGATGGTAGCGCCAAAGTACGAGGTGATGCCAAAAATCCCAATCCTGGTTGTACTGCCTATACCCTTGCCTGGGATAACCCGGAATTCGCCGAAATTGAAGTACAAATTATACCTCCTGGTACTAGGCGGGGACAAGGGGAAAAAGGTCGCGGTGGCTTGATTTTTTGGCAAGATACCAACAACTACATTATTGTAAATAATTGGCTGGATGATGTCTATGGTGGTGCTTCCATTTCCTCTTTTTTCCACCTCAACGGCTTTGAGGAACTATATGATGCAGTATGGACAAATGTGGGCGATCGCGTCAAGTGGGGTGTTCCCCATCAGCTACGTATGGCTTTTGATGGTATAAATTATACTATCTACGTGAATGACGAGCCAGTACTCTATCGTGCCATTACCGATGTATATCCTGATATTGCACCCCTAGCAATTAACCGGGTGGGAATTGTTGCCAACTGGGAATGGGGTAACGATACTGGTAGTATATTCAACAATTTTGTCGCTCGATGTCAGTAAGCGGCTAGTCTACAGTAAGAGTGGGATGGGCATCCCTACCCGTCCGAATTCCTAGGTTGGGTTAAGCGACAGCGCAACCCAACTCTTAAAAAACACTGTTAAGAGTGTTTCTTAGGAGGTTCCCTATTAAGAGTTCCCTACCTCAAAAAAATGTCTAATTAATTTTGCCCAGGTACTTATCATTGAAGCCAAAACGATGCAGAAAAAGTTGGGTTTCCGTTCCGTCAACCCAACCTACACAATTTCAGATTTTCATATTTTTTACGTAAAGAAAAGATTAGTTGAGTTGCCACCAGCGAAAGTAAGAGTTCCATCGTTTTGGTCTCGCAGGGCAGTTCCAACTTCATTAATCGTTGCACCGACTACAACACCAATGATGTCACTAAAGCTTGGCGACAAGCTAACACTATTAACCCCGAAAATAAAGGTATCAGCACCTACCTGCTGCACTCTATATATTAAGCCTGTTTGTACCTGAATTATATCCCCTGCATTAAAGTCTCTGGCAAATACTCCAGGAGTAGCGCTTTCCTGACCGATAACTGCAAAGTCACCAAAGGTGTTACCGCTACCCACATAGTAAATTTCACCATTATCTCCTAGGACAAACCGATCATTATCAGCTCCCCCTGCTAGTACATCAATCTCTTGGATGCCTCGGACTCTGATACTACCAAGAGAACCAGTTCTACTGCCAACTCCAACACCAGTGATGACATCATCTCCAGCATCACCAATTATTGTGTCATCACCACCATTACCAATTAAGACGTTATTGCCAGCATTACCAGTAATTCTATCTGCAAAGGTAGAACCAGACACATTTTCAATGTTACTGAGTGTATCCGTACCACCCAGCCCGTCGGTGGCAGTTCCAGCAGCTAAATCAACAACTACTCCTGCCGTACTGTTGGTATAATCTACTCCGTCAATACCACCAGCACCATCAATGGCGTCATCACCACGACCAGCACCGAAAACATTATCCTGGTCGTTACCAATTATAGTGTCATTGAAAATTGAATCTGTGACTTCTTCAATGCTAATCAGGGTATCGTTACCACCAATACCATCATTAGCAATACCAGTACCCGCAACCAAGTCAACGGTAACTGCTGATAAGCTGGTGGAATAATCTGCTCGGTCAATACCGTCACCCCCATTTAGGATATCATCGCTAGCACCACCTGCCAGAGTATCATTGCCAGCACCACCATCTAAGCTATCATCACCAGAGCCACCACTGAGGAAGTTGTTACCTGTATCACCAGTAATGGTATCGTTGTAATTGGAACCTTCGACTTCTTCGATACTAATTAGCGTATCAATATTACCGAATCCATCTTGAGCAGTTCCGGCAACTAAGTCAACAACAACACCAGCATTAGCAGGACCTACTGGACTGGTGGAATAATCGATGCGATCGCTACCTTCTCCTCCATCAAGGATATCATCACCAGCACCGCCTTGGAGGGTATCATCACCATCAGCCCCATTCAAGGAATTGGCAACAGCATTTCCTATGATGTTGTCGTTGAGATTAGAACCAACTACATTTTCAATGCTAGCTAATGTATCAGCATTATCAAACCCATCTTCAGTGACAATACCTGTTGTCAGATTAACGGTAACACCTACAAGACTGGTTGAATATTCGACAGTATCATTACCAGCACCGCCATTGATAGCATCATTGCCAGCACCACCGATAAAGACGTTATCAGCAGCATTACCAACAATGTTATCATTGAAACTAGAACCGCTTACTTCTTCGATGTTGCTGAGAGTATCAATAAAACCGAAACCATCGCTGGCAACACCAGTTGTCAAATTAACGCTAATTCCGCCTGCACTGGATGAATAATCAACGCGATCGCTACCACCACCTCCATCAATGATGTCATTGCCAGGACCACCAACAAAGAGGTTATCATTCCCATCGCCAGTCAAAGTATCGCTGAATATAGAACCGATGACTTCTTCAATACTGGTCAGGGTATCCGTACCACCTAGCCCATCATTAGCGGTACCAGTAGCAAGATTAACAGTAACTGCTCCTGTTGGGTTACCAGAATAATCGACTCGGTCTATACCAGCACCACCATCAATGTTGTCATCACCAGCACCACCAACAAAGGAGTTATTGGCATCATTGCCCACGAGATTGTCGTCTTGATTGGAACCGACGACATTTTCAATGTTGCTTAATGTATCAGTACCACCCAAACCATCATTAGCAGTACCTGTTGCCAAGTTGACATCGACAGCCCCCGTACTGCCAGAATAATTGACAGTATCAGTACCATCACCACCATCGATGTTGTCATCGCCAGCACCACCAATAAAGGAGTTATTGAGTTCATTTCCTATGATAACGTCGTCGAAATTAGAGCCAACGACTTGTTCAATGCTGGTTAATGTATCAGTACCACCCAAACCATCGCTGGCAGTACCTGTTGCCAAGTTGACATTCACAGCCACTGTACTGGTGGAATAATTTACTCGGTCAAAACCACTACCCCCGTTGAGATTATCATTACCTACTCCCCCAACTAGAGTATCATTACCAGCACCGCCATCAATCACGTCATTACCATCATTTCCCAATAGCAGGTTAACTGCTGCATCGCCAGTCAAAACATCGTCAAAATTAGAACCACTAACATTGTCGATATTGATCAGGGAATCCGTAGTACCAAATCCATCGCTGGCAGTACCTGTTGCCAAGTTAACATTAACAGCTCCGGGACTGGTGGAATAATCAACAAGATCGACCCCAGCGCGGGTGTCTGTAAGGTCACCAATTAAGGTGTCATTGCCAGCCCCCCCAACTATAGTGTCATTTCCGACATTGCCATCGACATTGTCATCACCAGCACCCCCAAAAAGGGTGTCATCACCAAGACCAGCATCAAGGATGTCATTGCCATCGTCGCCGTAAAGTTCGTCTTCTTGTCCATTACCCAAGATGGTATCATTACCCGCACCGCCACGCAGAGTATCTACACCACCACCTGTAATATCGCTACCACTAGCCCCTTGGATAAAGTCATTACCATCGCCACCCTCAATAGATTCATTACCGCTAATTGATAGGAGTCTGTCATTACCTGCACCACCCAAGATAGTATCGTCACCTTGTCCACCTTGAATGGTGTCATCTCCAACGCCACCATCGAGATTGTCATTGCCACCTCCCCCATCTAGGAAGTCATTACCCACACCCCCTATTAAGGTGTCACTGCCGCTATCAATACCCCCAAATAGGCGATCGTTACCATCACCACCGTCGATGCTATCATTACCTTGATCTCCCTGGAGGAAATCATTTCCACCTAATCCTGATAGAGTATCGTTGCCAGAACTACCAAATAGTTGATCGGGGAAGTTTGTGCCGATCAGGTTGTCATTTGCTCTGGTTCCTCGTCTAAAAACCATATTTTTTATCTCCTTAATTTTACAATTAACATTTGTATTAGGTTAAAAAAAGTAGCATTTTCATGAAGTTGATTGTTGCCTTTCTCTAGTAGATGCAGCCCATAATTATCCTAATTTCGTTTGATTTGACCCCGGATAATGACCTGGAGTTAGTTATTAATAAATAATTTGTAAGTTTCATTGTCCTCCTTTTTTTACATCACAGATTTTTCAAAATACCCAAGCAGTATTACGAATCTCAAAAAATCTGTTATGGAAGGGCAATGAACTGTAAACAAGGCTCAAAATCATTAGATGCTAGTAAATTATGCTATTTAGTAGCTATGAAAACAATAGCTTTTCAAAGCATAAGCTATATCCTTGATTTTTGTTAGTATCTTTATGCCAAATTGGCAAGAATTTATGCCAATTTGGCAGTTTTTATTTTTAAAGATGTGATGAATTCTATTTGATGAAATCTTTCTATTTTTCAATAAAATTTAAATAACAATTATTCTTATCTGATATATTGCATCTGACTGGAAAAACCGGATTTATTTGAGACTAAATACGATGCGGATTCCATACTCCACCCATAGAAACCCGGTTTATTCCTACACCCATATACTTAATATTTACTTTATAAATGGTCTCTAAGAGGATGTTTGAAAAGTATTATGTTTAACATCAAAACCCTGGAAACCTAACCCCTAACCCCCTCGTTGACTGACAAAAGTCTTGGAAGTGTTGAAATTTCGACACCCAACGCAATCAGTTGGGGTTGTTGGGTTGTAGCTTGCTTCCCCGGAGGGGTAGCATGTAAACGCGGTAGAGAGGTCGTGGCTTCTCTTTGAGTGCGGCTTCTCGCAGAGTAACCCAAGCTACATCAAAAAGATTTGTCAGTCAATCAGTCCTAACCCTCTCCTTCTAGGAGAGGGAAGCGGAAAAACTTTTTATATCGGAAGGGGAACAGAAAAATAGGGGTTTCAAAGTCTCTCTCCTACTAGTCCAGAGGCTTTAAAACCCCCATTCCAGCATTAACACACATCTTGCATCAGGGTCAAAAAGCTCGGCAGAGACTAACAGCAGGTTTCGGTGACTTAAAACGACTGCCGAGCTTTCTCCGTGCTTGTTGAAAATGGTGCAAGATATGACCGAAGGACTTCGACCTTCAAGGAAGAAGGAAGAAGGAAGAAGGAAGAAGGAAGAAGGAAGAAGTGGGTTAGGTTTGGGAGGTTTTAATGTTAATAACAATACTTTTCAAACATCCTCTAAGCCTAATTTAAAGACTTACTCCCTTTCTCTCAATCTTGGGAGAATAAGTTGGGAGGGGAGGACAATTCATCCATTTGCACCCATTAGACATAGACGTGAAAATTAAATATGCGTTGCCCAAAACCCTTGTTCCAGACGTTGCATTGCAACGTCTGGAACATTCTTTTCCACCAGATATCTATAGGAATCCGGTTTGATTTGTAAAATTACTCGTGATGGTAGGGAACGGGGAACTCTTAACAGGGAACAGAAAGTGTACTGAAATTTTTAAGCGCAAGCGCAGGCTACGCCAACAAAAATCAAATAGTAATCCTATATTAATATAATCCCTAGAAAAACACCACCATAGGAGGATTTTTAACAACTTTATATTTGGAATTCCAGTAAGATTAAGTCATGTGTAAATACAAAAACTGCATTTCAAATATGTAGCTTTTTGCCATACTTGAAATGCAGGTAATTTGATGTTATTAGATAAATAATCAAATTACAAATATTTGATTAGTTTGTACTTTCTGAAAATAGAAAGTTTACGCAAAAATAAAGTCAGAAGCACTGAGGGAATCTAAACCGACATTTCTCAATAGTAATTCCCCACCAGAATTAAAACTGAAAACAGTGCCATCTAAAGTATTATCTATCTGAATTTGAGATGTCATACCACTGAATAATTGTTCAGCATTAATATCACCCCAACCCTTAAATTTCAGTTGATCTATACCAACCTGGAAATCTTCAATAATATCTGAATCACCTTTACCAATATGATTGCGATCAAAAATAAAAACATCATAGCCTTCACCACCAACCATGATGTCACTACCCTTACCACCAATCAAATCGTCGTTGTCAAAACCACCGTTAAGTTTGTCGTCACCTCTTTGTCCTCTAAGACGATCCTTGCCAATACTACCCTCAATAATATCGTCTCCTTTACCTCCATCGACCCTATCATTGCCTAAACTGGCATAGATTTTATCATCATTTTTGCTACCCTTGAATTTATCATTAAAAATTGTGCCATAAATGACATCATCACCCAAATTGCCGATTAAATTATCTCCAGCAAATTTAACCACACTTTCATTTATTTCCACGATTACTATTTCGGTATCGTGTTTAAATGTCCGTTCATAATTTCCTGTGACTTCACCGGTGAGTGAGTCTGTGCCATTATTACCATCAATATCATAGGTTTCATTGGGACTATTAACTGTTACATTATGACTAGAACCAAGTTTTAGTTCTCCAGTTTGTTGAGAAGAAATTAACTTACCCTTATAACCGAAATAATCGATAACCTGAGGTCTTTTCTTCGATATATCTAACAGTACAAAAGTAGTTTTACCTTTTGCTTTGTTATAGTAAGCATCAGGATTTTCAATTTCTGTTGCACTCAAATTTAAATTAGCAACAAAATCAAAAGATAAGGTTTCACCAGCACCAATTGAAAACCCAGCCATAATTTTGGCTTCACTTTTGGCTTTTCCTTGAAAAGCACCATCTAAACCATCACTAGTTGCGCTAGTAAAGAGAGTGGCAAAACTTGGATCATCCCGAAAAAAAGTCGCTGTAGCATCAGCGATCGCCTCATTCACACCACCTTTGACTAAAGTTTCTGCTTCCGCAGCAGCCAAAACTAATGAAGGCTCTTGATTGTAAAAGAATTGAGCACCTCCTGTAGCTTCAGCAGAGTTAAGAATGGGAGGGTTAATTGGTGCAACTGGTTGTAGAAATAAGGTATCTGAAGTCATGATTTCTCCTTTGTTTTATTTTCAATCCTGTCAATTAAATCAAGCTAAATTTGAGATTTATTTGAAAAGCAATTAAATGAATTACAGCAAGCTTAAATAAGAAAATATTCGTGAAAAAGATGCATTTAAAAAATATCAAACAACTGGAAAATTATTTATTGGCAAATAAATTTAAATCTCCTTTTTTGCACAAACTCTAATTTTTAGTCATTACACAAAGCTTAAAATAAATTGTTGATATTTCCAAGACGTTCTTGCCAAAATGGCAGATTTTTTTGCCATTTTGGCATTTTTTTAACAAATAAAAACCAGTGATTATATATATCAAAAAACAATAATCTCAAAATAAATTTCCAATGAATTTTGTGTAAAATTATTGACAATAATATACGAGCAAAAAAAATTACCCCAGGTTCTGCTTTCCCTTTATGGAGAAACCAGGTTTGTTAACCAAAAGTAGGTCATATCTTGCAGCATTTTCAACAAGCATAGAGAAACCGGGTTTACCCTCGAATATTGACCTGTCAAAACCTTAATTTTGGGTTTATAAACCCGGTTTCTGACCCAGGTGCAA
>JAAUYH010184347.1_pt1 | contig 19052 bp, 17 predicted proteins | sample 7278061 | NCBI WGS metagenome assembly JAAUYH01 (sample SAMN14350203, study PRJNA611818) | marine sediment metagenome | isolation source: surface marine sediment (0.6m) | place: French Polynesia: Moorea | collected 2018-08 | reverse complement strand
TGGACTCCACCAGTCGGATCGCCCCCGCAAACTCGCGTGTATCGTTCGGCCTGGTGACGGCCGCGTAGTGCAGGAATCCGTGACTCGCATGCTCGATCATGTCTTCCTCGGGAATCACGAGGACTGCACCAAAGTGTCCGTTGGGTTCCGAGGCCGGCAGGACCTCGCGACGGCCTGCGATATCGATGACGATCGACTTGGCGCGTTCGTTGTCGGCAATGATCAGGTTCAGCCGCCGGGCGAAATTCGCCTCGGCAGCTTCGTCGACCTCGAGCGCGTACTTCTCCCTGAGGATCTTCTCGAACACTGCCCTGCGTAAAGTGCTGTCCTCGGGTTCGTAGATCCAGCCTCGAACCGGAACGTGCCATTCGCGCGCCGGCGCATCGAACCACGCCGTCGAATTGAAGAACTGCACGAACTCGTCGTCCTTGATGTCCGAGAACAGGGACTTCGGATCATTGCCCGCGGCCCGCAATAGTGCGTATCCGCCAATGATGACGAGGAAACCTACAATCCAGAGAATCCGCATGGGGTATCGATCGTTGCTTTTTCCGGACGTTGGGCCACAATGCCCTGCAAACCAGCATTATACCTGCCGCGAACATCATGACTGAAAACACCCGGGTTTTGCTGCGACGTCAATGCGAAGGCATACCCCGACCCGGCGACTTCGAAACCACGACTGCGCCATTGCCCGAGGCCGGCGATGGTCAGTTATTGTGTGAAACGATCTACCTGTCGTTGGATCCCTACCTGCGAGGACGCATCAGCGGCCGCCACCTTACAGGTGCGATTCACCCGGGCGAGCTCATGGCGGGTGAAGCGATCAGCCGGGTTCTCGAGTCCCGCCATAGCGGATTCGCACCCGGCGACATCGTCGCGGCACACTCCGGCTGGCAGGCATTCAGCACCGTAGACGGAGACGAAGCCCGCAAGATCGATCCTTCAGTCGGGCCGCTGTCGGCATTCCTCGGCATCCTCGGGATGCCGGGCCTGACGGCGTATGCGGGGCTGCTTCGCCTCGGTGAGCCGAATGAAGGTGACGTCGTGCTCGTCTCGGCCGCGTCGGGCGCCGTCGGTTCGCTCGTCGGGCAGATCGCGAAACTGAAAGGGTGCACGGTCGTTGGCATCGCCGGCGCGCCCGAGAAATGCGCCTGGGTGACCGACGTCGCCGGTTTCGACGACGTCGTCAGCTACAAGACAGGCGAATTGCGCGAAGGGCTCGACCGGGCCTGTCCCGACGGTATCGACATTTACTTCGATAACGTCGGCGGGGACACGCTGCAGGCGGCGATGGAGCGTCTCAGGATCGGGGCGCGCGTCGTTCTCTGCGGCCTGATGGCGCAATACAACACTGAAGAGATGCCGCCTGGACCGAACCCTGCGTTCATCATCAGGGCGCGCGCCACCGTCCGCGGCATGGTGGTCTACGATCACGAGGACCTCCGCTCGAAGATGGTCGAAGACGTCAGCCAGTGGTTGCTCGACGGCAAGATCCACTACCTGGAGGATCGCACTGTGGGGCTGGACAATGCCGGCGAGGCATTCTCACGATTGATGCAGGGCAAAAACGTCGGCAAAGCGATTGTCGTCGTCGGCGACGAGCGGACGCGAGCTCACATGTAAGGAACGGCCTCGCTGTTCGGCGTCATGTAGCAGAACGCCAGCATCCACTTGAGATTGATGCCTATGCGATCGGCCTCCGCTACCGTAAACGCATAACCGTGGTCTTTGCGGCCTTCACTCGTATTTTCGTTGACGTAGATTACGTCCTGCCGGCAATTGTCGCCCAGAGCTGCCGGTCGCTCAGCACCAGCGCTGTGAGTCCGTCGTCCTCGCAGCTTTCAGCGGACGCCGTGAACTGGGCGGCCTCGCGGCGCCAGATGAGTTCACAGGACGAGTTCTCAACCGTCATGACGACAGCCTGCCTGTCACGGTCTGCTGCAAGTGACCACACGTGACGCCTGGCCGATGTCTCCGCGCCGCCCTTCGATTCGAATGTCGCGCGAAACACGAAGTCGCCGGCCTCTTGCCGGTCGAGGCGCTCGATTTCCGCGTGAATCCTGGCGTGTTTGACGTCGTTTCCCGTCCGGTAATCGAAATACGCCTGATTCGCGTTGTCGAAACCTCCCTCGAGCAGTTGCGCAATCACCTGCAGGTCGCGCTCCCAGGTCGAGCTGTCCTCGCCCTGCGCCATGGCGCTCGCGGGCACGATTACTGCGATCAGGAGCAGATTGAGCCGTTGCAACATACCGGGATTCCCCGAATTCAGGACCACAAAGCCCTATTGTTATGTGTTTAGGTCCTTATTGTGTATCATTTATGCCTACGGAACACCGCTTAGAATAAGTCACACACCACTCTCAGGGGGGAATCGAATGACGTATAAGCGTTCTTTTGCCGCATGGTCCGTCGTGGGCGCGGCGCTCGTTACCACCAGTTTTCCCGCGCTTGCGCAGGACATAGACGTTGCACTGATCGAAGAAATCGTCACCACCGCTCGCAAGCGTGACGAGACGCTGCAAACCGCGCCCGTGGCCGTTTCGGCATTCGGCGTGACCGACATTGCGAATCGAGGGCTCCGCGGTGTCGACGACATAGGGCGTTTCGCCCCGGGGCTGAGTTTTGCCAAGGCGTTCGGTCGTTCGACGGATCGTCCCGTGATTCGTGGCCAGGGCAACGTGCTTGCCGGCGTGCAGTTCGGCGTCGAGTCCGGCGCTGCCTATTTCGTCGACGGCGTTTACTATGGCGGCGACCTGTCCTCGATCGACATGTCCAACATCGAGCGCGTCGAAGTCATCCGCGGGCCGCAGGCCGCGCTTTACGGCCGAAACACTTACTCGGGCGCAATCAACTTCATCACCCGCGCTCCCGGCGACAGCATGAGCGGTTCTGTCCAGGCACGTTACGGTAGCGATGCGAACCAGGAAATCACCGCGACGATCCGTGGCCCGTTCGGCGATACGCTCGCCGGCAGCCTGACCGCTCGCTACTACAGTTACGACGGTGAATACACGAATGTCGTCACCGACCGGACCGTAGGTGATGAAGAAACCACCTCGGTCAGCGGACGGCTCGACTTCACCCCGAGCGACTCATTCTCGCTCAGCGCACGGGTCTCGTACCAGGAAGACCGCGATGGCACTCGCCCGTTCTTTTTCCAGGGCGTGACGGCGAACAACTGCTTCCCCGGTACGCGTTCGGCGGCGAGCTGGCTCTGGTCCGACAGCGATAACAACTTCCAGTACTACTGTGGCGAGATCAATCGCACGAGCGACACGGTCGCCTTGAACGATGGCCCTGCAGTTCGAACAGTACTTGTCCCGGGTGTGCCCGACACGCCCCTGCCCGGCCGCAGCTTTCCGTTCTTCCCCCCGGGCCTGTTCCCTGGCGGCGACCCTTACAATGAGTTGCAAGGGACTGCATTTTCCGGTGTCGAACGCGACCTCTTGTTTGCGACGTTGCAGGGCGAGTACGAGTTCGACAACGGCTGGTCACTGATCGGTTCGGTCGGCATTCGCGATGAGGAGCGTGCGACCGGTTCGGACTCGGACCACACCTCGGTCAACTACCTGTTCGCCGCGTTCAATCCCGATCCGGCGCCGAATACGACGGAGTGCTTCTTCTGCGCATCGGGCATCGAAGAGTACAGCGAATACTCAGCGGAACTTCGTCTGCAGTCGCCTCTCGACAGGCCGACGCGCTGGATGGTGGGAGCGTTCACTTACGACTTGGAGACGGAGGCGTCGGACATCACCTTCAGCGGCGTGGACCCCGTTCATGCCAAGTCCACGACCGAGAACTTCGCTCTCTTCGCCTCGCTCGAGCACGATTTTACCGAAGCGTTATCCGCGACGCTCGAGCTGCGTTATTTCGATGAGGAGAAGGGCCTCGACGAGTTCGCCGGCGCGCAATTCGACGAGGACGCATCATTCGAGAACTCGTTCGAAGAGATCGCGCCGCGTATAACGATCAATTACCAGGCTGGCGATGCCCTCATCTACGGCATCTATTCCAAGGGCTTCAAGCCCGGCGGCGTCATCGGCTCGGATGGCACGGAACTGATCCCGCCGACGGAGACCTACGATCAGGAAGAGTCCGACAACTATGAGCTCGGCATCAAGAATACGTTCGCCGACGGTCGCGGCGTCGCAAATCTCGCCCTGTTCTTCATCGAAGCCTCGGATATCCAGTTGACGACGCCCCTGACCTCGGGAGGAAGCGGCACGCTGACGTCCGTCGTGACCAACCAGGGATCGGGTGAGACCTTCGGTGTGGAGCTCGAGATGCGGTACATCGTGAGCGACAACGTATCGATTGGCGCCAACTACGCGCTGGCCGATTCCGAGTTCACGCAAGGCTGCGACGACTTCCAGTGGACGGCAACGTCGGGCGGCGGCGTGCTGCTCGATCCCGACGCGTGCACGGGTTCCAACCCCAACGGCGCCGGCAACGGATCGATCGTGGGCAACCAGTTCCCGCTGAGCTCCAAGAACCAGTTCAGCGCCTACGCCGACTTCCGCTGGCCGCTGAATAATTCCGAGATGTTCGCGAACGTTAGTTATTCCTGGGAAGACAAGAAACCCGTGCAGGTACACAACCTGGCCTGGGTGCCGGCAGCAACGATCGTCGACCTGCAGGTCGGCTGGCAAAGCGGCAACTTCACGGTCATGGCCTATGGCCGCAACCTGACCGACGAGGACGCGCCGTCAATGGCTACACGGTGGTTCCAGGATCCGCTGATCAATATTTCCGCGGGCGGCCCGTTCGACTCATTGATCGATCCCGAGGCCGCGGGCGCGCCGGCAGGATTCTGCGCGGCGAACCCGTGTTTGACCAACCTGCCGCGCTCGTTCTTTGCGGATATGCGCATGGGCATGAATTTCGGCCTCGAACTGCGCTACGACTTCGGCAACTGATCCGGGCTCCCGGAGCCCTTTGAACGGCCCTCCTCGCGAGGGCCGTTTCCTTTGTAACAACCGCCAACGGCGTCAAATTTCCGTATAATGCGCCGACTTTTTCCCGAGCGCCTTCAGGATCGCCATGAGCAGCGCAAAAATAATCTATACCAAGACCGATGAAGCTCCGGCTCTGGCCACGCATTCGTTCCTGCCGATCGTCGAGGCCTTTACGGGCGCCGCCGGCATCGAGGTCGAGACCCGCGACATATCCCTGGCCGGGCGGATCATCGCCAACTTCCCGGAAAACCTGTCCGCAGGCCAGAAAATGGGCGACGCGCTGGCCGAACTTGGCGAACTCGCGAAAACGCCGGACGCCAACATCATCAAGCTGCCGAACATCAGCGCGTCGATACCACAGCTCACGGCAGCCATTGCAGAACTTCAGGCACACGGCTTCGACGTGCCCGATTACCCGGAAGAACCCTCGGACGACGCCGAACAGGCGATTAAGGACCGCTACGCGAAGGTTCTCGGAAGCGCCGTCAACCCGGTCCTGCGCGAAGGCAATTCGGACCGGCGCGTCGCAGCCGCGGTCAAGGAGTTTGCGAAAGCGAATCCGCATTCGATGGGGGCTTGGAGCGCGGACTCGAAATCGCACGTTGCACACATGGACGGCGGCGACTTCTATGGCAGCGAGCAATCGGCCGTCGTAGAGCACGCCGGGGAGCTCTCGATCACGTTCGTATCGTCCGATGGCGAAGAGACGGTGCTCAGGAACAGCGTCCCGGTGCTGGCCGGCGAAGTCGTCGACTCTACCGTCATGAACGTCGCGGCGCTGAGGGAGTACTTTGCACGCGAAATAGACGCGGCTCACGACGAAGACGTATTGCTGTCGTTGCACCTCAAGGCAACGATGATGAAAGTCTCCGACCCGATCATGTTCGGCCACGCGGTCACGGTTTATTACCGTGACGTGTTCGAGAAACACGGGCCGCTGTTCGACGAGCTGGGCGTCGAACCGGACAACGGCATCGGCGACGTGTACGCGAAAATCGCAGACCTTCCCGAAGAGCTGCGCGCTTCCATCGAAGCCGACATTGCGGCCGTTTACGAGACGCGGCCGCGGCTCGCGATGGTCGACTCCGACAAGGGCGTCACAAACCTGCACGTGCCGAGCAACGTCATTATCGACGCGTCGATGCCGGCAGCCGTTCGCTCCTCGGGTCGGATGTGGGGCCCGGACGGCAAGCTTGCCGACACCAAGGCGCTTATCCCCGATCGCAGCTACGCCGGCATCTACCAGGAGGTCATCGACTTCTGCAAGACCAATGGTGCGTTCGACGTAACGACCATGGGTAACGTCTGCAATGTCGGACTAATGGCCCAGAAAGCCGAGGAATACGGCTCCCACGACAAGACATTCGAGATGACCGCGAGTGGCACCGTGCGGGTGTCGGACGGCGCCGGTACCGTGCTGATGGAACACACCGTCGAGAAGGGCGACATATTCCGCGCCTGCCAGACCAGGGACCTGCCGATTCGTGACTGGGTAAAACTGGCGGTCAATCGCTCGCGCCAGACGGGCTCGCCGGCGATATTCTGGCTCGACGAGCGCAGGGCTCACGATCGCAACCTCATCGACAAGGTCGAAACCTACCTTCAGGATCACGACCAGACCGGGCTGAACATCCGGATCCTGTCGCCGGTCGAGGCGATGCAGGTCACGCTCGACCGGGTCAGGGCAGGCGAGGACACGATCTCGGTTACGGGCAACGTGTTGCGCGATTACCTGACCGACCTGTTCCCGATTCTCGAGCTCGGTACGAGTGCGAAGATGCTGTCGATCGTTCCATTGCTGAACGGTGGCGGGCTCTATGAGACCGGTGCCGGCGGCTCGGCGCCGAAGCACGTTCAGCAGTTTCTCGAGGAAGGCCATCTGCGCTGGGATTCGCTCGGTGAGTTCCTCGCGCTTGCCGTGTCGCTGGAGGATCTCGCCGGCAAGTCCGGCAACGCCACGGCTGCGCTGCTGGCGAAATGCCTGAATGAAGCCAATAGCCTGTACCTGCAGAACAATAAAGCGCCCTCGCGCAAAACCGGCGAGCCCGACAATCGAGACAGTCACTACTATCTCGCAACGTACTGGGCCGCGAGCATTGCGAAGAATGCGAACGACAAAGACCTGGCCGATCGCTTTGCACGGGTCTCGAAGGCGCTGCAGGAGAACGAACAGGCGATTGTTGCCGAACTCGCTTCGGCCCAGGGACAGAGCGTGGACATCAACGGCTACTACCACCCTGACGATGCGCTGGCCTCGAAAGCGATGCGGCCGAGCGCAACGCTGAATTCGATCATTGACTCGGTTTGAGTGTCTCGTAGAAGTGAACGTTCGCGCCGTCCGGTGTCTTGACGTTGAAAAGGCGCAGCTCGCCGTACGGCTCGATCACTACGCCTGACGCAAACAACTCGATCCGGCCTCCCCGCTCGACAATCGTGTAAAGCGCGTCGCGCGTGTCGGCAACGGGGAAACGCACGGCCAGGATACCGAGATTCGGCGCGACGCAATTGGCGGCAAAATCGCGACCGTCCAGGTCCATGATCTCGATCATTTCCATACGGCCGAATTCCCCGGGCACCGGGTGGACGATGCCGGCACGATAGCGCACCTCCGTCGTGAGATTTTTCGGAATCCCGAGCGGCATGAACTCCGGTTCGGGGGACACGAACGGACTGCCTTTGTAAAACGTCTCGAATCCGAGCATCTCGGTGAAGAACGAATACGATGCATCGCGATCGCGGACCATCTGCATGATATTGAAGGGCCGCGTCATGCGCTCGAACGCAGGGATAGCATCGGGCAGCGGCGGCGACAGGCGCTCATAGCCCTGCACCTGAACGCCGTCCGGGCCGCGGAAGATCATGACGTTGAGCTTCGACTCGCCGAACTCGAGATACGTCATGGGCGTCTCTGTCCACCATCCCATGCGAATCGCATCATCGAAGATCGACGGCATGTCCTTCATGCGCACCATGAGGCTGAAAAAGCAACCGGTGTCCCACGCCCGCGACCCCGGTCGGGTCGGCATTTTGCGGCCCGCATCGTCGAAGCGCACCAGCCGGATGAGTCCGGTGTCCTCCCCTTGCGGCCCGAGCAGCAACGCCTCGGCGGAAGCCTTGGTACCGAGATCCCAGGCGGCGATCTCGGTTGGGTCCATCTGCCCGCGCCACTTGGTCTCGAAGCCGCCGATCTCGACGAAGAACTCGGCCGTGCGGTCGAGATCGGTCACGCTAATCACGGCCTCTTGCCAGACCTGGTCGGTTATCGGTGTCGTTGGTTCCTGCGCTTCTGCTGAACTCAGGGCTGCAATGATGAAACAAAGACCGCGTATGGTTTTTTTCATGTTTTTCTATGCAGCCCGATTCCGGGCAGCCGTGCGATTGTCGTAATGATATACTATTATGTCTTTTAGGGGGTCGCTCATGGGTCAAACACTCTTTGACAAGATCTGGAACAGCCACCTCGTGCGTGAGCTCGAGGACGGTTCGAGTCTTGTCTATCTCGACCGGGTGTTCATCCACGAGCGCACCGGCAGCGTCGCGCTCACGAGCCTCGCGGAACAGGGGCACGAAGTCCGCAATCCCGAGCACGTGTTCGCGACCATGGATCATATACTGGACACGTTGCCGGGACGAGGCGATGCGACCCTGGTACCGGGCGGCGAAGCCTTTATCAAGACGATGCGCGCGTCCGCTATCGAAGCCGGAATCACGCTGTTCGACCTCGACGACGAGCGTCACGGCATCACGCACCTGATCTCCGCCGAGCAGGCCATCACCCTGCCGGGCCTCGCCGTCGCGTGCCCCGACAGCCACACCTGCACCCTGGGCGCGCTCGGCGCGATCGGCTGGGGCGTTGGTACGAGCGACTGTGAGCATGCGATGGCAACTGAAACGCTGCGCGCCAACAAGCCCAGGCAGTTGCGCGTGCGATTCGACGGCGAATTGGGACCCGGAGTTACCGCCAAGGACATGGTGCTGCACCTGATCGGACGTTACTCGGCCTCGGGTGCCGCAGGTCATGCCATGGAGTACTGCGGCCCGGTAATCGACGCACTCGACATGGAGAGCCGCTTTACGCTCTGCAACATGGCTGTCGAGTTCTCTGCCTTCACGGGCCTCATAGCACCCGACGACCGGACGTTCGCGTATCTCGAGGGCCGGCCCTATGCGCCGAAAGGCGAGCAGTGGCGGGAATGCGTATCCGCGTGGCGACAACTCCAAAGCGATGAAGACGCCGTGTTCGACCGGGAATACACGATCGCGTGCAGCGATATTGCGCCGACCGTTACCTGGGGTATCAGCCCGCAACACGCCATCCCGGTGGACGGGACCGTACCCCAACTCGACGACACGGCCGACGAGGAGACGCGCAGAAACATGCAGCTCGCACTGTCGTATATGGGGGTAAAACCCGGTCAAGCGATCCTCGGCCTGCCAATCCATGGCGCCTTCATCGGCTCCTGCACCAACGGCCGGCTCCGCGATCTCCGCGAGGCAGCCGCAGTCCTCGATGGCCGCAAGGTGGCTAAAGGAATTCGCGCGATTTGTACACCCGGCTCACGGCAGGTCAAGCTGGCCGCCGAGGCCGAGGGTCTCGACAAGGTCTTCCTCGATGCCGGATTCGAGTGGCGCGAACCCGGTTGCTCACTGTGCTTCAACGCGGGCGGCGAAGGCTTCGGTCCCGAGGAACGCGTCGTATCGAGCACGAATCGGAATTTCCGCGGCCGCCAGGGGCGCAAGACGCGCACTCACCTGGGCAGCCCGGCCTCCGTCGCAGCGTCGGCCGTCGCCGGTCAAATCGCGGACGCACGCGAGGTAGTGAAACCGTGAGGGCGCTGACGCAACACATCGGCATCTGCGCCCCAATCCTCGTCGACAACGTCGACACCGACCAGATCATCCCGTCCCGCGAGATGAAGCGCGTCAGCAAACAGGGACTGGGTAACGGTCTTTTCGCAGGCTGGCGCTATGTCTATGACGGCATGAAGAAGACCGGCTTGCGTCATGATTTCGTCCTTAACCAGACCAATTACTTTGGTGCATCGATACTACTCGCGGGCAAGAACTTCGGCTGCGGTTCATCCCGCGAACATGCCGTCTGGGCACTCTGCGACTTCGGCATCCGCGTAATCATCGCCGAGAGTTTCGGCCGGATCTTTCGCATCAATTGCGCGAAGAACGGGCTGCTGGCCATCGAGCTGCCCGCCGAGACCATCGCCGCCATTCACAAACAGGTCAGGGACGAACCGGCATCGCGACGGCTGCTTGTCGACTTGTCACAAAACGTAATTCACACGCCGGCCGGCGGCGAGATCGCCTTCGCGATCGATGCATCCGACCGACACATGCTGCTCGAAGGACTCGACCACATCTCTTACACCCTGCAGTTCACCGACGCGATCGACCGCTTCAAGGCCGAGGATCGCGAACGACGTCCCTGGGCGCACCTGTGATTCAGGAATCCGTCGAGGCCGCGTTCGACTCGATGAGCGCATCGATCTTCTCCGCGCTATAACCCAGCTCCCCGAGGACCTCTCGGGTATGTTCGCCGGACTTGGGCGGGCTCCGTCGCGCGGCGAGCCGGCCGCCGCCGAGTTCCATCGGCAACGCAGGCAACCTCGTGTTTTCGCCATCGGGCAAGGTGATATCGAGGAGACCGCCCGATTCCAGCAGGTGAGGATCGTCGAACATCATCTCGGGTTTGGTGATCGGCGCGAACGGCAGTCCGCTGTTCTCGAGCTTTTGCATCAACTCGTCGCGCGTCATCTCGCGGAATCGCTGCTGCACGACGGGGATGATCCGCTCGCGCTCCTGCACACGGTTGTTGTTGGCGCGGAGGTGCTCCTCGGCGAGCAGCTCATCAAAACCGAAATCCTCGCAAAACGTGATCCACTGGCTGTCACTGACAACGCCGACGAACACCTTTTCGTCGTCGCCGGTTTCGAATACGTCGTAGATGGCCCACGCCGAGATCCGCGCGGGCATCGGCGCCGCGGGAGTGCCGGTAACCGCGTACTGCGCCATGTGCTGACCGACGAGAAATATCGTGCTTTCGAACAGCGAGCTCTTTACGGCCTGGCCTTTCCCGGTGCGATGCCGCTCCTGTAAAGCCGCCAGCACACCGATTGCGCCGAACATGCCGCCCGTAACGTCGATGACCGAGGCGCCGGCGCGCAGAGGTTTGCCGGGCGGTCCGGTCATGTAAGCCAGCCCGCCCATCATCTGCGCAACTTCGTCGAGCGCCGTACGATGCTCGTAAGGGCCCGTAAGGAAGCCGCGATTGGAGCAGTAGATGAGCTTCGGGTTCTCCTCGCTCAGCGACGCATAGTCGAAGCCGAGCTTGTTCATGGCCCCGGGCCGGAAATTCTCGATCAGCACATCGGCATCGGCAACGAGCTCGCGCGCGATCTTCGCGCCCTGCTCCGACTTGAGGTCGAGGCGGATGCTGCGCTTGTTGCGGTTGTACATCGCGAAGTAGCCGGCGCCGGATCCTTTGAGTGTGCGCGTTTTGTCGCCGCCTATTGGCTCCACCTTGACGACGTCGGCGCCCAGGTCGGCGAGCACCAGTCCCGTGGCGGGCCCCATGACCATGTGAGAAAACTCGATGACTCGAATGCCGCTGAGCGGCAACTCGTTGCTTGCAGGATTGGACACGAATCCCCCCGGACGGGATGTTGGCATTTGGTATAATATTATATCTTTAGTTCATCTCCCATCAACAAACCGCCGGTAGAACCATGAGTGACAGAGACATACTCGTCAGCGAGGTCGGCCCGCGAGACGGCCTGCAGAGCATAGACGCGATCCTCCCGACCGAGGTGAAAAACCGGTGGATTCGCGCCCAGGCCGAAGCCGGCTTCGCCGAGATCGAAGTCGGCTCGTTCGTTCCACCGAAAGTGCTGCCGCAAATGGCGGACACGGCAGAGGTCGTGGCCGCGGCGCTCGAGGTTCCGGGTCTCAATGTCGCCGTGCTCGTGCCCAATCTGCGCGGCGCCGAAAACGCGATTGCCTCGGGTGCGCACAAGATTTCGATCCCGTTCTCCGTCAGCGAGACCCACAGCCTGAAAAACGTGCGTCGCTCGCACGCGCAGATGTTCGATGAGGTTCGCGCCATTGCTGCACGAGTCGCAGAAATCGACGCCGGCAATCGGCCCCACTTCGAAGCCGGCCTGTCGACGGCGTTCGGCTGCACGATCGAGGGCCCGGTCAGCGAAGATCTCGTCGTTCGTTCTGCAGAGACGCTCATGGAATGCGGCGTCGCCGAAGTCGGTTTGTCCGATACGACGGGCTACGCGAACCCCGAGCAGGTCAAGCGGCTCTTGCGAAAAGTCCAGGCCGCGGTGGGCAAGGAGCACATCACCGGCGTGCACCTGCATAACACGCGCGGGCTCGGCCTGGCGAACGCGCTTGCCGCAATCGAGGAAGGCATCACGACCGTCGACAGTTCGCTGGGCGGTATCGGAGGCTGCCCGTTTGCTCCCGGCGCCAGCGGCAACATCGTCACCGAAGACCTCGTGTTCATGCTCGAGGCCATGGGCTTAAGGACCGGCATCGACATCGATAAACTGCTCGCGGTTCGTACTATACTCAGCGAGGCGTTGCCCGACGAACCGTTATACGGCTTCGTGCCCGATGCCGGTCTGCCAATGGGATTCCAGGAAACACGATGAGTGATGCTATCCGAGCCATAGACGCGGTCGTCAACATCTGGACCGAGGAGGCGCTGTCGCGTCGACCTGACTGGGGCGACGACTTCTTCACCGGCAAGATGAAAGCGAAGAACAGCCTCATGGCCGGCCTCACGCTCGAACAAATGATCGAACGCATGGAAGCCGCGGGCATCGATCACGGTTTCCTGATTGCCGCAAAGTCGGGCCGCCCCGGCCTCAAAGGTTGCTATCACATGCCGCCGCAAGTCGTCGCCGACGCCGTCAATCAGTATCCGGAGAAGTTCTCCGGACTCATCGGCATCGACCCGTTCACGGGAATGGATGGCGTACGCGAGCTCGAGCACGCCGTGAACGAGCTCGGATTCATCGGCGCACACCTCTACCCGCACTGGTACGAGCTGGCGCCCGACCATGCGAAGTACTACCCGTTCTATACCAAGTGTGTGGAACTCGATGTGCCGATACAGATGCAGGTCGGCCAGTCGATGATCTATTCGAAGGACTTCCCCTGTCGCAGCGTGGGTCAGCCGATCACGCTCGATACCGTGGCCTGTGACTTCCCCGAGCTGCGCCTCGTCGGCATTCACGTCGGCATTCCGTGGACCGACGAGATGATCGCGATGGCCTGGAAGCACGACAACGTATTCATCGGCTGCGACGCGCACAGCCCGAAGTACTGGCCCGAGAGCTTCGTTCGCTACATCAACAGTTACGGCCAGGACAAGGTGATCTTCGGCACCGACTTTCCGGTGCTCGACTTCAAGCGAACCATGGACGAGATCGCGGCACTGAAGCTCAAGCCCGAAGTCATGCAGAAACTGCTGCGCGACAATACGCGTCGCATCTACAAACTGGATTAGGGCCTGCTCACATGAATCTCGCCAGTGTCGTTCGTCAGCACGCGCACGATCTCGGCGAGAAAATCGCGATCCGGTATCGCGACGAAACGATTACCTATTCTGAGCTCTGGGAAGCGATCGAACGCATCGCATCCTGGCTGTACGCGAAAGACGTTCGAAAGGGTGACCGCGTTGCACTATCGATGGCAGAGCACCCGGATCACCTGGTTGCGCACTACGCGGTGGCACGGCTCGGTGCGGTCATCCTGCCAATGGACCACCGCTGGACCGACTCCGAGAAGCAGGCAACGGCTGAGGCATTTGCGGCCGCCATCGTCGTCACCGACGATGACGGCCTGTCCGAAGAATCACGGGTCGATCTTCCCGGTATCGACGAGACCGACAGCGATCTGCTGATCTCACTCTCTTCGGGAACGACGGGCAGGCCAACGGGCGCGATCGTGACGCACCACAACCTGTACGAGCGATTCGTGAGCCAGTGGCACGCGATCGGCTACGGCCAAGACGACTGTTTCGCCGTGCTCACGCCATTCTATTTCGGTGCCGGCCGTTCGTTCGGCATGAGCCTGCTGGCGGCGGGCGGCAGTGTGCTGATCGCACCGCCACCGATGAAGCCGCCGGAGATCATTGAGACGCTACAACAGGATGTCGTCACCGCCACGTTCCTTCCGCCGACCTTAATGCGCCGCTTATTCGAGTTTCACGGCGATCGCGACCCGCCGCTGTTTCCGAACCTCCGGTACCTTATTTCGAGTGGCGAGCCTCTGTTTGCCGACGAAGCGCAACAGGTCATCCGGAAACTCACGCCGAACCTCTACAGCTACTACGCGTCCAGCGAAGGTGGCGGCATCTCTGTGCTGCGAGCCGAGGATTTCGCGAACTATGCCGACACGGTCGGCAAACCGACGTACAAGACCGAAGTCGAGATCGTGGATGAGAACGATAGTGACGTCGGCATCGGCGTCATCGGTCGCTTGCGCTACCGTGGCCCGGGCGTCGCCACGCGGCACCTGGATGCCGACGGTATCGAAAGCGATGCCGGCGTCGGCGGCTGGTTCTACCCCGGAGACCTCGCCGAGAGGCTAGCGTCCGGCCACATCGCACTCCGCGGCCGCGACAAGGAAGTGATCATCCGTGGCGGGGTGAATATCTACCCTGCCGAGATCGAAGCAACTCTGCTCGCACACCCGGATATATCAGAGGCTGCCGTCGTCGGGGTTGACGATGCCGAGCGTGGCCAGATGGTGACGGCTTTTCTCGTAACGACACTCGATGAGGAAGCGTTGGACGCGTACTGCCGGCAAAGCCTCGCGCCCTACAAAGTGCCGCAGGCATTTAATGCGCTGCCCGAGCTGCCGAAAAGGAGCTCGGGGAAGATCGACAAGAAGGCGCTGGTTTCGCCGGGTTGAGTGACTGAAGCGCTATCGCCGTCTCGGACGAGATGCGACCAGGATACGTTGCGGCGAGTAGCCGTGGATCACCGTGCCATAGGCATTGACCACCGGCACGCCGCGCCCGCCCAGCTGCTTGTATTCGCGGTACGCCTGCTTCGACTTTTCGATGTCGTACTCGACATAAGGGATGCGGTTCTTCTTGAATAGCTTACGAGTTTCCTGGCAGTAGCCGCACCATTCGGTGGCGTACAGCACGACTCCACCACGCGCCAGTTCTTTCGCGGACGACCCGAAGAAAGACCCGCCGTTGCTGTTCCAGTACTGAAACACGGCAAGAGCTACGGCGATGGCGAGGAACTTCTTCATGCAGCCCAGTATTTCATGAACCGTGAAACAGTAAGCGAACCCAGTTCACACTGTGCTAGAGCGCAGCAGCGTCAAACGTGTCCCGGAACACGAATAAGCGGGTCGAGCCGTCCCCCCTCGGAAAAAACAAGCTTATCGGCAGGAAGCCTGCGTGCTTCGCCTGGTCCCATTCGTACGCCCTGTGCTTATGGCTCCGCGAAAAATCGTAGAAGGTAACGAAGAAGTCGACGGCACACATGTCGACAACGCAAGTCGCGGCGATTTTGCCATTGTTACCCCCGGCTTCAAACCAGTCTCTCAGGCGGACTTCAGCGCGCGGAGACCACTCATCATCAGTGCCGCTTGCCCGAAAGTGGTTCGCGAGCAGGTGATGCAAAGCACCCGCATCGCATTCGCACTTGTCCAGAAGCACCCGAGCGCTCTCCGGAAAACCGTCTGCGGTATCTCCGGCAACCGCGGCTACGTTGAAGAGCGCGGCGACGAGGAACAGAGAAATGATCAGACAGACTTTATGCATCGGCGGCTATGTTCTCATCTTTCTGATTTGATCAAGATAGGAATCAGGAAAGCCCAGCCTTGAGGCGACGTCAAGTAACAGTGCCGCATAAAAGAGACTTTCATCGCGGGTAATCTTATATCAAGACACCCCGTTCGACTGATCTCGATGCTCTCTGTATATTGAGTCGAGTGAGAGTAGCCTGGTACTTCGATTTCATTTCACCGTTTGCGTATCTACAGTGCGAGCGACTCGATCAGCTGCCACAGGGCACTGGGATTGAGTATCGCCCGATACTGTTCGCCGGTGTGCTCAATCACTGGGGCCACAAAGGCCCCGCCGAAATCCCGGCCAAACGTCGTTTCACCTATCGGCAAGCGCTGTGGATTGCCCGCCGCGACGGGATTCCATTTCGTGCGCCTGCCGCACATCCGTTCAATCCGCTCGGCGTGCTCAGACTTGCGATCGCACACGGTTGCGAAGCCGAAACCGTGCGAACGATATTCCGCTTTATCTGGGCGGAAGGCCACCGCCCGGATGACCCGGATAACTGGAATGCGCTGGTCGAGCGCCTGGGAGCATTCGACACCTCTGAGCGAATCGCCGATCCGGATGTCAAGTCGGCGCTTCGTGCAAACACCGATGAGGCCGTTAGCCTGGGTGTTTTCGGCGTGCCGACGATCGCCGTGGAAAACGAGCTGTTCTGGGGCTACGACATGACCGATATGGCGACCGCGTACCTCCAGGATCCACTCGCTTTCGAAGATAGCGAGATGCGGCGGATGAACAACCTCCCTGTCGGCGTGGAACGCCGCTACTGAACTGAGCCCAAGCACCCTGTTTTGAGCTAGTTTCTTACCACCCGAGGCAGCGTCCCCGGGTCACCAGTATTGAAGCATGCCGGATGACCAGCACCGCTCAGACTGACGCCGGTCCCGCCGTTCGGATTCGTCGTAATGTCGTAAACGATGTTGTCGGGACGAGTCGGATCACCGCTGAAGCCCATAGCGAATGCGTTGAATTCATCCAGGCCCAGGCCGTGACGTACACGCCAGGCAATCATATGATCGGCGCAGGCAGTATCGCCGCCCACACCGAGCCCGCCGACTACCTTGCCGTCGTCATACAACGGCAGCCCGCCGCCGAAGGAGATGGCGCCGCCAACCCGCCGGCCGACCATCGGGTCATTCCGCTTGCCGAAGCGTCTCGCCGGGCCTTTGTATGCGACACCGGTGTCCACCGGGTTACCGTTGAGCAGGCCATACAGCTCACCGCCGGGCTGCGTCCCCGTGTAGATGTTCGCGGTGGAGACCGCGAAGAAATCGCTACTGAAGGAATTCGACGTGTAGGCTTTCTGAGCCGAAATCACACGGGCACCTGGGAGCTGGGAGCCCCGGTCAGGGCCGCTAAACACGACGGCACAGACGACACCGTCCCGATCGACGAGTACGCCCCACATGGGAAAGTTGTAACCGCTGGTCTCGGTTGCAACGGCAACCTGGAGAGCGGTTTTGAGCTTGTGGTGACCTGGCAATTTCTCGCATTGCGATGGTTCCCGCCCCCCCGCGCGCCGCCCATGATCGTCGTCGTCGGCAAGTACGGGACTTGCCAGCAAGCACAGACCGGAGAGAATCAGAACAAGCCAGCTTCTGCGCTGAATTGCCACAATTTTCATAAACTTAACCTCCCTGCGGCCTTGAATACGAGGGAGCCGACCGCCGCCTGGACCACCGCCTCGGTAGCCCGGCGATCTTGGGGTCCTGCGTGGCGCTCGAACGTCGCGGAGGAAGCGAGGACCCGTGGCTTTGCGTCTCTGTCTTTCGGCAGATTTGCCTTTATCAGAAAGTGGACTGGGGGCGATCGCGCATAATTTCAATGACGATCGCGGTCTCACGACCGCTCCTGCAACCTGCTACTGGCACCTGCGCCTCAATCGTGGCTGTGGTCGTCGTGGCCGTGCGCGTGAGTGTGTGTCGTGCCGTCCTCATGCGTATGCGTACCGCGGCGTTTCATCGTGTACTCGAAATCCTCGGGCCCGTGCGGGTGGTTGTGCGCATTGTTCACGCACCACTTGTAGAGGATCGGGTCGCGTCTCGCCAGGCGTGCGGCCGAGCGCGCCTCGTTCTCTTCGGGCGTACTCCACGGATTGTAGTGGAAGTGGTTGAAGAGCTTCGAGTCCGTGCGGCCGATCGCGATGCAGCCATTCTGGCTCGCAAATGCGCCGTGATTGATGTACGGCGGACGCCAAAAGTAACCGCCAGTTGGCAGTTCACCAAACTGCATCATCCACGACGTGCCCCAAAGGTGATAACCCTCCTCGGCACAATCGTGATAGGAGATATTGTCCTGGGTGAAGTCCGGCGTCATACAGTACAGGAATGTCATTGCGAACGTATCGGGATTGAAATTCAATAGCTTGATCATGCAGCCGGAAGCGACTGACGGACTGACGAGATTGCCCGGCGCCCAGACAATGTCGCGGTACGTATCGACGTCGTGGTACAGCTCGGTCCGCGACAGCGGGTGATGCTCGTCGCTTTCGACGAGGCTGGGCTCTGCCGTGTTGTACATCATCAGCACGATTGCGCCCTGTTCCGACGTGATCTCGGGCAAGGCGTAGCCAGCCGGCACGAAGAAGTAATGGCCGCGATTGCACGTGGTATCGCCAACCTTGATCGCACCTTCCACGACAATGAACTCGAGCTCCGAATAGCTGAATCCGGGTGGCTGTCGGTAGCCGGCGGCAAACTGTGCCGTCAGCGTGCAGGAGCCGATTTCGGTGTCGAGGCTCAACATCTTGTAGCTGAAGCCAGTGCCGAAGCCCGGCAGTGTCATGTTCTTGAAGGCTACGTCGCGATCGCAGAACGGTTCGATATGAGGTCTTGACATGGTGCTTCTCCGATCTAGTAGACGACTTTGTGTTCGCGGTCGGGTTTGACCGGCAGTTGTTCTTCGGCAATCTTCACTCGCCTGTCACCGTCCTCGTTAAACCCGTATTTCTTCAGGCGTGCAAAGAACTCCTCGTACCATTGGTCGCGTGTGGGATCGAGATCCTTCATTTCCTGCACGATCTTCGCGTAGCGCTCGTCCTGTTCCTTGATTTCCTCTTCGAGCCACTTCTTCACCTCGTCGGGAAGCTCGCGCTCGATAAGTGTGTTTAGAAAACCCATTGAATTCTCCGGTTGTTACCTCTGGTGTTTCAAAGTCCGATAAAGCTGATGGCCGCGCCGCACAGCACGACCGACGCACCCGCGACGGCGTGCGCGTAGCGCCCCGTCGAGGGCAGCTTGAGTTTTTCCAGTCCGATC
>JAAUYH010044789.1_pt1 | contig 19054 bp, 17 predicted proteins | sample 7278061 | NCBI WGS metagenome assembly JAAUYH01 (sample SAMN14350203, study PRJNA611818) | marine sediment metagenome | isolation source: surface marine sediment (0.6m) | place: French Polynesia: Moorea | collected 2018-08 | reverse complement strand
GTTCTGTTTTTGCTGAGAGGGTAAAAATATTGCTAGGAAGGGCTTTATTATCGCTGCGCTCAACGGGTTTATTATGGTATTCTCCGAGGATAACGTGGGCGTTAGTGCCGCCGAAACCGAAAGAACTTACTCCAGCTAAACGAGGTTTATCTTTGCTTTTCCAGGGTTGTATTTCTCTAGGAATGTCGATCGCATTCGTATCGATATTGATGTGGGGATTTAATTTTTGTAAATGCAGGTTGGCAGGAATTTCCTGATTTTGCAAAGATAACACTACTTTAATTAAACCAGCGATTCCCGCAGCAGCCTCTAAATGACCGATATTTGTTTTTACCGATCCGATCGCGCATTTATTAAGGCGATCGCCACTCAATAATGCATTCAAAGCATTAACTTCGATCGGATCTCCTAAAGATGTGCCCGTTCCGTGTGCTTCAATATAATCTAGATCTGCTGCTGCTATTTTGGCATTAGCTAGTGCTTGACCGATTACCTTAGTTTGTGCTAATCCGTTAGGTGCGGTTAGACCGTTGCTGCGACCGTCTTGATTGATAGCAGAACCTTTAATAACAGCTAGAATGTTGTCTCCGTCTTGAATTGCAGCTTCGAGAGGTTTGAGGATTACTATGCCACAACCTTCCCCTCTCACGTAACCATCAGCACTAGCATCGAAGGTTTTACAACGTCCGTCAGCAGCCATCATCCCAGCTTTAGAGAAGGTTTGAGTTAATTCTGAGGCTAAAATTAAGTTTACCCCACCGGCGATCGCCAGGTTGCATTCTCCGTTTCTGAGGCTAGCACAAGCTAAGTGTAACGCTACCAAAGAAGAAGAACAAGCAGTATCTACACTTAGAGAAGGCCCGCGCAAATCTAAATAATAAGAAAGACGGTTTGCTGCTATACTGTGGGCGTTACCAGTACCAGAATAGACATCAACATTGTTGGCATTTAAAAGAGAATAATCGCTGCTACTAATACCGATAAATACCCCAGTTTGCGATCGCGCTAAACTAGTCGCAGCAATTGCAGCATTTTCTAAAGCTTCCCAACTTACCTCTAATAATAATCTTTGTTGGGGGTCGAGGGAACTAGCTTCGCGGGGAGAAATGCCGAAAAATTGCGGATCGAAAAGATCGACATTTTCTAAAAAACCACCCCATTGTTGTTCGAGATAACTTCTTTGGGATAAGGTAATTCCATCGACGCGATCGCGCAATAGTTGCCAAAACTCTTGAGGGTTATTTGCACCGGGAAAACGACACCCCATCCCGACGATCGCAATTTCTTGACTGTTATTATTGCTTTTAATATCTTGAGTAGGTGGGATTGCAGATTCGCTTAAAAAGCTTGCTAAACTTTCGATACTAGGATAATCGTAAATTATAGTCGGCGATATTTTGCGGTCGATCCATTCTGCTAATTCTCCTGAAAGTGTCACAGCAGCAACCGAATCTAAACCATAATTAATTAAAGGTTCTTTTATATCTATATGTTTGGGATCTAAACTTAATTTTGCGGAAATTTTGGCAATCAACCAAGATTGAATTGTATTGCTGTGAATATTTCTTGTTTCTGCGATCGAGGAAGATCCGACTAGATTACTTTCTCTAGAAATACTTTCTTGTTGCCACTGAGAGACGACATTAAGAGTATTCTTTTCAAAACCTATTTTACAAGCATGACGCTGAATTTTGCCGCTAGAAGTTTTGGGAATGCTGCCAGTTTTAATTAAAATTACTGCATGGGGACGCAATTCCCAATCTTTGATAATTGCTTTAGTAACCGCATCGATTACCTCATCTGGATTTAATTTTCTCAGATGAGTTCGTTTTACCTCAACTGCGATCGCTAATTTTTCTTCTCCATCGACATCCACAGAAAAAGCAGCACTGCAACCAGATCTTAAAGCAAGATGGGCCTTTTCTGCACTCAATTCTAAATCTTGAGGGTAATAATTGCGGCCGCGAATTATAATTAAATCTTTCAAACGTCCGGTAACGAACAATTCCCCATCGCTTAAAAAGCCTAAATCCCCAGTACGTAAGAAAGGCCCTTCTCCAGTATCCCCTATATAAGCATCAAAACTAGCTTTTGTTTTCTCTGCTTGTTGCCAGTAACCTTTAGCTACACTATCACTAGCAACCCAAATTTCCCCAATTTGATTATCCCCAAGACGAGTTAAAGTATCTGGGTTGACGATCGCTAATTCTTGCTCTTTTACTGATTTACCGCAACCGACTAAACTTATAACATCATCTTCACGATCTTCGGCAATAATAGCTTGATTTTCTGCGATCGCGCTGGATTTAAACTTTTGCAATACTGGCCGATCGTATTTGTTTCCTCCGGTTATTATTAGGGTACTTTCAGCCATCCCGTAACAAGGATAAAATATTTCTTTTCTAAAACCTACATCCTGAAAATAATTACTGAAACGCTCGATCGTTTCCGATCTTACAGGTTCGGCCCCGCTAAAAGCCAGTTCCCAACTAGAGAGATCTAAATTTGCTTTTTGTTGCGCTGTAATCCTTTCGACACAAAGATCGTAAGCGAAATTTGCTCCTCCGCTAGTGATCGCACCGTATTCGGAAATTGCCTTTAACCAATTGTAGGGTTTTTGTAAAAATGCCACTGGAGGAATTAAAATTACCGAACATCCCAAATAAATAGAAGGTAAGACACCCCCGATTAAACCCATATCGTGATACGGTGGCAACCAAGAAACCGATATTGCATCTTTTGGATGTTGAAAACACTGCTCGATCGTCAAAGAATTTTGAATTAGGTTACCGTGAGTTACCATTACTCCTTTTGGTTTTCCGGTAGAGCCGCTAGTATATTGTAAAAAAGCAAGATCCTCTCGAGCTGGTGAAAATTCTTGCCAGGAGGATGCTAAATCGATTTCAATATTATCCGTAGCTATATATTTAATTTCTGTATTATCGTTAGTTATGAAGCGTCCTTTTATGCGATCTAACAACCCTGTAGTAGTCAAAGCAAATTTAGCTTCGGCATCGGAGACGATCGCCTGCAATCTTTCGATCGACCGGTTGGCTCGAGGTGGATAAGCCGGGGTTGCGATAACTCCTGCGTACAAGCATCCCATAAATGCGGCGATAAAATCTAGACCAGGTGGATAGAGCAATAAAGCCCGTTCCCCTTTTGCGTTATGTTGTTGTAAGCGGCTGGCGATCGCCTTAGCAACTTTTTCTAACTCTCGATACGTAATTTGACCCGAAACTGTTTCTCCATCAGCCAAAAAGGTAAAAGCATGTTTATCTGGTGTATTTATTGCCCTATTCTGTAATAAGTTGACGAAGTTAGTTTGTTTGCACAACATTTATCGATTTAGCTACTCCTTTTGGTTATTTTGACTCGTCTTCGGGCGATCTAGCACTAGAAGCGAGAATTTCCTCGATGCTTTGAGACTATTTCTTAGTCTACATAAGGGAAGGGTCACTGAGTAAAATTAATAATGCTGGCGATCGCTCATGGGTAACTACTACGATGTAATTTTTGGCCTTGTACGAGTTAGTTTTCAATGTTTCTACTAACAATTTCCTTTCCTAGCTTAGCTAAAACTGTTCTAAACTGACGATCTTTGATTTTTTTCGCGGATCGTTTTCTATATTTTGCCGATTTCAGTATTGTAAGCTGCTTTTGACGATTTGTTTAGTTGTAGTGTTAATGGATCTCAATTTATGGATAAAATAGGCGCGTTATTTGCAACATTTATCAAATTTTCCCTCTTTGTCTTGCTAACCTTGGGGGCTATTTTCGTTTTATCGCCTTTAATTATTGTTTTTTTAACTTCTTTTTCTGCTGGCGATCTCAATCTTTCATTACTATCTTCTTTGACTTTTGCTAATTATTTGGAGGCTTGGGAAAGGGGAAAGTTTTTGTTAGCTTTTTTCAATTCTACGATTGTAGCTTTAGCGGTTACTGGGCTACAAATTTTTACTTCTGCTTTGGCTGGCTATGCTTTAGCAAGATTACAGTTTCGCGGCCGAGAAACTCTATTGTTAGTATTTTTAGCTACTTTAGTGATTCCTTTTCAAGTTTTAGTTATTCCGATTTTTTTAGTTCTCAAATGGGGTCATTTAATTAATACTTACGGGGCGATAATTTTACCGACTGCTGCTAATGGTTTTGGCATTTTTTTAATGCGTCAATATTTTGCCAGCGTGCCGATCGCCTTAGAAGAAGCTGCTAGTTTGGATGGGGCAAATAGGTTACAAATTATTTGGCAAATTATGTTACCTTTATCTCGCCCTGCTTTAGTTACTTTATTTTTATTTACTTTCATCGGCGAGTGGAACGATTTATTTAAACCTTTAGTCTTTGCTAATGTTCCCGAATTGAAAACAGTTCAGTTGGCTTTGGCGGATTTTCAAGCCCAATTTACCGATAATTGGCCGCTTTTAATGGCTGCTGTTGTCATCGCTACTATTCCAGTTTTATTCTTGTTTTTAATCGGTCAGCGTCAATTCATTCAAGGTATCGGTTCGACTGGCATTAAGAATTAGGGCGATCGTTGGCAAGATAAGGTAATGCTTCGATATTTTTCGGGATTTCTAAAAAGTAGATTAAAACCGGAATTGACATGATTATATATATTATTCCAACCCACAAATAAAAAAATGTTATTTCTGGATTAGTGGTGATGGTATCTAAATTTGCCTCAATAAAAAGACTCACAAAGCTAATAAAGTAAAGCAAAGCATAACTGATTATTGGTGGGATTAAACTGCGAGTTTTGATGTATAAAAGTGCTTGAATTATATTCCAGATCGAGAATGATGTGAAGCCTAGAAGACCGTCATTTAAGCCAATTAACCCAAACAAGCAGGAAGACATTAAAATCCCCGGAATAATGCCCCATTTTGTTGCCCATCGATGTAGTATCAATCCCCTAAATATAAATTCTATTGTTATTGGTAAAATAATTACATAAATAGTAAACAAAAGTCCCCAATAAATAACTTTTAAAGCAAGATTATCCCCATCATAAATAAAATTTGAATTTGTTTCTGCGATCGGGTTTTGGAAAATAACTGTATTTAAAAACCTGTTTACTCGACCCATCCCCCAACAAAGAAGTATATTGGCAGCGATCGTAATAAAAACTGGCATCCATAGTTTTTTCTTGAATGGAAATTTTCCTACTAATTGTTTTATATATATCTGTTTTGTATAGAGCTTTTTAAAAATACGGTGACAGATCGCAATACATAAAAGAGATATTAAAGACAACGAAAAAAAAGGATAAAATTGATGTTCTTGACTTTCAATTATTTCCTGAAGAGGAGGATAAATAGCTCCGATTATTGCCATAATAATACTAAGAAACATTAATATTAAAAATAGCTCCAGAAATATATACCTGACTTTCATTTTGCTAAACAGATATCGATCGCCCGATTCAGTTTTGAGATAATCATTCATTATGTTTAATTATGGCTCGCTCTTTTGATTGACGAAATAAGGTAATTCTCTAATATTTTTAGGTATTTTCAAGAAGTATATCAGAGCCGGTATTGCTAAAACAAGATTAAAAATTCCGTACCATAAATAGCTAATTGTTATTTCTTGAGGATTGGTTATTATCGGTAAATTGGTTGCGGTGAAATGGCCGATTAAGAAAATTAAATTATGCCAAGCATGATGAACGATCGCAACGGTTAAACTGCGAGTTCTAATATACAATAAAGCCGTAATTATTCCCGAAACTGTAATCCCAATAAAAAAGATATTGCCGTGAATTAAACCGAATAAAATAGATGACATCAAAATTCCAGGAATTACACCCCATTTTTCGCTCCATCGGTGCAATATTACCCCCCTAAAGATAAATTCTTCAGTAATAGGAGCAACTAAAATTAATACAGTAAATAAAAATAGCCAAAAGAGAATCTTTAAAAAGAGATTATCGCCACTGTAAGTCAGATTGTAGTTTGCTTCTGCGATCGCCAGTTTAACAAAATCTTGAGAAACAAGGGAACTAAAAAAGGCTGTTAATTCGTAAATCCCTGTACTCAATACAGTTTCAGCACAAATTACAATTAGAACCAACAACCACATTTTTTTCTTTAAATTAAATTTACCCCAAATTAGCTTTAAACTTTGGCGATCGAATTTTAACTTGTTTAAAAATATCCAACAAGAAATAATTAAAGAAATTAAAATTGCAAAAGGAGAAAGAAATAAAGAGTTTTCTCTAAAGAACCAATCATTTGCTCTCGGAAAGAACGATTCTATTGGGGCAAAAACAACTGTTAAAGCCAAACAAACTAAAAAGAAATCAAGAGCGATCGCTCTGACTTTGATTTTCCTAAAAATATCTGTCGATCTTATTCTGAAATAATTGTTCATCATTTTGGTTTTAAAAGAGTATTTAAAAAATTTAAAAAGTGGTGAGAATAGAAGCGAAAATTAATCCTAGATTTTAAAACTTCTCAAATTAAGTATTAATTTTAACTCGTTCTATCCAAACAAATTTAATCGCGATCTTCACTAATAACTTTTAAACGAATAGTGCGATCGCCCCCATCATCTAATTGGACTTCGAGAGTGTCGTTAGTCAAAGATTCTAAACTATTGAGCATCGATCGCAAATGAGGATTGCTAGCTCCAGTATCAACATATAACCTATCCCAAGTACCTCCCAACCTTTTCCATGTAAGAAAGAATTTACTAACAATTTGTTCCAATTGAGTGGCCTGTTTTACTAAATCGGCAGCAACATTCAAACAATCCAATCTTAAAGCTTCTTCTAAAGCCATTTCTAAATCGATCGGACTTTTTTTAAGAGTTTGTACTTGTGCAGCAGCATCGAGATATTTAGCGAGATTTTTAGCATCAGAGGTGAGCATTTTAACGGTATCGACATCGGGATTTTCAGCTACTTCTTTTTGAATTGCTTCTAAATGGGAATCTGGCAATTTCTCCATTTCTTTTACTAAAGGTGCTAAATGTCGCGGAGGTAACGCACCAGTAGTCGCTTTTTCTTTAACTTCTTCTGGCAACAATTCCGAATTCATTGCCGTCCATTCATCTGAAATTTGTTTGACTTCGCGACGAGTAATGCGATCGCCTTTTTGTGCGGCTTCACTGACTAGTTTTTGGATTTCTGGATCGGCTTTAGCTGTCTCGACAAATGCCCTTTTACTAAAATTATTAATAGTTTCAGGATCTAATTGTCCTTCGGCTAATAAAGTATCGGCACTATTAGCTAATTGAATTAAAGCATAAGCCTGAGATTTAGTAATTTCTCGACCTTTAAGCCAGTTAAGAAAACCCGTACCCCTACCGTCACCACCTTTTTTTTCGCGATCGCGCACCGCTCTTAAAACTCTACCGCGCCAAATATCAGTTTGCAGATCGAAGCGATCGCATACTTTCCAAACCGCATCCAAACGCTCTTGAAATTCATCTTCTCGAAGATCTTCATCTTCTGGATCTGGTAAATTAAAATCAAAGTCTACTGGCGTAGCAAGGGCTTCGGCTATTTCTTCAGAAGATACGGGAGTAAAAGTCATAATCAAAAGTTATCGATCGCTTAATCGGAATATTATGGCACGATTTATTTTACTCGTCTCAGTTGTCCGCGAGTAAAATAAGGAAAAACACTCGCTCGATAAATTATCAATGGGGTTACGGAGGTATTGAGGTGGACGAACTGAGATCGGCTTTAAATTTAGCTACAGAAGAAGAATTACAACAATTAACTCACATTCTCTTTTGTCGTCGCTTCAATCCCTTAGACTATTGGCAAACCCCACCACCTCAAGAAATACAAAGTTTCGATCGCGATACTTGTTTGGATGCAATTGAAGATCGCTTTCGCTATTTAGCCGCAGATGGGTTGACTGTATTGCGCGGAAAATCGAGAGAAGTAACTTACCGACAAGCGTTGCTGCGAGTTTGTCGCTACCTGAAAATACCCTATTCTCAACAAATGTCGACTACAGATCTCGAAGCAGAAGTATTTCTCTATTTGTTGGGAAAAGCTTGGAAACGTTTACCCGATCGCGAAAAACAATCTTTAACTCAAAAAATTCAAAAATCTTTAGCTAAATCCTCTCTTCCCCAACCTCTACCCGTACAATTACAACACAACCCCGTTAATTTACTCCTCAAAGGTAGCAGTGCGATCGCCCTAAATTCGGTGGTCAAACCTTGGCTTTTAGGGATTATCGCTCGTCAGTTTGCAATCCATTTTGCAACTTATCAAGTGGCTAAAAATAGTTTAATCAAAGGTGGCGCGATCGCCGCTAAAGAATTTAGCAATTATGTAGCATTGAGTACGGCAAAACGGGGTATGGCAATTAATGCGGCTCGTTATGGGGCAACTAGAAGTATATTTGCTATTGTCGGGCCTCTAATGTGGACTTGGTTTTTAGCAGATCTCGGTTGGCGGGCGATCGCAACTAATTACACTCGCATTATCCCCACTATCTTCACCCTCGCACAAATTCGTCTCACTCGCAGCGATTGGGAATTTGCTTATTGAAGAAGGTACAAGGCAATAATAGGCAAGAGGCAATAGGCAACAGGCAAGAGGCAAGAGGCAACAGGCAACAGGTTTAAGTTGAGAATTGGTTTTAAAAATTTAATATTAATAGAACAAGTAAAATATTAGAACCTCCTACCTAGACCGACCGATCTCAAACCTCGAACCATGTCCCTAAATTTAAGCTTTGCTTGGAATTGTATTATATGTAGCTTGCTAATTTTACCCTTATTTCCGGCATTTGCAGGATTGGGGTTAATTATTGCATTATTTATTATTTTCAAGCACAACTATCCCCAGATTATCGCCAATAAGTTTAACTGGGGACTAGGTATTTTAGCTCTTTGGTTAATTGTTACTTCTGGCTTTGCTTTTCGGCCCGGAGATGCTTTTTTAGGTATGGCTAATTTTTTGCCCTTTATGGCTTTATTAGCTAGCTTCCCGACTCTAATTCAAAAACCATCTCAACTGCGTCAAATAGCTTCATCGATCGCCTATCCATCACTAATTGTAGTTGTCCTCGGTATCGGTCAATTATTTTTCGGTTGGGAAATTCCCGAACTATTTTTTGGCGTGACGAAATTAGCCGCAAATGGCAATCCCGAAGGTAGAATGTCTTCTGTCTTGTCATACGCCAATATTTTGGCTTTATATCTGGCGATCGCCTTTATTTTAGCAATGGGTTTGTGGATCGATGCCTATCGCAAATTGAAACGGTTAGAGAAACAAGAAGATAGGGAAATAGCAAGATGTGGAGAGGGTAAAAATACCTCTTGGAAACGGAAAGAGAAACAAAAGAAGAGACAAGAAAAAAGAAAATCGATTTTATGGTTTTTAACTGTAGTCATAATTGCCGACAGTATTGGTTTAATTTTAACTAGCTCTCGCAATGCTTGGGCGATCGCTTTTTTTGCTTTTATGGCTTTTGCTATATATTTGGGTTGGCGATGGTTAGTATTAGCTGTCAGTTTAGGTATTACTAATGTTTTAATCGCTTCTTTCGGCCCTTCTCCAATTAAAGAATTATCCCGCAAAATTGTCCCGGAATACATTTGGGCCAGACTTTCTGATGAAATGTATCCCGATCGCCCGATCGCAACTTTAAGATCTACTCAATGGCAATTTTGTTTGAATTTAACCCAGCAAGATCCTTTAACTGGTTGGGGTTTGCGAAGTTTTACCCCATTGTACGAGCAAAAAATGGGTCTTTGGATGGGACACCCCCACAATTTATATTTAATGTTAACTGCTGAGGTCGGCATTCTGGGGATTTTATTATTTTTCAGCTTAATTGGTTGGGTCTTTTGGCGCGCAATTCTTTTATTAAAGATTTGGTCGCAAGCTGGAGCAAGAAAAGAAAGAAATCGACTTATTTTATTTACTTATTTAGTCGCTTTTAGTTGTTGTATTTTCTTTAATCTTTTTGATGTCAGTATTTTCGATTGGCGCGTAAATGTTTTAGGTTGGATTTTATTGGCTAGTATCCTTGGTGTTTGCGATTTCCACTATAATTTCAGTTCTGTGAATAAGATTGAATCTGAAGTTAGAGAATCAATAAAAACTAAATAAATTTTTCAACGACTAAATCTATTTTTAAACTAATCCTATTTTTTTTAATAAATAGCGACCTATTAGTATAGTTAAAATACAAATAATCACAAGCATAATGCCTTGAGGAATATCTTTTTTACCAGTAAACAAAATTGCTATCATTTTAATTATCGCAGCTTCAAGAAAACTGATAAAAGAACGAATAATTGCTAGCACACAAAGCAATAAATAGACAAAAATCACATAAACTAAAGAGATAGTAGCATAGAAAATACAGCAATTAAATACAGTTGCTTCACTTAAATCTAACAAAGCTTCAGTAAAGTGGATTATTTTTATTGATTCAGGAAAGAAATAAATTAAATAAGTTTTAAGAACGTAGATTGATTGTATTAAGTCAGGAGGGAAATCTGTTAAGTTATGAATTATCATTTCCTTAGATTTAGGATCGGAAAAAGCTAAGAAAATCTCAAGAATGGAAACAAACCTTATTATCCACCCAATAGATATTAAAGTCCATTTCGATACTTTTATAAAATTAAATTGTAGTTCTTTGATAATCCAGATTAAAGGAATTGCCAAAATCAAACGTATTATGGGAAGAGGTAATACCAGTTTTCAAAAGTAGCTAGATAGATAGCGCATCAAGAATATGATCCCACCCGGCTAATGAACGAATTGTTTCTTGTGATAAAGAATTAAGAGTATTAGCTACTTTAGTTTTTAAATCTTCTAAATTAATAAATAGCTGTGAGCGCAGCTTATATTTAATATATTCCCACAATCTTTCAATTGGATTTAATTCAGGACAATAAGGAGGTTGAAACAATAAAATAATATTGGATGGTATTTCTAAATCTTGAGCAGTATGAAAAGGAGCATTATCCAATTGAATAATATGTATTTGATTTAAATATTCTTCGGAAAACTTTTTCAAATATCTTTCAAAACAATCACTATTTAAATGAGAGAATTCAAAGAAAAAACTTCGCCCACCAACTGGTTCTATTAATCCATAGATATAATAATATTGGTAAGTCCATTGTTTGATTTGTTGTGGTTTGACTCCTTTAAGAGTGATTTTCTTGCCCGATATTGTCCTAACCCCTAATCTTGTTTCGTCCTGACACCAATAGATAATATCTCGTTTATCCTCTGTTTGTCCTCTAAATTCATTAATTAAGCCTTCAATTAAAGTTGGCAAATAATTCTTAAAAACTGCAATAACACCAGGCTCTTGTTTTTCGTGTATTGGTCGCGGTACTTTTAACTTACTATTAAATTCGTACCTGACTAATCGATGAATTGATGAATAACTTATAGCGTGACCGAGACAAATATAAAGCCAGAGTTGAATTTCCTTGTAACTATTAAAACCTTCTGAATCTGATAGTTCTTTTTGTATTGCTGCTACTGTTTCTACATCTATTTTTTTCTTCCGACCAGTTTTCGGCGGAGTTTCTAACAATTTTTCTAGACCTCCTTCTCGATATACCTGTAACCAAGAATGAACTGTTGTCTCAGATCGCCCTACAATTACAGCTAAATATCTTACTGTTTCTACTGCTTTTATTTTCAGCAGATATAAGGCTTGAACTTTCGCATAATTTAAGGCCGTTTTTTGGGCTTTCATCAATTCTTTTAAGCTTTCAACTGATTCACCAATCGCTATTTTAGGAACTCCAGCAATGGGGGTTTTCTATTATTGTATCTCACAACTAAGTCTTAAGTTACTTTTGAGAATTGGTATAATAAATAAATGTTAAAACCAATAATAACCAGGAAAATAATAAGCAAATAAATTCCTATAAAAATGTTGCGTAAAAATTGTGTTCCTTCTTGACCTATTTCCCTAATTGTTCTCTCAGAATTAGTTTCAACCCAATTATTAAACCAATTTTTTGCCCATAAAAAAGCTTTTTGAAATAACACTATCGGATTTATTGAACACCACCGCCTCACTTTAACGAAAATTCCCCAAAGTAGTATTCAGAACTAGATAAATCTATAAACTTGCTACTTCTGACCTCTGACCTCTGACCTCAACACTATCCTCCACTAACAGGGGGAATCATCACCACTTCATCACCATTTTGTAAAGGGGTATCGGCAGTAACGAACTGTAAATTAACACCAAAACGAGTGCGATCGCGCCATTTTTCTAACTCTGGACGTTCTTGAAGCAGGCGATCGAGGACTTCTTTTACCGATGTTTGTGCTGGTAACTCTAACTTTAATTCTGACAAGCCATAAGCTTCTTGATAGGCTGCAAATAGCTTAACTGTGACATTAATAGAAGAGTTTGACATAAGAATTAAAGAACAATAATTTTAATTATTACAAGTGGTAAAACTAGATTTACTCATGAACGAACCCTCATCATTAGAGTTATTTTCCGATCGCACTGTAGATTATGCTAATTATAGACCCGATTATCCAGCCGAAGCCCTAGATGCTATCTTGGCAGGTTTGGGAGAAGCAAATAAACTTATTATTGCCGATATTGGTGCGGGTACTGGTATTGCTGCGCGTCAATTAGCTGCTCGCGGTGCTACAGTGATAGCCATAGAACCAAACCAACAAATGAGAAATGCTGCTACTCCTCATCCTCGAGTCGAATTTAGCAACGGTACGGCAGAAAATACTGGTTTAGCTGACAATTCTGTCGATCTTGTTACTTGTTTCATGTCTTTTCATTGGTTCAGTTCAATAGCGACATTATCTGAGTTCGATCGTATTCTCAAACCATCGGGAAGATTAGCAGTAGTTTGGATTTTACGATCGATGGAGGATGATTTTAGCAAAAACTACAATCAAATTATCGAAGAATGCTTCTAAATATTGTTTGCAAATAGGCACTAGAGAACAAGTCAGATCGATCGCCGCTAGTTCTTTATTTACAGAGGTGAAACAGCGAGAATTTCCTCACTATCAAAGATTGGATCGAGCGGGACTTATTGGTTTAGCGCGATCGCAAGGATATTTATACCTATCTGGTTCTAAATACGAGCAATTCATTATTAATTTAGATCGATTGTATCGCAAGTGGGTAGCAGAAGATGGTACGGTTAATTTAGTTTATAAAACTAAAGTTTATTTAGCTGAAATATTGCCAGTAGATAATTAAAAAATAAGCATTTGCAGTTTAACAATTATCAAATCTTTTACTTACAAATGCTTGGAAACAAAAAAATCTAAGTAGCGATCGCTCTTTCTGCCTTTTAAACCTTAACAGGATCGCCAAAACGAATTTTCAAATAATCATCATCCATTTTTGCACCACTTGGATTTAAAGCCGCTAAAGATTGTGGTAAAACCAAATTGCGACGATGGTTACCAATTCTAATATTTAATTCGTCACCAGTTTTATTTAATTGAATTTGCTCTTTTTTAATCCCCGGTAAATACAACTCTAAACTATAATTTCTGCCATCTTGAACTACTTTAATCGTATTTTCTTGGTAATACACTTTAGAGGGATCTTCATCACCAGAATAAAGCGTATCTTTCAATCTTTCTAAAGCAGCTAAACCGCACATTTCTTCGGAATAAAGTGGCACTTCTTTAACTGGTAAAGGATGAAAATTATCGTGAATTTCTTTTTTATAAATTTGCTGATTTTCCTTCCATCTTTGGAAGAAAGGATCGGTTACTTCGTCGGGAATAATTCTATTTGCTACTACTAAATCTGTCGCGACGTTATACAAACTTAAGTAGGCATGAGCGCGTAAAGACTCTTTAATTACCATTTTCTCTGGATTTGTTACCAGACGAACCGAAGTTTTAGTATTATCAGTTAAAACCTTTTCTAACTGCTCGATTTGCTCGTAAAATTCATAGGGAGCGTCCATTACTTCTTTATCTGGCAAAGAAAAACCCGCGATCGGTCTGAATAAAGGCTCTACTAAAGGTCTTAAAGCCACCGACATCCCTTGTAATGGTTTGTAAAACCTTCTCATGTACCAACCGCCAACTTCTGGTATGCTTAAAAGTCTCAAAGCCGTTCCTGTTGGTGCAGAATCGATAATTAAGATCTCAAAATCACCTTCATCGTAATGACGTTTCATTCTTACTAAACCGAAGATTTCATCCATGCCCGGCAAAATTGCCAATTCTTCGGCTTGAACCCCTTCTAGACCTCTTGCTTGGAGAACTTGGGTAATATAGCGTTTAACAGCCCCCCAATTGCCTTCTAACTCCATTAAGGCATCTAATTCAGCTCCCCAGAGGTTAGGACGCACTTTGACGGGTTCGTGTCCTAATTCTAGGTCAAAACTATCGGCAAGAGAATGGGCTGGATCCGTACTTAAGACTAAGGTTTTATAGCCAAGTTCGGCACAACGCAAGCCAGTAGCAGCAGCAACGGAGGTTTTGCCAACTCCTCCTTTACCAGTCATCAGAATTACGCGCATGAGCGATCGAGTGATTTATGAGAAAAGTTTACATTACTTATATTAGTCTTTATTTTCTTTTATTATTGTCCTGCTGAGGGAAGAAATTCTGTTTGAGAACCTCAAATGGAGGTATATCCCAATAATCGATATGGGAGACAATCAGACGATCTGAATTTAGTTTTAATTCACTCTTACCTGGTATTGCAAGACGAGGTTTCCAAGGTAAAGGAGAATTCATATATAAAGTCCATTCGCTGTAAATGGTCTCTTCTACCTTCTTGAGATCGCGAACTTCTAAGTCAATATCTTCAAACCACCTCGCAATTAGATCTATATTTTGTTTATAGCGATCGACTCCCGTAAATTGATTGAGAGGATCTTTAAAATAAACATCCTCAGCGTAAATACTGTATGTCTGATTTTCGGGAAATTGCTGATAATCTTGTTTGAGAATTTCTAAAATATCCATATATATATTAACTTGCTATTTTTTCCCTTCTGCCATCTGCCTTGCCGTGAAGCGGCTATCTATTATCTGGTTCTATTTCGGGCCACAACCGCTTTAATTGATATTGCCACGATTCGATAAATCTTTTTCTTTCTTCGGGATCTTGTTGCAATCCTCCCAAAAGTCCTTCATGATAGAGACGTTCGATCGTCTTTAAAGTAGTTTCGAGATCTTGTCCTTGCAGTTTGGCCGCTTGGATAATTTGACGAATGCGCCCCTCGATTTGGCTTTGAAATAATTCTGATAAACCTTTTTCTCGCAAAGATACTAAAGTGGCGATCGCGCTGCTAAAATCTGCTTCGGTTAAATCAGTCAAACTATGCATGAAAACAGCCCATAATACTCCTTGATTGAATGCATAGCGTGCTTCTTGGGTGCGATCGAAATTAGCTTCGAGTAATTCAGATAAAAAAGCTTGTGCTTCTGTTGCTGGTGCGATCGGCACTAATAATCTCAACCAACTACTATCTTGGGAGAGAATAACTAACAAGCGCATTTGTTGCGTATCTACTTGCCAAGTATCGCTACTTGGTTTTTCTACGGCGCGATCGCCAAAGGTTTCTTTAAGACTTTCAGTAATTTTTTCTGGTTTCATAATTTTTAGTTTAATTATTTTTTTGCAATCTGGACTTTTAATTTTACCTTTACTAATTAGAGACAAAGTTTATTCTCTAAATTGCTCTTTTTTGTTGCGATCGCTTTTATAATCAAACTTGAAAATAAAATCTTTAATTCAATAAAATAGTTTTACAGACAGATGAGAAATCTTCCGGCTTGGATTCCCACTCTCAATTCTTGGATGAGTGCTGTATTATTAGCTGCAATCGTTTCAATTGGAACTAATATCGCAACTCAAATTTACGGAATATTTGCTGCAATCTTTTTATTTTTCTATTTTGCGATCGTCTTTTTATTATCTTTTTTAGCTCCGATCTGGAATTTTTTACTAAGACTATTCTCCTTACTTCCTGGTTTTATCCAAAGCTTTATTGTCTGGATATTTCAATTAATATTTTTAGCTTTTTCTTATATTTTCTCAATTTTAACTACAATATCATCCCCACTGTTATTAATCGTTCCGATTGTAGTTATTGCTTTTTCCCATCACTATCTACACTTATTTTTAGATAGATTTTTTCCCGATATTCGTTTGCCTGAAATGGAAAAAGTTAACGGATTTTTTCCCAGTATCATGAGTTGGTGGGAAGGTTTTTATGGTTTACTGGTAATTATAGTATCTTTATTACTGAGCGATATTTTCTTATCTTTTTGCCCTTTTCTCGCATTTAACAGCGATCTGCCCACTATCGAACCCGCTAATACAGGTCGTCTATTCTATTGGTTTTATTTTGCATTGGCCCTATTTACTCAGCCAATATACAGTCCGATCGCCCGTTTTTTTGTTTGGATAATTGCCGCAGCCTATCTCTATCAATTTGAATCTACAGTCAGACAACATTTAATTGCTGTAGGTTCTAGACTGGGATCGATAAATAATAACGCTCGATAAAATTGAATTAAGAAAAAAATAGTAAAAATAACAATTTAATCGATCTTTAAAGATACTAGAAAATGCCCTCCAAGTTACTTTAAAATTAAAAATTGTTTCAAAATACTATTTATAAAAAAAGCGATCGGGCTATTTTCAAATAAACATATGCCAAAAAAAGAAAATTTATTAGATCGAAACGCTCCACAATGGCAGCAAGGCAATTTAATTGAAATTGAAATTTGCGATCTCAATCATACCGGTGACGGGGTTGGCAAATATTGCGGAAAAGTTGTTTTCGTTCCCAATACTGTGACCGGAGATCTCGTTAAAGTTAGATTACTGAATGTTAAACCTCAATACGCTTATGCTAAGTTACATCAAATAATACAACCATCACGCGATCGCATTCGTCCTAAATGTATTGTTGCCGATAAATGTGGCGGTTGTCAGTGGCAACATGTCAATTACGATCGCCAATTAATTGCGAAAACAGAAGCAGTATTTCAAAGCCTCAGACGAATTGGAGGTTTTGTCAATCCCAATGTCGCAGCAACTATTCCCAGTTTCGATTCGATCGCTTATCGCAATAAAGCTACTTATCCCCTCGGTAGATCTGCTACTGGTAACTTGCAAGCTGGTTACTATCGTAAAGGTTCCCATCAAATAGTTAACCTCAATCAATGTCCGATTCAAGATCCTCGCTTAAATCCCCTACTTGCAGAAATTAAACAAGATATTCAGCAGCAAGGTTGGTCTGTATATGACGAAAAGAATCATCGGGGACGGTTGCGTCATCTGTCACTTCGTATTGGTAAAAATACCGGAGAAATGTTAATCACTTTGGTCAGTGCTAGCAAAAGACTAGAAGGTCTTGTTGAACTAGCTGAAGTTTGGTTAAAACGATATCCCAATTTAGTAGGAATTAATCTCAATTATAATCCAACTAAAACTAACGTAATTTTTGGCCCGGAAACTTACTGTATAGCTGGTAGAAATTACTTAAGAGAAATCTTTGCCAATCTAGAATTTCAACTTCGTGCCGATACTTTTTTTCAAATAAATACAAAAACAACGGAAAAGTTGTTAAAAATAATAATCGATCAACTGAAATTAAAAGGAAATGAAATATTAATTGATGCTTATTGCGGGATCGGTACTTTTACTTTACCTTTAGCACAAAAAGTGGCAAAAGCAATTGGTATTGAATTACAACCACAAGCGATCGAACAAGCTAAATTAAACGCTAATTTAAACAATATCAGTAACGTTAGTTTTAAAACAGGAAAGGTAGAAAGTATCTTGCCAGACCTAAAAATCAAGCCAGATCTGGTAATCCTCGATCCTCCTCGTAAAGGATGTGATCGAAGTGCGATCGACACTCTACTCGAAACTTTACCGCCTGATTTAGTTTACATTAGCTGTCAGTCTGCCACTTTAGCTAGAGACTTGAAAATACTTACAAGTAACGGTAAGTATCAGTTAAGTTTAGTTCAACCTATAGATTTTTTTCCCCAAACCCCCCATGTAGAATGTATTGCTTTTTTGAGAGCAATATCGTGATAATATCTTATGTAATACTGCAATTTATTTAATAACTATAAGCTTAAAAGTAGTTAGGGAAACAAGATATAAAACAAAAGAACATTAAGCATAAAGTAACTATATATCCTTAGATTTTATATTGGAATTAGATCGAATATTTCCGCTATAATAGGTTTATGCGGATTAAGTAGAATAAATAAAATCTAAAGTAAAAAAGTCTTCAAACTCGAGCGACTTATATCCAATAGCTTCTGCTATAAAAATAAATCAACTTTGCAAAGTTAAAAACCGATCGGATCGTTTTAAAGAACGTTCTTCTAAAAAACATTACTTAGATTACAAAAAAACGATAGCTGTTAGTTATCGTTACCAAAATAAGAATGAAGCTCGCACCGATCGCAAAAACAATTAGTAATAGCTCTGAATTTTAAGTAAAAATCGGGCTAACTTGACTAAACTATTGCCATAAAAGCATAAGGATCCTAAGTGATGGTTATTTCGCTACTTCCTAAAAAACATAATTGGAATACTGTAAGCTTTACCTCTACTCTCTACCTTTATCCGGTTTTAGATTTATTGCTAGCAAATATACCATCAGAATGGCAACCGGAGATAAGACTAGGACTCCAAGAAGCCCTAGTAAATGCAGCCAAACACGGTAATAGGTTAGACCCTAGCAAAACAGTAATGGTTGAATATTCTTCAATTGAAGAAAAATATTTTTGGGTAATTTCCGATGAGGGAAGTGGTTTTGTTCCCAACTGTAACTGCGATCGCTTACCAGATTTAGACTTACCACCAGAAAATTCAGAGAGCGGCCGAGGATTGTGTATATTACATCAAATTTTTGACAAAGTTCGTTGGAATAAAACAGGAACGCAACTAAGTCTTTGTAAAAAAATTAATCCAAAATCATCAAACAATCGACCGATCTTGATTTAAACTCACTTTCGAGCGTTACCGTGAGTAGGACAAGGAGGGGCAGAGATCGAGCGATCGAGCCACTTAGAAGCGCGATCGAGATGCATTAAAGCTTCTTCAGGTCGATCTTTAAG
>JAAUYH010020508.1_pt1 | contig 19068 bp, 8 predicted proteins | sample 7278061 | NCBI WGS metagenome assembly JAAUYH01 (sample SAMN14350203, study PRJNA611818) | marine sediment metagenome | isolation source: surface marine sediment (0.6m) | place: French Polynesia: Moorea | collected 2018-08 | reverse complement strand
TAATCTAAATCTTACGGCTCTTCATGGGATAACTCATACAGTAGAAAGATGTTGACGAAGATCCATGGATAGCGAAAAGTCTAGATCAGAGCCTTCGGGTGTGTATGAAACTAACAAACTACTGGATGCATAACAGCTGATGTGCATGAATCATGTGATGCATCACAATAGATGTCTCTAATTAGCTATTTCGGTAATTTTACGGGATTGTCATTTATCAGAAAAGAATTTATGAGAAAAACTTGGCTGAATGATTCTCTGTGGTGGTCAAATTCTCGTTACAATACATTTGAACAGACCGTACTGTTGCATTACGCGGAATTTTTTGTTGAGGGGGGATAGACATAGAAATATCTCATGAGTCATCGATTTGATGAATTTCAGAAGCTTTTAGGAACCCGTACTGGTTCAAGATTGCTTTGATGTTCGGTAGTACATATCTGATTTTGTCTTAGTTCTTAGTTTTGATGGTATTGTTTCATTGCTCGCTAGACTGAAAGCCGCTAGTAATAACGGTAAACTTCCATTTCGCTTGATAGATCAGTGTTAGTTGAAAATAAACATCTGGTTGTAATAATGGCGGAAGATACAACTGGCACTTCTCTTGACATCAGAGACATGTCTATAGAAGAAGTAATTCATCCTGACACATTTGGTTGAATTAAATGTGAATTGCGCATCGCTATTGACTAAATAAGCTTTATAGATCTTTATCAAATAGCCTAAATCTTCCGGTGCTCATACACGCGAGAGATTGAAGTTTGGTGATGCACTGAAGAGTAGAACTCTAAAAATCAAGACATGTAAAACCACATCAGGTGATCGAATTTCTATTCCATCCTGGTAATTATGAAGCGTTAGTTAATAGTAGTGATGCCAATAACTCATTAATTCGAAACGGTTAGGCTATCTCACCATAGCTCTATCCGCCAGTAACTCATGCTCACCGCCGATAGCCATTAGTAACCGGAAACTTATAATTTCTAATTGTGTGCCCTTCTTTCACTGAAATACCCAAATAAATTGAATTAAATCTTATACGTACTGAATGAATAGACAAAGTGTAGGAAACTAGTATATGTTCTTCCCCATAGCTACAGCCGCGTGCTCGATTCCGTAAAATTTGTATTTAGCTAATAAAAAATACGAGGAATTCAGAATTCAATTTTATGGTCGCGAAAAAGTTTTAACTGAAGGAGTATGTCACGAACATACAAATTGAAGTACGTAGAGCTCCTTACCGAACACTAAACTACAATTTGATAGCCAAAATCTATATAATCCTTTGATAATATCAGTTCTTCAAGCAATATAGCGCACTAGCTTCCTTCTCTTGCACGAAAAAATCGAAAATATTTTCAGGTTGCCGCGTGACGTTACGAAATCCAGGCAGATGTCGCTTTTCAGCTGATAGAACTTCGCTTGAGCGCCCAGAGAGAATAGCGTCCGTCTCAGAATTGTTCTGTGCAGTCTACAAACTTGCCTACTGGATTTATCATGTTCTCAGCATCCACTTGTTCCTGTATATCCTGAAATCCCTTGGAATTTGGTCGCAGTCTGAAATAGTTGTATTTTCTTCTGGATCGGCTTATTTCGATTCATCCTGACTATCTTTTTCGATTACTGTTCAGTTTTGAGATTATTTCAAATACAATACTCTTTATTGCCTCCATACTGTCGTTTTCTTTATGTTACTTGTAATTTCGCTCGTGCAAGATTTGTGTTTTAGATGCACAATTCATAGCCAATCTAGTTCTCTTACAAGACATAGTTAACAGTGTAATTCTCCAAACTATTTCTAAGTCTGCCGCCCCAATCGGGATAGAATGAATACGCATGCCAATTTTTCGCAACATGAATGAGCTAGAGTTGTCAAGAGAATACTACCACCAGATTAACTTCGAATGAAGCAGAAAGACTGGGATCTGGAAGAACCCAGCGACAAAATTCAGCTTTCGAAGTTTCTGTTGTTTTTAATTAGACGGCACCTACTCGAAAATTTCCTAAAATATTTTGGGTGCCTATTTGAAATGAACCCAAAACAGAAATCGCCTTCGTAACGTCAACTATTTTTTGCAAGTAAGTACAGGATTATCGCGCAAGCAACAATCGGCTCACGGCAATATGGGTCTATTTTAATTATCGTTCATCTGGATAAATTATCTGTAGTTGAATAATTTCAGCTTTTCCATACAAGAGTGTGACAAATAAAAAGCGCTGTTGTCGAAAAATTTAGGTTCATTGGATTGCCGCTTTATTGTACAAACATCAAAAAGTATGCGAGTCCTTTTGTTATTGAAATGAACATCTAATTCTATAGATCTGCAGTAAATCGTTATTTTCTTGAGCAATGGAACTATTGGAGTCACTATTGTTTTTCGACGAGTACCTTAACTTACTGTGACTTTCATAGTAATTTTCACTATCGTTACTTGCTTTCTACGTTGCTATCGTTGAAATTTTCTTTTCTACCAATTTATACAGTTTTAATGACTCAAATTAATGATTTTAGCGTTATAGCATACAGACCTGTATTCACCGGTAATCTTTTCGACATTACAAAAATCTTAGGTTGAATTTAGGATTACTGGTGGTTTCATCTTTAAGGATTCTCTAACTGGAGGTGTTCGATACTATCGGTGTGATCACTTTTGTACGAATTGCTCTTCTAGAAATTAAAATATCCATTTAGGGATACTTTGCATTTTTGTGTGCCATAGGCACAAGTTCACTCTCAGGTTGAGTCAGAGCTCATGAATTTGTTTTTACATAAATCCCATGAAACTATTGAAATTTCATAACAGTCGGTGAAATATAAAGCAAAATATCTTGACTTTTGGCTGGCAATTATACAACGAAATAAGTTGAAAACGATAGTCAGTACTATGCCTTGAATAACACAAGGAGTCCATAGCCAAATGAAATTTCATGTTTCGTAAAGCAAGCTGGATTTTCTGCTTTCTTCGATCAATACATTTTTAATAGCCCATACATTGTTATCTTAAAAATAGAGCAATTTCAAAAACGGTGCTTTTTATTTAGACACTCTGTACTATCTGAAATATTGGGTAATTTGCGAATTCAAACAAGAATGGGTCTTCATATATTGGGTGATTTGCATATTATATAGCTTCCAAAGCAGCACATAGGATTCCTGAGCCTACTATATGGCATGTGCGCTTCAGCAGAGATCTGGAGCAAGTACAAAATCATGCAGATAGTGCACGGAATAAGGCAACCGTTGTCTTCTTTCTCAGCAACTAATTTGCGCTTGGATTATTCTCTGTAGCCGGCATCTCTTAGTTTTCAGTGTTGAATCATCTATTTCTTTTCTAAAAACAAAGCCACAAGTACCGATGAAACAAAGCACAAAATGTTCTTTTGCTCTCTTTGAGCGCCAATATCCTAAACTGGACGACAAAACATTTGCGATTCCGAAGATATTGTGTAGATAGTTGCAGTCTTCTGGTTGATCGCTATTCTTTGTGTTCATGTTTGAGCCTTAGAGGTCTGTTTGAGCTACCGATATTCCTGCTGATTTGTGACGGATATTCGTACACCATGCAATCACTATTCTTCATTCAAGGTTGCTCTATTCAATCTGCGTTACATTTTAGACTTTCATGACTCAAAACGAAGCCTTCATAAATTTAAGGCTGGAGTAAGATAACACGAATGAAGATTCGAAGTCGAGGAGTCCTACGAGATTGAATGCTCTACATTCTTTTCGAAAATATAGTCAATAGCATTCTTAGCGTTCGTTGCCGGTACTACACTTCACACCAAAACGATAGTGCACCCCTTAGATTCTCGTCTAGTCACAACATAAAGAGTAAAAGGGAAGATTGGGAAAGTCAGCGCGTTTGGTGCTCGTGTTCCAGCAATGGCTGAAGTGCGTTTTGGTCTATCAAGACGAGCTAGGCAAAGGCGTAACAGACACCTCATGACGTCCGATGTAGCAAAATCCCCAACTGCTACGTTCTAAATTATCATAATTTAGCCAGTGTAACGGTTTTGTTTTTCAAGCACGCCCAGAGCTTCTAGCATAACAGGAATGATTAGCTTTCTTACAAACGTTGTGCTCAAATTTTTCACAGACGTTTTGGTGGCCATTTTCAAATCATCAACAGAGTCATACTGTGCTGCGTTGCGGTAGAAATCGCGCACGATGCAGCGCCCCAGGTTCTGGATCGGGTTGATATCCTGCTAACGCGCATGCCAGATCATTACGTCCACCTGCATATCGTCCAGTGACTGCTCCATGAGTATTGCGAATTTGGCTCGGGACCATCATGTTGAAGTAAAGCCCCGTTCGGGTGGTAGCAGGTGATATATGAGAGCTGATGTTCTTGCATCATGGTTTTTTCGTGAGCAGACGTCATGTTTCTCGTATATCCCATCTTCTTCAGCTTCAACGGATAGGAGAACATCCCTCCTCTATCACCCCTCCACCACCGTTTTGCCTTTGGGACAACATCTCCCCTGCTACCTCAAATCCGCTCAACAATAGTAAAATCATCAACTCAGACGGGACTAAAGCGATTCCCATCGGACCAGATAGCATTCTTAATGGCGATGCAGGAGGAGGTGAGGGTTTCATAGATCCAATTCTTTCTCGCCGGAATGTGGCGAGGAGGCAACGTAGGAGCCCGCTTCCTCTTGCCCCACCCGAAAAAACCATCGTTGATGAGAAGAATCTGCACTGTGCAAACTCTCACGTGCTTCGCAAGCAGATTGCGGAGTTCATGGCTTGTGTCTTCGCCCTTCGCGGCCAATATTTAAGTCGCCGTCCTATGCGTCTACCCGCGCGGTTTCCCAGATTCGTCGCGATTTATCAGTTGCGCAGGCTTAGCAATCGAGTTACCTACAGCGCCAAGAGATCGAACAACCTTCTGCTTCATTCCCTCCGCAAGCAGGACTCTTTTAACGGCGATTTCTTTATTGCTCAGATGTGTACCCGTCCCATGGTGCGGCGGTGTGTGTGTGTGTGTGTGTGTGTTCATGTTTTCATGGATGGATCAAATGCTTTTGTCTCGAGCATGGTCAGTACTTTGAAAATCTGCCTCCCCTTTTCGATATCAGTCGCAAACGGGTAAGGTTTATTTTGAGTCGAGCGACACAATTGCCATGTTATTATTCTCAGCATATCCGTCGATTGGCACTACAGCGCACGTGAGAAATTGTTCGAATACGAGCTCTTAAGGCGCTGACCTTCCCAACCTTCTCGTTTTCGGCCACTCGAAGTGCAAAGAGTCGTGACTGCGCGAACATCTGAAGGGTACACTATTGTTTTGGCGAGAAGTTTACTGTTCCGCTGGACTCTATGTAGGCCGCAGTGATAACAATTGGCGATATTAGGAATCAATTTAGTATTCCGTTCATTAGGTTGAACTCGAACAGACCCCTGCCTTCTTGCGCTAACTTTCTACAGATGCCTAAAATATTAAGCTTAAATTTGTAAAAGAATTCATTGCGGTAATAAAGCAGCCCAGTTACTACTGGCTGCCCACGTTCAAGAACGAAGGGTGCCAGTACTACCACATCCGAATCGATCGGCTGTTGTCACGGAGAACAAACAAGCAGTTTTACCACCTGCTACCTTTCATTAATTTTTAACTCGCATTTCTAATTTTTGCGAATGCGATTAATGCACAGCTTATTCCTACACTGCTATATTGTACGAAAATATTCTATTTTCGTGCAAAGAAGCACTCGCCTTCTTAGAATCCAGCTGGAAGTAATACTTGTTGAAAAAAATTGCAGTGTATTTTCGTTTTACTGTTTTCGCTAACAACGTCGAGCGCTCTTCAAACATTTTGAATATCATTATCTTGTATTGTATCATATGTTCTGGAGCATCTTTTCGAAATTCTTCAAGGCTTTGTTAAAACTTCTCCTTTTCTCATGATTCCATCAATCGGTGTTGAACACGAAAATGATCAAATCTGGGTGATCCGCAGTGCTTTTTAAACGAGCCTAAATAGTATCAGTAAGAAATGTATGGAGTTTGTTCGGTGAATTTAGTATGAGAGTCAAGCGAAGGTGCCTTGAAGGGCGGTGCTGAGGATGATATCCAGTCATGGCATTTGCGTAGTAACTTGTAGATGAATAATTTTTGAGGTATGCGATTCTTGAAAACAACGACGTCTTTTCTTCTTTTCTCGATGTAATTGCAGAAATGCATGACGCACTTTGATTACAAGAGCCTATTTCGAGCGTGCAGATGATTCGAACCTTGTAGCCACGCATCTAACACGAAATGGATGTGTTTAGGGCCTAGAACGTGGTCATGGTGGCCAATATGGCGCCGAAAACGTCCATCTCATTGTTGCAGAATAGTAGAAGATTCTTCTCATCCGATTCAGGTAGTGCACGAGTTCTTGAATCCGGCAGAAATTTGGTAAATCTGTCTTTCATCTAGAGTATCAATTCATTTCACAATCTTCAGGCTTCGATGCTGTCAACTCCGCCGCAGCATACCAGGACCTTGAAATTCATAACGCTGAAACGTCAATACTCTCACAAAACGAGAAAGGAAAGTTTAATTATTTCATGATTCAAATTTCAGTCCTTAAGAGAAATCAAAAACTATTTCGCCGTTCCTGGTTTGGTCTCTATTGCTTGTATGTTCTTCAAGCAATTAGGTTACTCAGAACTTTTCTTCCTTGGGCAAAGAAAGTAGTCTACTATGTTAACATTTAGCCATCGAAAGCCAAACAGTTATAGCTTCTTTAATGGAATTCCGTTTACCATTAGGTTTCAGCGCTCGAACATAATGTATTACTAATGTTAGTTGCCGTTCTAGAACGATATTTGAACTATAATTTGAGAAATACATCGTAAAAAAATATTCGAAGCGTAATGTGCATCTATCTTCGTCAAGCGGAAAATACACTTTCAATGTAACTCGAAAAGGATGATATGAAACAATTATGCGGGAGCGAATTGCGAAGTTGTTTATGAATTTTCGTCCGTACTAAAAGGCAAAAATAGATAAGGGATTAGACAAAAAATTTCTTGGTCGATTTCAAACTGAATTGTAGGCACGTATTTCTGCGTAATGACTTTGTCTACCCTTTGTGAATTACCTCGTAAGTTTCAAATTTTGTCTGTAATAAAGCTTCTCTGCGCTCGCCTCAAACGATCAAGAACGGTGTCGTGTTCCGTTTCCTGATTAGTATCGATTTAGTTGAATCCCACAAACAACCTTTAATGAATCTTGAGTTTTTGTCAGAACACTTTTTGGACGTCTTTATATTCCTCTGGTCCACTAAGCTTATTCTGAAACTCCATACTGCATTATAGAAACAAAAGAGAACATCGCTAACGATACCTCAATGATTTTATTTCCAGCCAGATCTTCTTTCATTGAACCGCACAGGCTCATAGACATCAAACTCGGCTGAAAGATGCTATTCTTCTCACGTAAAATTGAATTACCTGCATCAAGGTTTCCAAGGTCACGCACAAAGTACAGTACATCACGGAAAGTAGGCATTTAATGAAAGTCGGCACAGTGCTGGATTTGACGTCAAATGTGGATTCGTGGATTAGTTTCAACAACCTATGCTATGATAGTTGATTCAGGATTTATTAGTTAACTAGAAGTTATCCAACGACATTGATTGGCAATTTCAGTGGCTAATTACTAAATACTTAATCGACATTGGTCGAGGAAATAGACAACAAGATGAATCAGCTGCATATGCTCGAATCCGTAACACTAGACCGACTTGGAGGCACAAGAGCGGGAGCAGGAGCGAGCATTTTTCGCACAGATACCACTATCTTTTCATCTGATATCCAGTTTGCCGCCTCGGCGTTGAAGTCACCATTATCTACATTCTACTATCAATCAAGTATGTCCTTGGGATATTATTATAGGTAAAAGGAGTGTCTAACCAAAGCTACGATAATCAACGTTGTATTTCATGGCTGAAAAGTTCGACAGGATGCCAGATGTAGAATATGTCTCTTTGAACGAACCATATAATAATTCTAGACCCAGCGTTCAGTTGTTCGTCAGCGCTATATTCCTCACATTGCTAGAGGATTAAAAAATGGTTTCGATACCCAGGGCATAGTTACAAAGAGAATCTGCACATCTTGTAATAATCGATATCCGGTTTTCAACCTTGTATTTCATACATATGCCGCCTCCTGTGCTCCGTGAGTCTTTTCACTGATTTCATGCCATGGATAGCTTCGACCAAAAATGGAATATTCGGCGGTTCTGCTGGAGACCGCTTTCATACAATTCATAGTAATTGCATGTAGCAATGCATCCAAATCTTGGCTCGAAGAGTAACACGTGTTCTGACGGAATTGCCAGCCGCCTATCCATTCTGTACATAACTATAGCACCTATGGTGGCAAACCTGACAGTTTATGTAAAGAGCAAGAATCAGTCCGATATCCGAATCCAATTCTTCATAAATAGGAGCCAGAGCTTTCACGGCTATTCCAGATTCCGGGAGCTCGATAAACAAATCATACGGAACATTTATACAAAAGTACGCAGCTCAGCTACAATCCCTCTTCTAGAAATGTCAGATTGATATGAGATTGAACCTAAAAGTAAGCGCCTTCGTATCTTTAATGTAACGCCGTGAATCAAGACAGCGTTTCCAAAATTGAGTATTTATTTGGACAGTTTTCGAATAAACTACAACTGGACTAAAATCTGCATCTTTATCACTACATAATAGGAAGCTATCCACGAAGGGAGACATTAAATAGAGATTATTGACGCTCTATCCGGGACTGATAGCCCGGCTTTGAACATTGATTCAGCAAGCTCGGCAATTTCTTTATGCTCACCATCAAAGCTGCGTGATCCTAATTCCATCATTAACGCAGGTGTTACGCGTATGAGATAGTTTCTCTGCACTCTAATCCTAGTTCTAGGATCAGTTCTAATTAAGAATCAGTTTGCCTTTCGTAGTCCGAAACGTACCATCCGAATCGGTTCGTCTCTCTTTTCTACGTGCCAATAAAAAATAATGTCGGAAGCTGGCCACTTTCCACTCGGAGTTTAAGCCAAAAAAATCTATCCCGCATGAATCACATTGCCTTTCGAGCCTACCACGGGGTGACTTCAGTACTTCTCTGACTTCAACGACAATTCAGAATAGAAAACCCAGCATTACTTGAACCTCAGCAAGTCTTATTGGAGCGAAAACTGCGCCTGTTCTGGGTGACAATTTAATGCTCTTAATAGGTATCAATGACTTTGACCGTAGCAAGTAGTATTACAGCACCATTTTCGCCTGCTTTGGGTAGTACGCAAACTGTTTCAGTAGTTATCTTTCTTTGCTTTACATTAGCTAGTAGTATATACGTTGTAGTTTCGGGTAGGAAACACTCTGTCTACACCCGATAAGATCTCGAGGTCTTACCTTGAAGCTTGTAGGGTAGTTTGGCCGCCAGGTCCACGCCGAGACGTTAGATCTGTAGTGTACATAGGCAAGATTGGTAGTTCTGCGAATAATGCTAGCTCTCGCTATCGCCCCCGCAGCTAAACATCCGGCTGTTCCAGCAGATATGATCCACTGTAAATTATTCTCCTTGTTCAATTTTGTGTTCGAAGGCGATTAAATAGTGACAAAATATCTAACGTTGAGTTCAGACGTAATGAAACTAAATAATAATTGGTAGGTAATTGATCTACTAATCGATTACGTTTTGCGTTAATAATTGGTAATTTCGACAACATATTGGTTTTTTTCGTTACACTACACAAGAACTTTGGTCGATCTGCTCGGAGCAGAGTTGTCAGTCTCTGTGTTGGAAAGAATTCTCCCTCTGTACTTGCAGATGATGTCCTAAGTTCTTCTCCCCTAACTTCATATGTCAAATGACTTTTTCACTGTAATTGATACACTATTTTTTCTTTATTCCCTCTCCATTTCCCTCAATTAGCTCTTTACCTTCTTTAATTAGCTTCAGCTTTATTGTCGAGAATTTTGGCGTTTTTTCCATAATCTTTCAAAATCTTTGAAAACCGATAAAAGTTTTTCACGAAACCGAATTTGTCGGACCCGAGAAAACTGTGGGTTTTATCTGGTTTCTTCGCAATGTAACGCCTTTGTCACACCATTAATGATAAGCCTTCATGTGACTGGCAGTCTAGGCCTGTTAGCGCTCTAGTTTTCACTGTTAAAGTTATAAATTTACTGCAATGCATGTACCACATATACATACAATGATAAAACTTATCATTATTTACACATAGGATATACTTCTCACCGATGTACTCAGCTTGAGCGGCGTTCAATTGTCCCTTTAAATAATCATCTCCATTGTCTTTAGCTTTGTGCCAGATTTCTGAGGTTCATCAGTAAAACTTAGTTTCGGCTAGCGCTTTGATCATTCGACAGTACTTCCGAAAAAACTTCCGTAGCTTCACTGTGAAGCAGATTCTTTCTCCGCTCAAAAATTTGGATCATTCAAGATTGGATTTTCAATATTCAATCTGGTACTGCTGTGTAGAGAAGAGAAGAAAGTTAGAAATAGATTAGCTGTATTTCCAGACTATTGCAAATTTTAAACGAAGTTTTTAATTTGCACTTTGAGTTTTCAATTGAATAAACCTATCCGCTCCTTACTTAATTGTATGTTGCAGACAAATTTCCTGGATTCTTAACCATGAATCCCTCTAATCGACCAGGTCTGAACACGATTTACTTGTATCGGTCTACATTTCATGTTTTCATTATTCCGAACAATTCCTTTTGTTTCCATTATAAATATTTCCCGCTTTTTCCGGGTCTGTTCTTCAAAATCAGCAGAAACGTGGGTAAGTTCCGGTCCGAATTCAGCCTAGTTGTTTATTTATCAGTTGGCTTGATAAGACAAAATTTTAAATCCTGTCCTTTGCCGTATTTCCGCAATCCGTTTATTTGTCTCGTTTAAATGTCCAACACTATTAAATCTATGCTTTGGCCCCCGAATCGGCTTATTTGTACTGAGCGACGCTCCGAAAACAGCGAATTATGTCCGAAAGCGCCTACTTCGGCTTCTGTTCTGCTATTCTCGGACACGCTTATCAATTTATAGAAGTATTGGCTTTTCATCTACCGTGTATTAAAAACACATTAAAACAGAATTAACTGATTTATAGATTAAGAATTTCAGCCGTAAGCGTATGGTATGAACTTCGAAAATGCAATTTTTCAACCCTGTGCGGCTGTTGAGACTTGAAATAGAATGCTTCTTTTTCGATCTATCAGTATTTAATAGAACCTTGAAAATAAAACCAGAAATTTTGTTATTTTGTACGGTGGCCCATAACTTTCACGTTTGATCGCATGACAGCGATAGAATAATTTCACAGTTTATGCAGTACTTCTAATTCTTTACAAGTAGTAACTCATTCACAATTCACAGGACAAGCATGCACTCAAGTAATCGCGATGCATCTCGAGTTGAGAATATTGTACGTAACAGATGCACTAAGTTCAGCTTTTCTTCGGTACGAAACGCAAAAGATCTCAAGAATGAATAGAAAGCGGTGAGCGTGATTGCATCGTCATTTTGTCCAAAAATGAAGAGTTGTCAAGGAAATGAGTATAAGGTAGGGCACGTGATGCAGTTACGTCTGACTGCTCGCAAGTGCTTCATGTACAGCACAATCGCGAGGTGCCCCATCCGCAATGATTTGTACGAGTTGCTCATTGCGAGCACGCAAAGCACGATAAATGCACAGCTCGATTTTTCTTAATCGCGGTTCATAACCTGTAGCCGACCTCACCTTACTCATGAACTGCTGCTCATCGGTCGTATTCGCACGAATCACATTAGAGGTTGACGCTACGTAAGGCGGCAGATATTTGGGTCTGAGTCGTAAGGAATTACGATCAATTTCCGCATCACGCATGACCAACTCAATCACCGCACGTGCGATGTCGGATATTTGACCATGTGTGGTGCCAACCTCGGAAACGCGCTGCGCCAATACATCCCACGATCCATCGTTCAATGGCATTCTTTGCACTGCATCCACCCAATGTCGCCACTTATATTGAAAGTTGTCGTCATTCGCTTCTTCCACATTACGCTCCCATAACCGAGGAAACGACGGGTACGTGTAGACCAGTAATCTACCGGCAAGCCATGCGCCAGCCCGTAATTGACGGTAACGTCCGACTTCGCCGGGCGGGTCGTCGGTAGCGGCGAGTCCGTTGAATAGAACCACTTCACGTTGCATTGCGAGTTACGGAAGACGGGTTAGAATCAGTGTGTCGCTTTGGTTTTGAGAAAGATTCGATGTGCAGCACAGCTGTTCAGAGCCATCATTGATGTACTCGAAGGTCGCGCGTTGATGGAAAGTGGTAGATTAGATGGGATTAGATTGGCTTAACAGTATGACTCGCATACAGACGGCGCGGAAATTCAAGCAGCAACAAGTCAACATGCTCCTCATCAGAACAATTCCAATGTAACATCACCCAATCAATTGTGTCGATTGTGGTTACGTATACAAGGATTCAACAAGTCATTAAATGTTTCAGTATGTTGACACTGCTAAACAGCGTCGTTTTTGACAACTAGCTCTTGATAGTTGGAAACAAGTTTGAATGTCAACAAATCCTCAATTTTCTTACTCGTCCATATACTTCATCTGCTTTGCTTACGCATTCCCATCTGCAAATTCGTTGGAAATCTTGGAATCCAAAAAGGTGCGCCTCCTCCATCTCGCTGTTGCTATTTTCGAAAACGGCCAACTATGATGGGATCCCGCTCTTCCTTGCTGCGGTATCGTTTCCTTTTTGAAACCATAAACAATGCAGAACCTGTTTCTCTCTTTGCTTCGCTATAATGCTGCAGCTGTTCAGTGTGCATGTCTCTAAACAAAGGTATTGCACTGTACCAGTACGGCAGTAGTAACTCGCATTACCTGCCGCAACATACATTGTGTGGTGAACTGTGCTGCATTCGAAGTGGGGTCTGATGATTTAGTTTCTTCTTCTACCTAGCTGATGTGATTGTTATCCATAAGCTCATGATCTGCATTGCAAGGCACTGCACATTTATAGTGTTTCAAAAACCTGAATTTTCTATTCCCTATCTCACGCCTCCGTGCTGAGCCCGACATCCTGCGCAATGAACAAACCGAGCTAGCTTGTGATGTTAGGGTTCACAACGCCGTTTTGGGCAGCTCGCAAGCGCGTTCAACTCAACCAAAGACTGCGTATTGTATCGATGTGTGACAGCAAGTTACCACCAGTGGCACAACGGCGCATAGTCTCGATGGGCTCAGTTTGCATAGACCAAGTTGCGACTGTGGCCTCGTATCCACAACCAGACACGAAAATACGAAGTACTGAATTCGAGGAGTATTGTGGTGGCAACGCCGCCAATGCAGCTGTGGCCACGCGACGGCTTGGCGTTGAAACATACTTGATTAGTGCGGTGGGTGAGGACACACGTGGCGAGGCAGTTATTGACGCGTTGAGTACTGCCGGTGTCAATGTTTCTGCACTGCAGCGCGTGTACAGGGCTCGTACACCATTCACTTATGTGCTTGTCGACGCATCCGCAGGCACGCGCACCTGTATTCACACGCCAGCACGTCGGCTCGCCGTACCTTTCATTCCGAAAATCCATCAACCCCTTATCGAGTCTGCCAATGTTCTCATCCTCGATGGCCGTCACTCTGATACGGCTCGCCAATGTGCGCAAGTAGCGCAAAACGCAAATGTACCCGTACTTTTGGACGCGGAACGTGTGCGCGAGGGAACGGAACAACTCTTATCGATGGCCACCGGTGTGGTAGTGAAAGATGCGCTCGCCGTAGCGCTCGCACCGAATTGTGGCGATGGAGAATGTGCCGCCTTGGCGAAGCTGCTAGAACGTGGACCGCGTTGGATCGTGGCCACTCGGGGTAAGGACGGTTGCGTTCTTGTGAAACCAGTGGATAATTCGCATTTCGTCGATGGGGAGCAATTCGTGGAGTATGGACTTAAGTTGCATCGACGTGTTATTGGCGATGGTTCAGTTGAGGCGGTGTATTGCAGTTCGGTTGATGGGATCCAGGTCACGGATAGCACAGGCGCAGGGGACGCATTCTTTGGCACATTGGCGTATGGAATACTATGTAACCTTGAACTGTACAAATGTATTGCGCTTGCAAACGTTGTCGCTGCTCTCTCGTGTGAAGGTCGTGGCGCGCAATCGAGCCCTTCGCGCGAATATCTTGAAAGTTTCCTAGCGAAACAAGAGAGCTCAGTGCGGAGTGTCTGAAATCATAGCCACGGTGTGCTGAAGAGAATGATGAACATCCATCATCAGTCGTTACTATTTTGAACGTCGACGCATAGTGTGGCAAAGTATAATGACCAGTTTTGGGACTTGGAAGAATAATGTGTTGACATAAAAGTGCATTCCCCACCAATCAGCTTGCTAACAGTGAGTTGGAGTAATGTGTTCTCCTCATCTGTAGAGTTGGAACGATTAGTGAAGTTGATAGAAATATTGATGTTGAATGCAACACGACTGATAATCGAGCTCACTCGTTGGTGGAAAGCGCGCGCTGTGTTTGATTGTGCACGGTCTAGCGTGCACTAGTACAGAACGAATTTGTTTACTGGGGGTGGAAGGGTCATCTGTTTGGGTTCACAGTATCTGTGCGTGAGTGCTGTAAGATACTGCCTACTGGTACAGTACTTTAGTTCATTGGCGCCTGAACAAGTATATATACCGTACATCATCACACATCGCATCTTAGTCTGCACAACACAGCCCAGAGCGCTGTTTATCAGGATTTTACACGAAGGCATGCAGCTTTCGCAGGAAGATTTGCGACGCCTGCACGAGAGCAACCTCAGGAAGGTAGAACTCGTTGATGGTACGGTTAAACTGCTGTCGTCCCTTGTAAATTATAAGTATCATGCGGTTCCGCACGCTTAGCTGGCGGGATGGTTGTACGAATGCGAATTGTCTTCACCTACAGTAGTGTGGGATCTGCTACCAACGCATCCGTAACGCTGGATGCCAGGAATGAGGTCCAACCCTATTTATTGCTGCGAGAAGAGGATGATGCCTCCAGTTTGGACGAATATGGCTATATGTTTCGGCCCCCCTAAACTCGTGGTCGAAGTATCGGACACTTCTTCGCATTTCGATTTGAATCAGAAAAAAATTTTATCAAAGGTGTCGAGTGCTAGAGTACATTGTGTGGTGGGCTAGGGAAGATCTGGTTGATTGGTTCGTGTTGCGGAATGACACACGGTCGATGGATTGATTACTAGTGGACCGTTTTCAGGACTTGCTCTAAAAGCAAGTCCTGCTAACGTTTCACTAGTAATCACTCCATCGACCGTGTGTCAATTTCCTGGTGTTTAATTCAAAGAAACTCTCTCGCGGTCATTGAGATACTCAGAAACGCCGTCCACACACAATGAAAACAAAAGGCGTGGCGTAGTAGAAGTAACCAAGAATTTCATACTTGGGCACCTACTTTGCTTTGCAATTGATTGTTTCCGAATCATGCCTCTTTCATTTCATCGAGTCGGTCATCTATTATTGCTCTTGAATATTCCCAAGCTGTCTGAACTGCAGTCGAATGCGAATGCAGCAGTCTAAATGGGAAGAGCAACACATGGCGATAATGCACGGAATTACGAATGCTTATGGAAGTGTGAATGCTGCACCGCGTTGATGTCCAGCTGCGTAAATGAAATTTTGCACACGAAAATCTCTACTGCTTTGATACACAATCAGTTCGCCTACTGTGTTCACGACTGTCTCGAGCATTACCATTTCGAACGACCTGCTCATTCGATATAACGATGTTACACGAGGTGAGTTGCTATGGTGTTTTGATACCCCTTTCTCGATTGGATACGCTTTGCTTCCAAGACTTCGAACAGGAATTTCCATTCACACGGGCGAGTAAGAATTGAGCAGACTGGCACTCGTTATTGAACAAAAATATTTCGTGTTCAACTGCACCACTTTCTCCAGACGGCAGGGCTTCTGAATCGTTGATAATTGTCGAAGGTAGTGACTGCGGAGGCTGAATTTGCGATGGTGCGATGGTTTTCGGTTGATAACAGGGGCTCGGAGATTGTGAATATTTTCGATTCCCAATCTGATAATAATGTCAACCTGCTTCAATTGGTCAAAAAGGAGGATTGCAAACCGGCACGGGAATAGCTTCAGGCTTCGGCAAAACCGGTTCCTGAAACTGTACAGTAGGAGTCTTGGCATTAATCATTTGTTGCAGAAGACATAGCAAATTAAACGCGGCTTTGCTTCTGGCCTCTTTCTTTGTTCCCGCACAGGCGTTACTAATCAACGAGTTATTGTTTCATGATGCTCGGACATGAAAAATGGGGCTGTGGTCTTTCCCTCCTTTTCCATGCACCTCAAAAACAGGTACAGCCGCATTGCACGAGCGTGCGGCATTTCTGAGGTCAACTATTGCATCTAATGTTGGGTCGAGTTTTTTGGGCAACACCAGTTGTTGAGCAGCGCGTCCTGTTTGTCGTGGCATTGGAGTCGCCATTCTCGGTGCAGCATAAGGGCCATTCGGAGCGAAAGGATACCCGCTGCTTGTCTCGGGATGATTCATCTCAGAAGCATTGGGTTGGGATGTGTGAGAACACGTGTGCTTTCTCCCTTAGAACATGAGCAGGGCAGGCACAATCTCGAGGACGATGTGCTCAGTACGATTTAAAGATCTGCGAGTCGGAAGGCTTACTCGGGGTCGCATACCTTTTGTTTTTGGGTGTCTCATGGTAGGTGCTAGGTGGAGAAACGGTTGTCCACTCTCTGCATTCATTAGAAATGACAGAAAATTTTAGTTTGTCACCCAGGAAGGTGAAAGATAATATCCGCAATTCCTTGGGTTGCACGTCCTTGAGTAGATTCAAAGAAGTTATTTTTCGGTATTATCAATTCATTTCATGTGGATGGGATTGATGCTGAACAGCATTGACTTGCATCATTCCTTAAACCGAAGTTTTAGAGTCGACTTGGATGTCTATTGCAAACTTCACTGAACGAATTTCACGATGACCATTCAGCGATGACCATTATTCATCGAAGTTTGTAATGCACAAGAATGAGTGAGAGGAGAGGAGCGTATTTCAGAGATTATTGGAGAGTCTGTTCACAAGTAGGAATGAAGTCCATTTTCTCAAAAAAGAACCTGAGGAACGAGAAGCAACAAACAAAGCCATTTATATCGCACGCACTGTGTTGGTTCTCGGAATTTCAATCGAGAAAACAATCATTGTTGTTTCTTTTCATCCTTCGGGGGTGCGGCACCCTTATACATCAGTATTTGAACCGCGATAATTCCATTCAGCACGGCTGATGCAATGTAACCGAGCAGAATATTGACAGAGTCGACATCTTGCAGAGTAGTGAAGATGCGCGCCGAAGCGCCAAGGAATACACCCCAACTCGAAAGCGCAGACAAGGTTCCAGTGCTTTTGTTGGTGTAGTTGGCGTATATCTGAGGGAGTCGACTCACAAATACTACTGGAACGTTGATTAATGTCAGGGTCTGTACAATTTCGAGTGGGCACTGATCGCTGCAGAAGAAGCCAAGAAGCGCCACAAATCCTACAAGAGTTACCAAACCGCGCGCAGAACGACCACGATACGCATAGCACAAATACAGAAGCAGATAGTTCTGTGCCATCAGCACAACAAAATCGCCATAAGTAGACAGGGGGTAATGCTGACGATAATGTGCGGCAAGATTGTAGGTGTAGCCGAAGGTGTCTATCAGAAACGATGCTGTAGATAGTCCTGCGACAGAGCCCGCTGATATCACATTATAGATTTGAGGTAACTTGATCAATCCTGCACCAAACACAATCCCCACTCCCAAAATTCGAGATATCGCGGCACGCAAACAAACCCGTTCCTGAAATAACATCGTTGGCACGTTCCATAATGAATCGGGTACTATGCACGCGGGCGCAGGCAGAGCATAATCGAGGGCGGTTCGGATTAGTTTCTCCGCGGCTTGCGTAGACATGTTCGAATTAGCTGAGCAGTGGTGTTCACGACGGCTGTGACTAGCAATATGGATTGACCTACCAAGAACTGATGCTGATTGGCTACATTAATTTACAGTAAAGCTGTTTTCATTCTTTTCTGGAATTCGCAAAGTGTACAGTAAATGGACTTCTAGCTTGCGAATACTGGAAGCATCTTATACTAAAAGCCTCTGGCGAAGGATGCCAGTGCTATTTCGACACTTGTCATAATTCTTGTGGGTAACAAAAGCACAACCCAAATGCTCACGTGCGCTGAATAGAGTTACAGTAGTGTGGTAAAGTAAGACAAAAGCGGATGCACTCGTTATCAAAATCCGATGAGACATTCCGATCACGAAGCCGCTCTAAACTCGGGATATCGGTGTGCTCTACAACGGCAGGAAGACTAAGCTAAATGTCATGACTTTTCACAAAATTTTATAAATGTTATAGAAGGAAATGGGAACACTGGATATATACCTGGAACTGGACTTCACGATCAATTCATCCAGGAAAAAGGCAAAAAATCTAAGATCTTTATCGAAATTCTGTCCTACTATCAAGAAAATAGATTTGATAATCGCGAACACCAAAACAACAAATTGTGAGATGTAGCCGAATTATTATACTATTCAGTGCGACAGGTCTATCTAACAATACGAAGAATACATTATTGCGCCTATCGTTCTGGCTAACAGTTTGCCTTAATTGATTATCTCATTACAGCGATAAATGAAAACATCCGCGAACCATGGAAGACGTGACTTGGAATTGCTGTTAATGTCCGTCCTCTCTTTTCTTTTTTGTGCATCGCGATTGTAATAGTGACAGTACCTTATGGTGAGGTCTGTCAACTATAGGGGTGGCTTATAACGAGGCATTGGGATACAGGGTCGCCTCGTTATAAGCCACCCCCAATAGTTGACAGACCTCACCATAAGGTACTGTCACTATTACAATCGCGAAGCACAAAAAAGAAAAGAGAGGACGGACATTAACAGCAATTCCAAGTCACGTCTTCCATGGTTCGCGGATGTTTTCATTTATCGCTGTAATGAGATAATCAATTAAG
>JAAUYH010252477.1_pt1 | contig 19071 bp, 16 predicted proteins | sample 7278061 | NCBI WGS metagenome assembly JAAUYH01 (sample SAMN14350203, study PRJNA611818) | marine sediment metagenome | isolation source: surface marine sediment (0.6m) | place: French Polynesia: Moorea | collected 2018-08 | reverse complement strand
CTTCGGGAAATAGGAATCGATAGAGTTCACAGTAATCATCGACAAATCTTACGGTAGGCTTCGCTATTCTAGGCCCTAACATAGACGCACCAAACGCTTCATACTTTAAGGGTATTTTTTATCCCGTCAGAGTGATTGAAGAGCGATAATCGCTGTAAATAGTTAACGCCCAAAAATCGTATAAGAGCCTTGCTCCAGGACTTCCGCCCAAAGATGTCAAATTTAATCTGTATCCAGTAATTATTCATCCTGCGGAGATTGGATCACGCGATTACTGGACATGACCCACCTCGCATAGGGCTGAAGCCTATTCTAGGCGCCTATCCGCCAATCCCCTGCACGATAAATCTATCGTCAGGGAGGCAAGCAGCACAATTGGGCATTGCGAGTGGGGAAAGGACCATGGCGACAGACAAAATTCTGCTTAGCATTGATGATGAAGAGAGCATCTCGCAAGTGATCCAGATTGCGCTGGAAATGATGGCGGGTTGGACGGTATTGATCGCCCATTCTGGCGTAGAGGGGATTATGATGGCGGAAACTCAGCAACCCGATGTGATTCTTTTGGATGTGGAGATGCCTGTTATGGATGGCTTAGAAACGCTCCACAAACTACAGGCGAATCCCGCCACACAACATATCCCTGTGATTTTTCTGACCTGCAAGCCAGACTTTGTGAATCATCGTCAATTGGGTAAGTTGGGCGCCAAGGCGGTGATTGCGAAACCTTTTGATCCGTTGACTCTGGCTCATCGAGTGGAATATGCCTTAGATGGAAGAAAATGAAGTCCTCGAAAAGACATCAACGCTTCACGGTTTCCTCACATTTGCAGCTTAGAGTGCTCACTATGAATAGGATTGAAGTTCCAGAGGATCGAGTTATGAAAAACTTTATACATCAATTAGGCCGTTGGCTATGTCTGTTCACGTTAGTGCTTGTCAGCTGCTTGGGAGTTTTTGGTTGGCCCCAACCTGGACTGGCTGAAGAGGTCAGTCTCCAACCCAGGATGGCGCTGGCAAATGTCCCCTTATGTGCAGAAATGGATCAGAAAATTGACTTGAATAACGCCAATATGATCGCCTTTCAGGATTGTCCTGGATTCTACCCAAATTTAGCCAAAACAATCGTCATCCATGGGCCTTACCAAAAGGTTGAGGATGTCTTGAAGGCTCCCGGCTTGAACAATCTTCAGAGGGAACTTTTAAGGAACAATTTAGACAACTTCACGGTGAAAGGACAAGTGGTCCCGCTAGGTAGAAGGATGCCCCCGAGAACAGCTCGATGATAGTTACGGATAATTACTGCAGGGGTGAACGCTCAAGAGGCGATCGCCCCTTGGCGGCCCCCTTGACGGCCCCTTAGCGCGACTCTGAGCTTGCTAATTGCTGACTTCTCCATCTGTCGCACCCGCTCTCGACTCATCCCCCCCAGTAGCTCAGCGACTGCATTCAAAGATTTTGGACGACCGTCATCTAGCCCATACCGGGCTGTGATTACAGCCTGTTCTCGCTCAGTTAGACAACCGATGAGGGCGTCAATGCGATCGCGCATCAGCTGCAGCTCAACGATTTCATCTGGTCCCGCCGCATCGTCAGACAGGAGAGCCGCCAGAGAGGTCTCCTCTTCCTTGCCGACTAGCTGATCTAAGGAGGCCGTCCGTTGGGATTGAACCAGCAGTTGTTCAAACTGTTCCAACGCCATCCCCATCGCCTCCGCTAATTCCTCTTGGGTCGGTTGTCGTCCTAACGTCTGGCTTAGCTGACGTTGGAGTTTCTTGAGGCGATTCAACCGATCCGTCACATGAATCGGTAGGCGGATGGTGCGAGATTGCATTGCGATCGCTCGGGTGATTGACTGCCGAATCCACCAGTAAGCATAGGTCGAGAACTTGTAGCCCTTTGAGGGATCAAACTTTTCCGCCGCCCGAGATAACCCCAAGCTGCCCTCCTGGATCAGATCCATTAGCTCAACGCCTCGACGCCCATAGCGTTTTGCAATATTGACCACCAATCTCAAATTTGCCTGGATCATTTTACGCTTGGCCCGTCGCCCTTGGCGGACAATAGACTGCTGTTCCAGCGTGCGCGCCTCCTCAGGAATCTCTAGCAGGGGAATCATCGCCTGGATTTGCGCGCCGAAGACCCGTTCCTCTGTTTGGGTGAGCAGCGGCGTCTTGCCAATGGCTTGTAAGTAGTCGCGGATTGGATCGGTGTTCATCGAAGACCCTCCCCGGAGCAAAAGTGGGGTTTTCCCTCCTATTAAAGTTTAAGATCTCAGTATGAGGAACTCGTGAGGTCATCTCTAGCATCTGGAAGGGTGACTAATTCAAAATTAGTCACCCTTCCAGTCTTTCAGCAGATTGTTGCAGGCATAGCCTTCAGACGTCCCGATTAGAATATTAGAAATTCTGGTTCGTCCAACAAGCCTCTCAGCGCGTCTGTACGCGCCAGGATGCCGACCAATTTGCCATTTTCAGTGACGGGAACCCGCAACACATGCCTTTCCTTGAAAATCTTCAAGGCGTCGTCGATCTCAGCTGAAACATCAAGGGCGACGGTGTCCGACGCCATAATGTCTTGAGCCGAGAGATTTTCTAGCGTTTTGCCCTCAATCAGAGCATTGACAATGTCATATTCAGTCACAATACCGACAATCTTGCCGTCTCGATCCGTAACCGGCATCCCGCTGATGCCTCCCCGCACCAGTTGAGCGGCAATGTCTCGCACGGACGCCCGCGGAGTTGTGGCTAAAACGGGACGACTCATGACTTGACCAACGTTCATACTCATTTTCTGATCTCCTGAATTGAGTAAATTCGTCACACCCACAGCCTGATTCGAAGGCATCCCTGCATCTCTGGCGGCTGGCCTCAAAACGCTAGGGGTGGTTTGCTATTTGTAAATGCCAGGATTGATGCGATCGCCGCCTTGGATCAGGGCGGGTTCAGGGGGCGTTACCGCAAAGTTATCTAGATTCGCCTTGAGGATTTCCAGTTCACGGTCGCTCAGTCCCGGCATATTGAGTACATCTTCTACAGAGTTGAAGGGGGCGTTTTCAAATATCTTGCGAGCGATCGTGGGATACAGGCCTGGATAGTGGAGAAAGGCATTGACGTTTGAGTTATTCAGATCAATCTTCGAACCGTATGCTGAACCCAGCTTCGCATCCACAGGGTTGCGCAATGAATCAGCCAGGATAGGTATTGGGCGGATGCGCATCGCATTTATCACATCCGCAACTGCAGGTTGGGCAAAGCTCAACCAACTCAAACTCGTCACCAATAAACAAATCGCCAACCACAGTTTAAAATAGCGTTTCATCATAATCTTATACCTCTTGAAGTCTGACTTTTAGGTCTCGGCGGCTACATCCACAGTCACGGCCACACCCCTACTTGATAGGTCAGTCAGATGCATTTACAGTGTCTCTGGGCCATAGGCCGTTTCTACAATTTCCATCGATGCAAACGCTGAAACGTCCTAAAAGATTTTTGTGCAACGGATGCAACCTGGCGCCAACAGGCGCCTTCACCATCTCATCTCAAAGTTAAGGGAGAAATATGAGCAACTTGTGAGGAATTAGCAGCTGATTATTAGCCATAAATATCTCCCTGCGGCATGATGGCGCCCGTCAAAGACGCCTCACTCATATCCGCCATATCAAGCTTGGCGCCGCACAAATTAGCCTCACATAGATTGACACTGGATAAATCAGCTCCGGTCAAATCTGTATTACATAGATTTGCTTTCCAAAGCTTCGCGCCCTGCAGTTTGGTGTACGACAAATTAGCGCCCTGCAGATTGGCTTCAGACAAGCAGGTCAGATACAAATGAGCGTTGCTCAAATCTGTGCAGCTCAAGCAAGCCCCACTGAAATCAGTTTCATTCAAGTTGGCGGCGTTCAGGGTCGCGTTTCTCAGCTCTGCACCGCTGAGAAACGCGCCAAATAAATTCGCTCGGTTGAGATTGGCTTCACTCAGATTGGCTTCACTCAGATTGGCATTGCTGAGGTTGGCTCCGGCAAAATTGACGCCTATGAGCTGACCTCGACTAAAATCGATGCTGCTCAGATGCACGCCGCTCAGGTCGACGCCAGTTAAGACAATGCCGCAGAAGTCTCTTTCGCCTACCGCATAACGGTCTATCAGCTCCTGCCTGTCAATGGAGCAGCCCGCCAAAGGATGTTCATGGGTCTGCTTCGATGCGCTCATCATGCCCGTCATCCTCGGGGGATATCAAACATCACCCCTACTCTAAGCTAAAGAGCAAAGATGGGGAAGTTGTGAGGACTTCAGGGATTTGTGTCAGAATAAAGTCCCAGTAAATGGCAGGAGACAGAATCCAGTTCCTGACCGACTTCTGACTTCTGTATCCCTTCTCTGCTAGATTTTCCCGGATTAAATTGCACTCCAAACTGTTAACCAATCGAGGGTTCCGGATCATGACTGCTTTCAGTAATAGCCCAGCGTCGGGTTTCCAAGAAATTGACCACACAGCCGATTGGGCCTATCAGGTTTGGGGGAAGAGTTTAGCGGAATTGTTCACCCATGCAGCGCAGGGACTTTACGCCCTTGTTGGCGTTGAACTGGCTACAGAACCGCGAGTTGTCCGAACCATTCACCTGACAGGTGTGGATAGCGAAAGCTTGCTAGTCGCCTGGTTAAATGAACTGATTCACCTCCATGAAAGTGAAAACCTGGGGTTTGATCAAATAGAAATCCTACGGCTCGATGGCGCTGCTTTGCAGGCTGAAGTTAGGGGGGCGCCCACTCAGCAATGGCTCAAAGATATCAAGGCCGCCACTTACCATAACTTAGTCATTCATTCGACAGAAAAGGGGTTTGAAGCGACACTAGTATTAGACGTCTAGCGAGAGGATGTCTGATGCAACCTGCCAGTTTCAGTCAAGAGCGGGTCGATTTTCGCCCAGCTTGCTCGCCTGGTTCAGTTGCGACAGGTGGAAATGCAGTCCCTAGACGCCGAGGGGGGGACTATGGTAAACAAACAAGATTTTCGTCGAATTAACGATTATTTGTGGGAGATTCCCACCTCGTTTCATCCGGCCATGAATGTCCCGGTTTGGGTCTTTGCCGATGAGTCGCTGTTGGAAGACGCTCTGGGAGATTTGTCGATTACCCAAGCGGTGAACGTCGCCCAACTGCCGGGGTTGGTGGGTCACGTCGCCATCATGCCGGATGTTCACCAAGGGTACGGTATGCCGATTGGGGGAGTCATGGCGACCCGAGCGCCGGATGGCGTTATCTCACCGGGCGCTGTCGGATATGACATCAACTGTGGTGTGCGAGTATTGACCTCTGAAATTGAGTATAAAGCTGCCCAATCATATATGAATGATCTAGCGAGCGTGCTCTATCGCAACTGTCCAAGCGGTGTGGGGGGAAAGGGCAGCATCCCCCTACCAATAGAGGAGCTGGACAAGGTTTGTCGGCAGGGAGCGGGTTGGGCCCTTGATCAGGGGTATGCGTTCGCAGAAGACCTGGCCCGCACGGAAGAATTTGGGCGCCTGGAGGGGGCTCAGCCAGAGAATGTGAGCAAACGGGCTAAGGAAAGAGGGAAAGGACAATTAGGCACCCTGGGCGCAGGTAACCACTTTCTGGAAGTGGATGTGATTGATCAGGTGTTTGACCCTGAGGCGGCTGAGATAATGGGGTTGCAAGCGGGTTGTCTGGCAGTTCAAATCCATTGCGGCTCCCGTGGCTTTGGCCACCAGATTTGCACCGATTATGTCCATGATTTTCAGTGGGCTGTGATTCACTATGGCATTCATCTGCCGGATCGGGAATTGGTTTGCGCCCCACTGGATTCTCCAGAAGGACAGGCTTATCTCGGCGCCATGAAGGCCGCCGCCAACTATGCCTTTGCAAATCGTCAGGCGCTAGCTCACCACGCCCGACAAAGCTTCCAAGAAGTGTTGGGTCCTGCACGTGGAACGAGTCATTTGCGACAAATCTACGACATTGCTCACAATATGGCCAAGATGGAGATCCACCGCATTGAGGGCCAAGCGATCGCAGTCTGTGTGCATCGTAAAGGCGCGACCCGGGCCTTTGGCCCTGGATTTGAGGGGTTGCCGCCGGAGTACCGTCCTTTGGGTCAACCAGTCTTAGTGCCGGGTTCGATGGGGACGGAAAGCTGGATTCTACTAGGCACAGAAGCCAACGAAGAACTGACCTTTGGCTCGACGTGTCATGGCGCCGGCCGAGTGATGAGTCGCAGGCGAGCCAAGCGGGAGGTTAGGGGCGATCGCCTGCGGCATGAATTGGAAAAAGAGGGCATCAGTGTCCGCGCGGGCTCGATGCGGGGGCTAGCAGAGGAAGCCCCGCGAGCCTACAAAGATGTTAACCGAGTGGTTGAAACCGTGAGCCATGCTGGCATAGCCCACAAAGTCGCCCGCCTAAAGCCGGTTGCAGTCGTTAAGGGATAGGGAGTTGTGTCAGAATACGGTCCTGGTCAGGGGCAGTGGATGGGTGGATGAGTGGATGAGTGGATGGGTGGATGGGATGGGATTGATCTGCAGATCCCATAATTTCAGCGCCCATCCTTCGCCTCGTCTCTTAGAGGGCGTTAGCCCCTGCTTGGGCGACAATATCATCGTTTTCGACCGTGTCGCCGGATACGCCAATGGCGCCCATGATTCTGCCTGCATCATCTTTAATCAGGACACCCCCTGGGAAGGTAATGAGTCCTTCATTGGAATGCTCGATCGCGTACAAAGGACCGCCTGGCTGAGATAGTTTTCCTAACTCGCCGGTGGATCGATCAAACAAACGGGCAGTGCGCGCTTTGCGGATGGCGATGTCAATGCATCCTAAACAGGCGTCATCCATCCGGGCGAAGGCTTTGAGGCTGCCGCCCACGTCCACCACGGCGATATCCATCTTGACCCCCAGTTCGACGGATTTAGCGATCGCCGTGTCTATGGCTAAATTGGCTTGGTCTAAACTGATGTCTGGGCGATTGATCGCACTCAGATGACCGCCCTTATTCTGAATACCGACGGGCTCATCCACCCGGGCAGTCGTTCTCAGGCCAGTCATAACACCAATCCCCAGAAGCAGAATGCTAGCGGCTATTAATCTTCGAATTTTCATAAATCTTCCTTTACTTTGCATCAACGACATCAGCATCAATCACATCTTCATCCCCCGCCCCGGAGCCAGACGGCTCAGTCCCCGTTGACGGACCAGCGCCTGCTTGGGCGTACACGGCGCTACCGACTTGCATCAACGCCTGTTTCAAATCTTCAGTGAGCGACTGGATGCGATCGTAATTCTCTTGATTGATCGCTTCCCGCAGGTCCTTCACCAACCCTTCAACCCGGCTTCTGTCAGCCGCAGGGACTTTGTCGCCCAGATCTCTGAGCTGCTTCTCAGCCTGATACGCCAGAGAGTCAGCCATATTCTTGGCGTCGACTTGTTCCCGATGTTTTCTGTCTTCAGCCGCATAAGACTCGGCTTCCTTAACCATGCGCTCCACATTCCCCTTGCCCAGGGTGGACGATCCGGTGATGCTGATCGACTGCTGCTTCCCAGTGGCCCTATCCTGGGCTGAAACCGATAGGATACCGCTGGCGTCAATGTCAAACGTCACTTCAATTTGCGGGACGCCGCGCGGCGCTGATGGAATGCCGCCCAGATGGAACGTCCCCAAACTCTTATTGTGAACCGCCATTTCTCGTTCACCTTGAAGGACGTGGATCTCAACCGTGGTTTGTCCATCCGCCGCCGTCGAGAAAATCTCAGATTTTTTCGACGGAATCGTCGTATTGCGTGGAATGAGTCTGGTCATAACGCCGCCCAAGGTTTCCACCCCCAGAGATAGAGGTGTCACATCCAGCAATAGGATATCCGTCACCTCACCTCCCAGGACACCCGCCTGAATCGCAGCCCCCACCGCCACAACTTCATCCGGGTTGACCCCTTGGCAAGGGGCTTTGCCTGTTATCCGCCGCACCAGATCCTGCACAGCCGGTATTCGGGTAGAGCCTCCCACCAAAACCACTTCATCAAGATTCGCCGTGCTGAGTTTGGCGTCTCTGAGAGCCGTTTCAACCGGTCCGCGGCAACGATCCAGTAAGTCTGCGCACATCTTCTCAAATTCCGCCCGCGTTAGGGTCATGTTCAGGTGCTTAGGGCCTGCCTGAGTCGCTGTAATAAACGGTAAGTTGATGTCGGTTTGAGTCGTGCTGGACAGTTCGACTTTGGCTTTTTCCGCAGCTTCCGTTAGTCGTTGCAAGGCTTGCTTATCCTTGCGGAGATCAATGCCTTCATTGCGCATGAATTCATCCGCTAGCCAGTCAACCAGCTTCTTGTCAAAGTCGTCGCCCCCCAGATGGGTGTCGCCGCTGGTGGATTGTACTTCTACTACCCCCTCCCCCACATCCAGGATCGAGACGTCGAAGGTGCCTCCCCCCAAGTCAAACACCAGAATGGTTTCATTCGTCTTCTTCTCCAGTCCATAGGCGAGGGAAGCCGCCGTAGGTTCATTGATGATACGCAGCACCTCTAAGCCTGCAATTTTTCCAGCGTCTTTGGTCGCCTGCCGCTGAGAATCATTGAAATAGGCAGGCACCGTAATCACGGCCTGGGTAATTGTCTGACCCAGATATTTGCCCGCATCGTCCACCAGCTTGCGCAAAATTTGAGCCGACACTTCCTCTGGCGCAAACTGTTTCCCAGCCACGGGGCAATCTAGTTTGACGTTGCCTGTGCTGTCACGCAGCACTTTGTAGGACACTTCGGTGGCTTCGTGGGTAATTTCGTTATACTGACGCCCGACAAACCGTTTAACCGAGTAGAAGGTATTTTCCGGATTAATCACCGCCTGACGTTTAGCGATCTGACCCACCAGGTGTTCCCCCGTTTTGGGATACGCTACAACGGACGGGGTGGTTCGTCCTCCCTCCGCATTGGCGATCACGACAGGTTGACCGCCCTCCATAACGGCTACGCAGGAGTTGGTTGTCCCTAAGTCAATGCCGACAATCTTCGCCATAATGCCACCTACAGTCCCAATTCTTGAACTTGCATCTAACGCTTTACAATTTAAATCAGTCCTTTCTCAATACAACGTTGATAGTGTCTCCCCACACCCGCTAGCTAAAGCATGTCTAAAAAATCTTTCCAGGTCGCCGCCATTGAAAATTCCCCCCGACGCTAGTCGGGGCGGCGCAAACCTAGCATTACTTTGAGGTTAGGCAACAAATGTGAAGAACTTATGACGAAAGCACCTTTCCAGCCTCACAAGATCCTCAACCCATCCACCTATGATCTTCTCAGGACGGTTCACCTACCGCTTGCCTAAGAAAACGCAAGTCAGTATTTAGAGATGAGCAGGCGATCGCAATGAAATACAACGAATTTACCAAACATGTTCAAAGCTTCTCCCAAACAGATTCGCTGGACGAAGCCGAGCGAGCTATCCGCGCTACCTTAGAAACGTTGGCTGAGCGAATTCAAGGAGATGCAGCCAGTAAGGTAGCTGAACAGCTGCCTGAAGAAATGCACCCCTATCTCCGAGGTCAAGAGGGCCAAACCAGCAGCCCATTTACATTACAGGAATTTTATCAGCGGGTCAGCCAAAAAGAGGGTATCGATCCCGCGACTGCGGTGATGCATGTGCGAGGAGTATTCGCCGTTCTCAACGCAGCTGTCCCCCCGGAGGAGTTTGGGGAGGTGCAGACAACCCTCTCAGATGACTACGAAGAACTCTTCGCAGCTTCCAATAAAGTGCTAATCACAAAGTACTCACACGATTGAGCGCCGGGATGTCTATTACACAAATGTGGGCGGATCACTTAAACCTGGAAAGTTAAGTATTACTTTGTCAATCTTTAGTTGACGGGATAGCGAATGCCCTGTTTTCAGGAGGTTCAAATACTTTACCTGACAAAAGTTGCTTGACGGAATACTAGTTATAGAACCCTACTTTAAGTAGGAGGTCTTTCTGTATTCCCAGAATGAGACGTGCAGAAAGAGCGTAAAGCGACTCCAACATCCGCGGCGCCGGATAAATTCGTGGATATCAAGGAGGAGACGGCGCCATGAAGCGTTTGACCGCGCTAGTCGCAACAGCTGCAATTGGTAGTATTTTTTTCAATACGACTCCACTACCAGCTCAGCAAATTTTCGGGGGCAGATTAACTTCGAATGAACCTTATGGGGCTGAGGCTGCATTGCCCGTTACAGTTACTTCAGAAGATGAGGCGACTCGCGCAACACAGGTACAGCGAGCTGAGTCGATTCTAAAACAGGCTCTTCAAGAAATTCCAGAAATCTCTAAATCGGATCCCTCCCGGCCAAATACCTCCCAGGCTCATACAATGTTAGCCGAGCTTGCTGAAACTTGTCAGACGGTTAAGAACACTGAGACCATCCAACCTATTCTGGAACTGATATTGACCGAGGCAGAAAGGCTTGACGCCTCTGACTCTCTTGAAAAGTCCAGGCTTTTAGTCGCGATCGCTAAAGTCTATGGTCACGCAGAAGATAAAAAAATAGCCGCTACGGGCCTTGAGCGAACTTTAGAGTTGACTCAGACATTAGAGTCGGTGGGATTTCGATCTCATTTCAAATCGGAGGCTTTGAGCACAATTGCAGTGGCTTACAGCCAACAAGGCGATCTAACAACAGCTTATAAGCTGTTAGGACAGGCTCTGGAAGTGGCCCAATCACAGGAAAGTTCTTACGATACTCTCGAGGCGCTATGGCCAATCATCGGTGCGCATCTATATTTACGGGATGCACCGCAAACAGAAATGGCATTGGCCCAAATCGACCAGATTCTTCAGATTCTTTGGGCCTATGACGAGGAAACTTGGCCATCCGGGAGCTTGGAAGCCATTCCCCACATCTATATCCAATTGGACAACACTGAGACTGACGAGGAAAAGATAGCTCAAGTGATAGCCATGGCGCAGAGGCTTGACATCTCTGATAAATTCACACTCCTACAGGAACTTGCAAGCAGCCTCGGATATTTAAACAACCTTGCTGTCATCAATGAAGGCTTGGCCCAAGTTCTGGAAGCTGTTCAAACCTCTGATATTTCAGAGGAAGAAGTCAGTTGGTTGCTCGGTGGGATGAAAATAAACGTGTTAATTGCTATTGCAACGACCTATGGATCGATAGGTGAGTTTGAGAAGGCGAATAACACCTTGGTTCAGGCATTAGAATTCACTAAAACACTTGATGAAAAATCTTGGCCATTGAGATATATTGCCATGGCGTTTAGCCAATTAGGAAATACAGATTCAGTCAGGGCTGGGCTTGCTCAAACGGTACAAGAGGCGCGAACCCTTGATTCATTTGGAAAGACTCTAACCCTTATTGTCATCGCAGATGCGTATGAGCAATTAGGAGAACAAGACGCAGCTAAAGCGATCTTAGCTGAAGCGTTGGAGTTAGCGACTCGTTTTGAGGGTGAGATGTTTAATCCCCAAACTCTAAGCTCAATTGCGGCGACTTACGGGCGACTAAGCAATACGGAGATGGTCGAAAAGGTGCTCATTCGAGCTCTCAAGTCGGCTCTAATGCTGGGTGATGATGGGTGGTCATCGATAGAAATTCAACTCACCATTCCACCCTTGATGACCCTTGAAGATCTTTCAGTAATTCGCGCAGGGTTGGGACGGACATTAGAGGCAACAAAAAATATTAGAGATCCCATCTTAAAATCCCGAACGTTGATTGTTATTGCAGCGGCCTATGGACAGATTGGTGATTTTAGTACTGCTGACGCCGTTTTGCGCCAGACTTTAGAGGTGATTAAAACCATTGTCGCCCCTTCACCATTACATTTTCAAGCGGAGAGTTTGACGGGGATTATAAGTGTTTACAGCCAGCTTGATGACTCAACAACAGCTCTCGACGGTTTGATGCAAGTACTCAAATTCGCTGAGACAATGCCCTCTCAATCCGAGTATAAATCTGAGGCTTTGCGTACTATTGCATCGACCTACCAATACTTGGAGCTTCCGGATGTTGCTGATCAAACCTTAGACAAAGCTCTCGCAGCTGCCAACCAAATTGAGGCTCCCAGATATCGTGTTGAGCAATCGATACTGATCGCCAAAACTTATCTACAGTTGGCTAGCGGTGTGACTGAAGTATTACCCAACCCCCTTGAAAGATTTGATATTGGGGGGTAGTACTCTGTCAAATGAGGCTTGACGGAGTACTACCCTTTCTCACGGCGAAGGAGGACTTGGCGATATTTTAGCCCACTGGCTTAATTGCTGTAAGAGATTTTCTAGTTCTTGCTGAGCCTGACCATAGCGCATCCAATCTCGTTGATCCAAGGCGTCCTGAGATTGTTGGTAGGCTTGCTGAGCGGATTCAATCAGGGTCGCCAGATCTCTGGTTTCAACCCCCAGTTGTTCTTCTGGCGGCTTATAGCCAAAAAGGGTAGCCAACGCGTCCTCTAAAGACTCCGCCATCACTGTCTGATCTCCATAAGCTACGATAATCCGCTTTAGCTCGGGCAACTCGCCCTGTTCAGCCCTTAGATAAACAGGCTCCACATAGAGCAGAGACTCCTGAATAGGAATCACCAACAAATCGCCTCGAATTACCCGAGATCCCTTCTGACTCCACAAGGTCAATCGCTCTGAAATATATGGATTTTGGTCGATCCGCGCTTCAACTTGGTGGGGACCGTAGACAAGTTCTTGTTTGGGAAATTCATACAGCAGCAACTTGCCATAGTTTTCACCATCCGAGCGAGCCGCCATCCAGGCGATCATGTTGTCTTTGTTGGCCGGGGTAAACGGCAGGATCAGGATAAATTCTTCCCTGACCTCCTCCGGCAATCGCATGATGATGTAGTAAGGCTCCATCAGCTGCTCGTTTGCCTCATACACTTCGGTGGGGAAACGCCACAGATCCTCCCGGTTGTAAAACACATCTGGATCACTCATGTGATAGGCCAGATACATCTGTGCTTGGATCTTGAAGAGATCGATCGGATAGCGAAAATGGGCTCTGATTTCCGGTGGAATCGCCTCGACCGGTTCAAACAGGGCTGGAAAGATTTTGCGATAGGTCGCCAGCAACGGATCCTGTGGATCAACCACGAAAAACCGCATATCGCCATTGAAGGCGTCCACAACCACCTTGACCGAGTTACGGATATAGTTGCCATTCCCCTGCAAAATCTGGGCAATATTACCCTTCAAGATCACCCCAGCATTGTTGCTTTGGAAGACGGGCTCAGAGTAGGGATAACGATCACTGACGGTATATGCATCGACGATCCACTGCAGTTTACCGTTGATAACGGTGATATAGGGATTGCGGTCAAACCGCAGAAACGGAGCCACATGCTGGACCCGTTGTCGAATCTGGCGATAGTAATGGATGCGCGAGTCACGGGTAAAGTAGTTAGAGATTAAAATTTTGAGGCTGCCCAGGTCATAGGCGTAGGCCAGTCGATGCCAGAGTGATGGAATCGGCACACCGCCTTCGCCCTCATAAAACGTGAAAGCGTTCTTGCCGCCTTTAGGATAGTCAAACTCTTGGGTCTTGGTTCCGGTGAAGATGTAGTGATGGGTAGCCTCACCGTAGTAAATGGCAGGCTCGGTTACCTGTAAATCAACCTTAGAGACTGGTGGAATATCTTTAATAAACAAATCGGGCAACCCTTGGGACGTCACCCGATTCACTGGGCTCATCACCAGACCATAGCCGTGGGTGTACTTGAGGCGCTGATTCACCCAGGTTTGGGCTTCCGACGGCACTTGGGAATAGGCTAATTCCCGCGCCGCCAGCATCACCTGCCGATAGTCGCCATCCAGGGTGTAGCGATCCACGTCCACATCTCCAAAGCGATAATACAGTCGGATTTCTTGGAGTTGGTGGTAGGTGCTCAACAAGGGGCGGTAGTCCCATAGCCGAATGTTTCGGACCGTCGCCTGGTTTTCCTGCAAGATCTGGCGATTGAGTTGGTTTTTAGCCGGATAACGTTCCCGTTGCACCTGATCTAAACCGTAGGCGTCACGGGTAAATTCAATGTTGTGGCCGACATAGAGGCGCTCTTTATCTAGCTCATTGGGCTCAACGATGAAGAGTTGCTGAAACCAGGGGTAGATACCGCTGAGCAGAATAAAGACGACAAGATACAGCCCTATCCCATAGATCGGCCAAGCGAACCCGCGTCGCCAAATGGCCAGGATAAACAATCCAGCTAACGCCAATGTTATGAATGTCATGGCCCAGTAGGCTGACAGTCGAGCATGTACATCGGTGTAACCAGCCCCGAAGACGACGCCTTCTGGCGAGTACAGAAGCTCGTAGCGTTGAAGCCAGAAGCCGATGGCGAGCAGGAGTGCTCCGATCGCTAGCAGTAAGCTCAAATGGGCTTTGACCTTGCCCGTCAGGATATATTTCCAATTTTCCTTCGGAGTGATGGCCCCTTTCAGTCCGTAGACGATGGCTGATAAGACCAATCCCAATACCGCCAGGGTCAACAACCAGGTCTGGACACCTTCGTAAAAAGGGAGTTTAAAGATATAGAAGCTGATGTCATTCTTATAGACCGGATCGGTGGCGCCAAATTCACTGGGATGCAGAAATTTTAAGACGGTCTCCCAGGCCGGGATGCTAGCTGATGCGGCGCTTAAGGCGATCAGAAAGATGACTGCGATCGCAATGTAGGTAAAAATTCTTGGGACGGGTATCCGCCAACCATTGCTTTCTAGAAAGTGAAACGACTGGGTGCGGGTTAGACGCATCGCTAACCGATAGTTGCCCCAGAGAAACAGCCCATATAGGGCGAACGTCCCCAGCCAGATCAAAATTTGCCAAGTCAGTCTTGTCCAAAAAACCTGAACGAATCCGACCGCGTCAAACCACCACACCTCGGTGAGCAGATGGACCAGGCTTCCAGAAACCGCCAGCATTCCAGCGATAACAACAAGCCATATCACAATCCATGGACGTTTCATAGAAAATCAGGGCTGAAACTTTCCTTGTCTGGTGTATGAAGAAAAGCCTCGCCTCCAATGAAGGGGGTACAACGATTACTTTGTCGCGTTTAATTTTTGAAATGAAGACAAAAAAGGGTAGAGGATAAGGAGAAATCTCACCCCCTATGCCCCTCACCCTTTACCCTTAGCCTTTCACAACAGGCCTCCTAAGAGGACCCTGTTAGCAAACTCTATTTTGAAGTATAGGGGAAGATTTTGAGGAACTTGTGAAGAATGGAAAATTGAACAACTGGATTTTTTCAGTAAATAGTAAATTTTATTTCAGGAAGCAATACTTTTATTACTGAAACACTCTTTTTGAATGAGGATCACTAGACTATTAAGTGGAAGTGCGTATTGCATAGTAGCGTTTCCAGGTACTTTCTACCTGCGAGATCTAAGACTAGATCGATAAACAGGGGTGAAGCCCAACAACGTTAAGAATGTTGTGTTTCGTATTTGCTTTGCGGAAATAGACTACACCTTCCTTGCAAATCAGTTACGCGGAAGATGGAGTTAGGCGCGTTTTCTGAGAGGGGGCTTCTATGACAGATGAGCGGCAAAAAATGCTGAACGTGTACCTTCAAGAATACGGGAAACTGAAGGATGAGCAGGCGCAGCGGATTGGATTTCGTGACAATTTACTGTATGTGACGCTGGCTTTATTCGGCACGGTGCTGGCGTTTGCTTTGGGTGAGAAGGCGAATCCCTATGGGTTGTTGGTGCTTCCCTGGGTGAGTTTGGTGTTGGGATGGACTTATTTGGTGAATGATCAGAAGATTTCGGCGATCGGTAGATATATTCGCTACAAGCTGGTTGATAAAGTCGGCGGGATCATCGGTAAAACCAATACAGATATTGAGTCTATTTTTGGGTGGGAAATCGCCCATCGGGGCGATAAGCGGCGGAAACAACGCAAGATAGAGCAGTTAATTATTGATGAGATTGCGTTTGTTTTCTCAGGATTGGCTGCGCTAATTGCTTTCAGGCATATGGTGTCGCAAGTGAATGGCGCTATTCAGCTTCTGTGCTTAGTAGAGCTTGTGCTCTTGATAGTATTGGGCGTCGAGATTTTGCGATATGCAGATTTGGCTAAGGGGCGGTAGCGGCTGAACAGTCTAATTTCATTTAGAGGCTTTCGCAGCCTAGAGGAAGAGGGGGCGCCGAAATGGAAGAATCCAAAGTTGACTTTGCAATTATTACAGCCATTCAGCTAGAACGTCAGGCTGTCTGTCAGGCATTGGGTATGGGTGACCAGCATCGGGTCCGCGAAGGTGTTCGTACGTATTGGAAAACGCAACTAGACCTGGGTAGTCGCCAATTCTACACAATTGTTGTTACACAGTTACCCGACGCCGCCAATGTCGATGCCGCCATTGCCGTTGGACATGTCATTGATAAATGGAATCCAGGGGCTGTTTTGATGGTGGGAATTGCAGGGGCGGCCAAAGCCGACATACACCCCGGTGATGTGGTGCTCGGCCAAAAAGTGTATTACTACGAGCGGGGTAAGGAGAGCCCGACGGGTAAGCTACCTCAACCTGAACAGTATCCTGCCGACCCAACCCTATGGGATCGAGTAATCAATGTGGCTAAATGGGAATCCCAAATTCCTGTGACACGACCAGATGGGACGGACACTCCCCCAACGATTCACCAGGGCGTAATCGCATCTGGTGAAAAAGTGATTGCAAGTGCTGAAGTGCGTTCTGAAATTGTGTCGACTAACCGGCAAATTGCAGCTATTGAAATGGAAGGGTATGGGGTGAGTGCGGCGGCATGGAAACAAGATAGGTCTGTTCCTTGCCTGGTGATCAGAGCTATCAGCGATCGCGCGGATGCTCAAAAAAATGATGACTGGCAACCCTATGCTGCTGCGGTCGCGGCGGAATTTACCAAACATTTCTTACTGGATCGGCCGCTTCCACCCCAAAAATCTCCTCCTCCTCCTATTCCTATTCCTGATTTTCTTAACCGGTATAGATTAATTATTAATGCCTTGAAAGCTGGAAGCCTGGTTCCATTTTTAGGGCCTGGAATCAACTCAAGTTTCTATATCGAACTGGCGCTAAATTTGACTCAGTTTGTTCAGAAAAAGTTTCCGTTTGAACGTGAAGAAGATAGATCTCCAAATGAGCAATTAATTCAGAGTCTTGTGGGTGTTCCCTGCACAGTTTGTCCTTACTGGCCTAAGGAGAGGCCCGATGAATGTCCAATGTTGAGGAGCATGAATGGATCGGCAAATATAGAAGATCATCCAATTTTTGTGGAGCAACGATTAGCCGTTTCCAAGATTAACCTGCGATACATTTCCCAATACTATATTCTGAAAGATGAGTTGGATTTTTATGAAGATCTCTACGGGATTGTAGAAAAGCTTGAGAAAACTCATCAACCCAGTTCGTTACATAAAGCTCTGGCAAAATTGCCACATCTTATGCTTGGTTATAGCGCCCCCAGAAGTAATCCAGGTTTGCCGTTTCAGCTGATTGTGACCACCAACTATGATGATATGTTGGAGCAAGCTTTTTCAGCAGCGAAGCAACCATATGACGTTGTATTCTACATCGCTGATGGGCCTGAGAAAGGTAGCTTTAAGCATAAGCCCTATGGTGGGGAAATTCAAACAATCGGCGCTGCCGACTCTAAACGCTTACCTTTACCTAGTTATTCAGATCAGCCTCGACCCATCATTTTGAAATTGTATGGCACCTGGGAAGAATCATGGCAAAACTACTTCGTGTCTACTGAGCAGCAAATGGCCTATCTGATTAGCATTCTCCAACAAAAAATACCCACGGCCCTATTAACAATCCTCAGGCGGAACAAGATTTTATTTATGGGGTTTAGTCCCAGTGATTCAGATTTACAGTTCCTTGTGAATTGCATCTGGGAAGGAAACAGAATCAACAAAAAGTCTTTCTTGCTCCATCAAGCCAAGCCAGGCCATTTAGAGCAAGAACTTTGGAAGGATCGCAATGTGACTCTTCTAAATATGTCATCCTCAGTCGATGATTTTGTCGCTCAACTCCAGGAAGCAATTGAAGTATGCCTTTCGAGTAATACCTAGGGGGAAAATGCAATGAGAGGCAATAAAGGGGGCGTCCAGAACGCTCAGAATATAACCGATCACAACGCAAAACAAGATGGTTTGACTGACAAAACAACTATCTTTGCTAACTCTGAGGCGAATGCTCATCCACAGAGTAAAGAGCGCCTGTATATACCGTACAAGGGACTGAACCCATATACCGAGGCTGACGCCGGGCTCTTTTTTGGTCGGGAAAATGATATTCAAGAAGTTGTCAATAATTTATTGGCTTGGCGTCTAACCATCTTATACGGCAAAAGCGGTGTCGGGAAAAGTTCAATTTTGCGGGCTGGGGTAACCCACATCTTAAATGAAGAGGCCCAGCAAAATAGGGTTGACTATAGTGGAGCGCCTAAGTTGGCGGTGGTGGTATTTCCGTCCCTGGATGGCCGCTTTTCCTGGAAGGATGATCCCTTAGCGAGTTTGATGCAGCAAATTGAAGCAACGATCACTGAGAGCGGATGCGGTATTCAACCGCCTGAGCCTGGATTATCTTTTGTTGAAACACTAAGCGCCTGGACAGACGCTTTAGGCGGGGAAGAGCATGATGGAGAGCTTTACCTGATTCTCGACCAGTTTGAAGAATATTTTCTATATCACGCCAATGAAAAAGCAGACGGATCCTTCTACACGGAATTTCCACGCGCAATTAATTGCCCTAACTTGCAAGTGAATTTTCTAATTTCGATTCGTGAAGATGCCCTTGCCTCCTTAGATCGTTTTCAGTCGCTGATCCCCGGTTTGTTTGAACATCGACTAAAGATTCGTCATCTAGATGGTCGGGCAGCGGAGGAGGCCATTCACAAGCCGATTGCTTACTACAAACAGCACCACGATGCTGCTATTGAGATTGAACAGGCGTTGGTTAACGCAGTATTAGAAGAGGTTCAGGTTGGCAAAGTTGTTCTCGGAGACAGCGGCCTGGGGGGGGTGGATGTGGCCCCCAAGACACTTGAGGAAATGCAGATTGAGACCCCTTATCTGCAACTGGTGATGG
>JAAUYH010049121.1_pt1 | contig 19081 bp, 17 predicted proteins | sample 7278061 | NCBI WGS metagenome assembly JAAUYH01 (sample SAMN14350203, study PRJNA611818) | marine sediment metagenome | isolation source: surface marine sediment (0.6m) | place: French Polynesia: Moorea | collected 2018-08 | reverse complement strand
TATTTTTCTTGATGATTTATAAGCTTAAACGCATATAATCTGCATCTTCTGGTCTTGTCTATTTTCTTTTGCGAAAAACAAGAAACGTCTAATGTGAATCAAATTTACTTAAGAAGTTTGACAATTACTGTTTTATTTTTTAATAAGAGATAATTAAATTTTCTTTCCTATATATATTCTATTGTATTACGTAATTTTTTGATTTGCCACCCTAGGAAAAAAACAAATTAATAAATTAGCAACTAAGATGAAGATAAGATAAATTTTGATAGATGCTAGTGACTGAGGTGTATGAAGAATCGAATGGTAAAAAAATATTGGCAAAATGCGCTCGCTTCTCTAATGTTAAGCTTAGGAATGTTAACCGCTCTGAGTAATGATGGTAGAGCAGAATCTTCTGACACGATTCCTAGTAATCTCAGAGCGACGATTTCGGCAATTGAAGATGCTGCTAATGATCAAGATTTATCAAAGCTGATGACTTTTTATAATGCCAATTTCACTAATAGCGATGGTTTGACCGTTGAGCTGATGGCACAGGCTCTCGAACAAACTTGGTCAACTTATCCTCGGTTACGATACCGCACTATTATTGAGTCTTGGGAACGTAAAGGAGATGATTTGGTAGTAGAAACTCTCACGCGGATGAATGGGACTCAAGCAAATCAAGGCAGAAGTATTAGTTTAGTCTCTACTGTGCGATCGCGTCAATATTTTCAAGATCAACAGATAATTCGTCAGGAGATTATCTCAGAGCAGACTAAGCTCAAAACAGGTTCTCAACCTCCTGTTATTAAAGCGATCGCGCCTGAAATTGTCAAGGCGGGAGAAAAATATAATTTTGATGTGATTGTTACTGAGCCCTTAAAAAACAATCTTTTAATGGGTGCTGCTTTAGAAGAAAGAACAGGCGGCGATCGCTATATTAAGCCTAGTACTTTAGAAATAGAGCCTTTATCTGCTGGTGGGATCTATAAACAAGTAACAGCACCGTTACTTCCTGATAATCACTGGTTATCTGCGATCATAGTTAGAAGTGATGGGATTACGATGGTGACAAGAAGAGTCAGAATCGAAAGGTAATTGATCATGGATAGTTAATAATTATCCATTATTGAATGAGCAATCCAAATCTTAGACAAAACTTATATCTGTCTCCAGTTGCTCTTAATTGATCTAACATCCTATTATTCTAAATTGAATTAGAGATTACAGAAGATTGCGAGCGCGTTATGACTATTAGTTCTTATATCAGCTACAGATCTGTTAATTGTTTACCTGAAGTTTGGCAAATTGCAGCTAGAGAATTTGGCAACACTATTGCCTTAAATGCTCCTCATCTCAAGCCAGCAGTTTCTTTCAGCTACCAAGAACTCTATCAAAAAATGCAACGCTTTGCCGCAGGATTGCAAGCTTTGGGAGTGGTATCTGGGGATAAAATTGCTTTATTTGCTGATAATAGTCCCCGTTGGTTTATTGCCGATCAGGGAATAATGATGGCGGGAGGAGTCGATGTAGTACGTTCAGCTAGTGCAGAACAACAGGAGCTACTATATATTTATGGCAATAGTGATAGCAGTAGTTTAGTAGTTGAAAATCTCCAAACTTTAAATCGTCTATCTCCTCAAATAGAAGAATTACCCCTCAAGTTGATTATCTTGCTATCGGATGAAGAGATTCCAGAAAACACCAGCATAAAAATTCTTAATTTCTCTCAATTATTAGATCTCGGGAGCCATCATTCTCTAGAAGAAGTTGACCAAGATAAATCTGCTTTAGCAACCTTAATTTATACTTCAGGAACTACTGGAAAACCTAAAGGTGTCATGCTCTCCCACGGGAACTTATTACATCAGGTCAACAATCTCAGAAAATTTTTTCCCTGTAACCAAGGCGATCGGATTTTAAGTATCCTTCCTAGCTGGCATGCTTACGAAAGAAGTGCCGAATATTACGCACTTTCCCAGGGTTGTACTCAATATTACACAAATTTGCGATCGCTAAAATCCGACCTCAAACAATATCAACCTCACTATATGGTAGGAGTTCCCCGTTTATGGGAATCTCTTTATGAAGGGATCCAAAAACAATTCCGCGAACAAGCCTCGACTAAGCAAAAGTTGATTAATTGGTTCTTCAAGCTATCACAACAATATGTAATGGCGCGTCGCCTATCTCAAGGTTTATATTTAGATAATTTACAACCTTCTGCGATCGACAAGTTATCTGCAACCTTGAAAACAATTTTTCTCTTACCCCTGCATCTTCTAGGAGATAAAATTGTTTATCAAAAAGTTCGTGATGCTGTGGGGGGAAAGGTTAAAATCTTTATTAGTGGTGGTAGTTTGTTAGCGAAACATTTAGATGATTTTTATGAAGTAGTGAACATACCTGTATTGGTAGGCTATGGTTTAACTGAAACAGCCCCAGTTACTAATGCTCGAACCTTAGAACGCAATTTCTCCAAAACCGTAGGACAACCCATTGCGGAAACAGAAATAAAAATAGTTAATCCCGAGACAAAAGAAGCTTTAGCCCCAGGAGACCAAGGACTCGTCTTAATTCGGGGTCCTCAGGTAATGCAAGGTTATTATAAAAACCCAGAAGCCACAGCGAAAGCCATTGACTCAGAAGGCTGGTTTGATAGTGGAGATCTCGGTTGGGTAACGACCGATAACGACTTGGTGTTAACAGGAAGGGCCAAGGATACTATTGTGCTCGCTAATGGAGAAAATATCGAACCCCAACCCATAGAAGATGCTTGTATTAGCAGTAGTTATATCAATCAGATTATGTTGGTCGGACAGGATCAAAAATCTTTAGGAGCTTTAATTGTACCGAATTTAGAAACTTTACAACAATGGATTACAGAACAAGCTCTAGAACTCCAATTACCCAATACCGAAGCTGATTTAGAAACTTTAGCCAATAGCGATCTCTACAGTAAACCAATTCAAAATCTCTTCCGTCAAGAATTAACTCGCCAAGTCCAAGATCGTCCAGGATATCGTACCGATGATCGGATTACCGATTTCCGATTCATTTTAGAGCCTTTTTCTCAGGATAATGGCTTAATGACTCAAACTTTTAAAGTTAAACGTCCCCAAATTAGAGAAAGATATCAGGATTTAATCAATCAAATCTATGCTGTTTAGTCTCACCTACCACTTATATCCAACCAGTAGACATTTGAACTTATTTTCTTGTTTTTCCTTAGAAAATTTAGTTATTTATACTTGAATTAGGATCGAGGTTCGGCTAAGATTAGGGTACAAAGTCCAAGCAAGCGGCTTGCTTGGACTTTAATACTGTAATTGTCGTGTCTAATTCTATGTTAATGCCTTGTATTTAGGTACTTTTATGACTGAATTAAGCTGTCTTACAAATTTCAATTAGCTCACTAGCTAGTGAGGACTAAATTATGATAAACAGCGAATTAGAATTGGAAATAGCTGTCGACACTTTTTTGAAACAAATTGGATCTTTAAACCAAAATTCAAACTATTTAAACGTCATATCCAGCTTATTTTCTTTGCTTTCTGTAATAGGATACTACGAGAAAACAGGTTTATCACGGAGTAAAATTGTCGAAGTTTTATCTCCCGTACGTCGAATTGTTGGGTTGTCACCGTTCTGTAATCATCTACAAGAATGGCCCCGTGGCTATCAAGGTGATTTTGAAGCAATTGAATACATAATGAATTCCAAGAATTTAGCTAAACCGAGAAGCATCCCTTATTATATTGAGCAATATGCTCTTACCAGTCCAGTAGCGCAACAACACAGAAACAAAGTGGCACATCAGTCAATGTTGATCTTGGAACAATGCTACAAAAACTCTTCTCAAAAACACAAGGCTCGCATCCTATCAATAGCCTGCGGCAGTTGTCCGGATATTTACGCTATTCAGCATTTAATTGGAGAATCTTGTGATTTCGTCCTTTATGATCATGATTCTGATGCGCTTGAATTAGCACAAAAACGTCTGAGCAACATAGATATGTGTTGTCAATACATACAAGGTAATGTTTTTCGTATTAAGAAAACTTTGGCCAATGTAGGTCAATTTAATCTTGCCATAATTAGCGGGTTATTTGACTATTTGAAAGACAAGTATGTAATAAAGATATTAAACACGATCTGGCTCAATTTTATCCACTCGGGTGGAAAACTATATTTTTCCAATATCAGCAAAAATAATCCGGATAGGCTTTTGATGGAGTACTTGGCTGATTGGCAGATCATTCATAGGGATTTACAAGAACTAATTGACATATGCATTGCTGCAGGAATTCCCGAAGGAGCTATAGAGTATTTCATGGAACCAACAGGAATCACTTGGATGATCGAGGCTAACAAACAAATACAGCCTTAGCCTCTACTGAGTTCTTGACATTATAAGTGAACAAACAGAGATCGCTTTCTGAACATTCCACTTTAGGGGTAAAGCTAATCATATCAGTAGTTTCAAGACTATTTGACACTTATACTGAACTTCCCTAGCTTCAGATCCTTAATGTGTAATTATGATTTCACAGATTAACTCATACGGAAGTCCATAATGCTTAAAGTAGCAGACGTTATGACAACAAACCTTGTTACCATCAGTGGGAGAGCCACAATAGCTCAAGCAATTGCGCTCATGCAAATTGAAGAGTTACGCTCTCTGATTGTTCCTCGATTTCATGTAAAAGATGAGTATGGTATTTTGACTGAGCGTGACATTGTTTACTACGTTATTGCTCCAGGCATTGATCCTGAAAAGATTACAGTGGCTGATATTATGAGGAAACCTTGTGTTAGCATCAGACCTAATTGGACTATTCAAGAAGCTGCTCAATATTTTACAGAGAATGACCTTCAGAGAGCTCCGGTTATTGAGCAAGGAAAACTTTTAGGAATTCTTTCTCTTACTGATCTAATAAAACTAACGCCAACTATTACAGATTCTCAAGATAATTTTATTAAGCGTATTAAAAAAGCCTTAAAAGTATTAGAGTTTTCTGGAAATAATGTACAGAAGTAGCCCAAATCAGTTAAGCACGGATTTTCACGGTCACTTATGAGACCCTAATTTTGAGCTTTCAATTATGAAGATGCATAATTTAAAATTGTATTGACGTAATGCGAAGCAAGTTTTGGTCTACTAAGGTGATGATCGAAGTAATTGCGTGCTCTGTGAGCTATTGCTTCTCGTTCTTTTTCGTGAGTAATGTAATAGTTACAAAGCTCGGTGAGGTCTGACAAGTCCTCCTTGCAATACACTATTTCTTGGCCGGGAATGAGGGGAACGGGTAACCTCGTGTGATGTGGGTAAGCAATAATACAAGCACCAACCGCTAAATAATCAATTAAGCGAAAGCAGAACGGGCCATATCCAGGTAAGTCGATGCAGACCTTGGAACGGGCGATTTCGAATAGAGAGTCATGGTATTTGACTCTGCCTATTCCACCTTGATATGAAAATTCTTTTTGAGATGAGAGTTTCTCTACAGCTTGACCCCGTATTGTTTTAGCAAAACGTCCTCCAAACCGACCATAGGCATCATAGAGAAATGTTTGATTATCACGTATTTCTCGTGCTTTATTAAGATGTAGATAAATATTTGAATAAGCAGGAATAAATCCTCCTGGCACAATATTGCTAGCTTTATAGCCTTCTTTGGCGTATTGCATTTTAAAATAAACCATCACTTGAGAAGCGCACTTCTCGTTGATTTCAACCTTATCAAAGGCATCAATGGCAATGGGGTAAACCTGACCATCAATCTCGACTTCGATAAAGATCGCATTTTCATACTTTGGCATAGGCTTGAATTCAACAACGAAATTGCGTCGGAACTCACTTAGAAGTGGGAAGAGCCATTTGTGAGTTAGGGGCCAATGGTAAGAAGATGGCCAAAAAAATCGAATTTTTTTAGGATTAAAATTGTCTGGCAAACTAATAGAATTAGCCAGATTCATATGAGATTTAAAAGAAGTTAGTTTTGCTTCAGTCACATGATCATTAACTCTCATCCAATTCGCCTTTAGCCATACTTCATATTTTTTTGTTAAGTTCATAAATATCGAATCTCCATTAAATCAAGAAATTTGCCTATACATATACTCACTAGCAAGAAAGATAGAATTGAGCGACCAAGTTCAGCCTTGTCTAATTTGATATTTGTGCCCCATTACTGGTCTTAGTTAATAAGTACGATAAATCATTTATTTGATTACCTCCATGTTTTATATTTAAGTCGTTTCATGTCCAAAAATTCTGGACTATTTACTATTTGTTGCTTTAGTTTTTATCTTGATCAATCTTTGGAGTTAACTTCACAATCTAAATAACAATGTCTACAATAACTGGGAAGATCGTGGTTGATGTGTTGATCTCGAAAATTTCGATATTTTTCTGAATTCCATATTTCACTTAAGCTATTTTCAAATACATTACCCATTTTTACTGTCTCTGAATCAGCCAAAATAGAGCAGGGGACAACATCACCATTAGCACATATATATGAAGACTTCCAAGGCCAGGAACATATCCTTTTCTTGGTATAGAAATCGCCATAATAAATTCGAATTTCTACTCCGATTTCTTTCGCAATTTTTTTTGCTTGCTCCAAGGCAAGAACAATTTCTTTTGAGCTGAGATTATTAGAAATCAGTTTGATATCATCAATATAAGAACTCATTTCTGACTTGCCCCAGTCATTAAGAAAAAGTTGAAAAGTGATAGAACGCACGCCTAGCCTTTCAACAAGCCTCACTACATCGCCAACCTCCCTTAAGTTGCTTTTAGTAACTACCATCCATGCTTTGACCTGTGGTGATTTATCAATTTGACCAATGATTTCAGTAAGTTGCTTAATATTTTGACAAACTGACTCAAAGCGACTACCTACTCTTATCTTTTCAAACACTCCCGCGGACGCACCATCGATACTAAAAGTAATGGATGTATTGTCCAAGTTGGCTACTTTCTCTGCAATATTACGATTAAAGATAGATCCATTTGAAGTAAAGCTCATTCTGATACTTCTTTCGTTGCCAAGTCTGAGTATAGGGACTAAATCTTTATTTAACAGTGGCTCGCCCATGCCTTGGATTTTAATCCAAATAAGTTGAGGTAATTTCTTGATTAATGTTTCAAATGATTTATAGTCTAACTCTTTTTTTTCTTTCTGCCAGTGAGTTACTTGACAATGGGGACATCTAAAGTTGCAATAATTTACTGGCTCTATATCTAAGCTTGAGGGTAGAAAGGGAACGTAACTGAGTTTTAAAAAATATGAAATACGTATCCCAAGATCATTAAAGATTCTGGCTGGAAATTTAACTTGACTTAATAAATCTATGAATTTCCTTTTTGTTAAATAAAACATTGTAAAAAAAAATTTTATAGCAACTTATCTAGAACCTTATGCTTGGAAGTATTGGGCTATTGTAAATTAAGATCTTGTAAACATTACTTGTCATGCTTATATTAATACAGTAAAACACTTTTTTTCTTAAAGTTTTAAACAAGAAGGTGTTCTCAATTATGAAATATTAACCATTTGGCTGCTAATCTCTCAAGTAATATTGTATGAAATATTATTATACTGTATAGTAATGCAATGTGTTAGAAATAAGATAGTAAATTTGTCTTACTATGTTGTCGAATAAGTCACTTTTCTCATGTTATTTTTGAGGGTTAAAAATGCCTAAAGTCTCTGTAATTATTCCCGCATATAACGCTATGCTTTATTTACCAGAAACGTTAGATACTTTACTTGGTCAAACTTTTGAGGATTTTGAGGTAATTATCATTAATGATGGTAGTACTGACAATATTGAGGAATGGTTTAGTACAGTTCAAGTAAAGGATTCTCGCTTACGGTTAATTTCTCAAGCGAATCAAGGGCAAGGGAAAGCTCGAAATATAGGCATACAAAATACGAGAGGAGAATATATTGCCTTTTTAGATGCCGATGATTTATGGGCACCAACTAAACTTGAAAAGCAGGTCAATATGTTGGATTCTAATCCTGAAGCTGGTGTAGTTTATACCTGGGTTTCTACTATTGACTCCAATGGGGCTTCACGAGGCCGCACCCTTAAAAATTACAATCAAGGTAAGGTTTGGAGAGCGCTTATTCAACATAACTTTCTCGAATGTGGTAGCACCCCACTGATTCGGCGTAACTGTTTTGAAAGTGTTGGGCTCTTTGATGAGAGGCTTCCACCGTTAGAGGATTTGGATATGTGGTTGCGTATCTCTTGTCACTACAAATTTTTAGTGGTCAAAGAATCATTAGTTTACTACCGCAAACACCCTGGAAGTTCAGCTAAAAATTGGGAGGCGGCAGTTAGGAATTTTAATCTTTTATTAGAAAAAGCATTCGAAAATCCACCTTCAGAGATTTCATCTTCTGAGATTGACACTTTGAAGGCTAAAGCTTACTCAGTGGCTTATCTTTGGCTAGCTTGGGCACCCCTTAAAAGTAAAGCTAGAGACTATAAAACAGCCATTAGCTTTTATAAGATAGCTCGGCAATATGACCCGATGATCATATTTAAGAGGGATTTTGTTCGATTAACAGTTTCAATTTGGATTATGCAATTTTTAAAGGCTCAAAATTACGAAAGACTGACTTCTCTTTTATGTTTGCTTCGCCGTAATGTGTTTGGTTAATCATGCTAGAAATCAAAATTGTGTTATTGGTCTCTATTTTTAATTAAAAATAAAGCTAAAAAACTCAACTATTTATTAACTAATATTTTTTTTATCTTGTAACTTAAGACGAATTTCTTCATGAAATTCTTTGGTAATAGGATAGAAATAAGCCAAGATTACACCGATAATTAAAGTAATAGTAGGAAGAGGCGCGATCGCGATACGAATTGCCAGTAATGCACTATCAGGTTGTTGGGGAATTGCTTCTCCAGGAATTCTTTCGATAAATCCTGACAATTGTAACGCGACTCCAACTAAAAATACGGCAAAAGCTAGACCAAATTTTTGTAATAAAACCATAAAACTATAAAAAATTCCTTCCCTTCTCTGTCCTGTATTTAGTTCATCTAATTCAATAACATCAGGTATCATTGACCAGGGGATTAGATAGGCAACCGAAACTCCAAAACCGGCTAAGATTGCTAAGATATAAAGTTCTGTAATTTGTCCTGGTTGAATTATAAATAATCCGATCTGAGCAAGTATCCAAAAACTTGTTCCGATAAAATAGACTGCTTTCTTGCCAATTTTATTACTAACAAATTTCCAGAAGAATAACATAACTAATGCTGTTCCTTGAACTGCGATCGCGATTTTAGGAAAATCAGGTTCTGCCATACCCATATAGCTGACAGTGAAATAAATCAGGATTGAAGCTGTGAGTTGTACTGCTAACCAAGAACATAAATAAATGCCAATGACATAACGAAAAGGTTTGTTTTGTAAAGCAATTTTTACCTGTTTTAAAAGTGGAATACTGGTAGTAGAATTAGCACTGTTGCGATGGGCAATAGCATCGCGATCGCATAAATGAGATTCAGTTTGAGAAAATACTAAAGTATAACCAAATCCCAATAATTGCAATCCGAGAAGTAAGCCTAAAACTCCATAGGAAATAGCAGAGAATAAATTAACAATTCCATAAATAAGAGAGAGCGTAGCAATTGCGATTAGAAGATAACCAAGATTTTTTTTATATTTCTGATTTAAAATTGGTTCTGTACCACGCTCTTGAATCCGCAAAGCACACCATAAAACAGCAACCATTGCGAGTATCGAAACCACTAGACCTAAGACAAAATATTGTTTATTAGGCTCGTCAGGATAAGCTTGAAAAATAACAGTTGCCAGAACTAAAGATAAGATACTTCCGCCAATCGAAAAAGCAAACCGAAAACTATTGAGATTTGTACGTTCGTTATAATCTTGGGTTAACTCTGGAGTTAAAGTTGTATAGGGTAAATTGACAGCAGTATAAGACAGATGGAATAAGATCGCAACTACAACATAATATGTAAACAAACACCAGTTATTAAAATTGGTATCATTACTAAAATTAGGCACCAACCAGAGGCAAAAAAAGCATAAACCAAAAGGAATCATCCCGCAGAGCATCCAAGGAATCCGCCTGCCCCATTTAGTTCTAGTGCGATCGCTTAATACACCAATAATTGGATCGTTAATCGCGTCAGAAACCTTTCCAATAGCTAAAATACTTCCCGCCATTCCCGCAGGTAAACCAGCCACATTTGTACAAAAATATAGTAAGAAAAAAACTAAAACATTAGCCGTGATTGCTGGTCCCATATCTCCGGAACCATAGGCTAATTTCGTAGTAAAATTAAGCTTCTCTGTCTTCATAATTTTTGAGTTACTAGTCAGATGTTTACTGAAATGGGCGATCTATATATTTCCTGGACAGAATATCACAAAAAAATCGAACAATTAGCGATCAAAATTCATCAATCTAACTGGAAATGGGATCAAATTGTTTGTTTGGCAAAAGGCGGTTTGCGAGTTGGAGATATCCTATGTCGTATATTTGATAGACCTCTAGCGATTCTCTCTACTTCTTCCTATGCTAGTTTTTCTGAAGAAAATAATCATCCAACCCGCAGCAAAATTAAATTCTCAGAACATCTTTCTATGATCGAACCACAATTAACAGGAAAGATTTTACTAGTAGATGATTTAGTAGATTCGGGAATGAGTTTACAAGAATCAATTAAATGGTTACAAACTCGTTATGGTCAAGAGATTAGAGAAATCAGAACTGCGGTGATTTGGTATAAGGGTTCTTCTGCGATCAAACCCGATTATTATGTCGACTATCTTCCTGATAATCCTTGGATTCATCAACCTTTTGAACATTACGAAAAAATCACTGTTGACCAATTATACAGATGATAGAGATCACGATGATTGTTCTTGAAATATGCCAGTTTAAAGAATAAGGAGCTAATAACTTGTAGATGATAGCTAATAGCTGAGCTATTTTTAAAATTATGTTTAACTGGCAACGCATCCCAACTCACATTAATAGAAGTAGATTTCGCTGGACATTAGACAAAAAAGTTGGTGGATTAGCAACTATTCTATTACTTCTATTGGGAGGAATATCTTCCTAATTTTACTTTGAAATCACTAAAATGTGTCAAGAGCTCCAAGAAATTACCCAGAATGATATCCCAATTCAAGAAACTACCAATAAACTCATTATTTATAACAATCAACAGAAACTTACTCTGGAGCAAATCAACTTCATCTCTCATAACTATAACTTTCATAATGAGTCTTCGAACCACGAGCTGCATATATTTGAGATTTTCGATGAGTTAGATCGATTAGAGCTGGAAATTAGTAGAACTTTGTCCACTGGAATCAAGCAAGCCCAATTTGCCATCGCAGAAGAAGAGAATAAATCTCAACTGTCTCAAGATCGAGAAGATTATCAGCAACTTAAGTCACTTTTCTTAAAGCTAGAGTTAGAAAATCAAGAATTTAAATCGATTACTGAACAAATTTTACAACAAGCTTTTGATGATCATACTACTGGCTCTGTGGACTTAATCCAACAAGCTCGACTAGAACTACAAGAATTTGATCGATTAATCGGAGAAATTACCCAGCTACTCAAAGATCACATTGATATTGCAGTCAATCAAGCTTCACATGAAAAAGCTCATGAAATAAAGATTATTATTATAGTTTCTTTTTGCGGGTTTTTATTGGGCTTGCTACTTGCCGCCTGGTTAACCATGCAAATAAAGTCCTCCGTCAATAAGGTAACTGAAAAAGCCGAATTCATTGCCAACAATATCGATCAAGATGATTTCCAAGATCAAGCCTTAGTTGTTAATTCTAACGATGAGCTCGGAGATTTATCGCTTGCTTTTAATCAGATGATCGCAAAATTCCTCATAAGTCAAACTGAGCGCAAACATATTGCAGAGCAGCTGTTGTTGGAGAAAAAAATAGCTCAATGGCAGGCTAGTCATGATCCCTTAACAGATCTGGTGAATCGACGAGAATTTGAATTTCGACTGTCGCAGATTTTAGAGAGTGAAGAACCAACTAATCATTCATTACTCTATTTCGATCTAGATCGCTTTAAAATTATCAATGATACCTGTGGACATAATGCTGGTGATGAGCTGTTACGACAATTAAGCAAAGTTTTAATAGCTCAAATACGGAGATCAGATACTCTAGCCCGTCTCGGAGGAGATGAGTTTGCCGTCATACTCTATCAATGCCCCAAGCAGAAAGCTGTAGAGGTAGCTCAAAAAATTCTCACTAGCGTTCAACAGTTCTATTTCCTGTGGGAGGAGCAAACTTTTACTATCGGGGTGAGTATCGGAGTCTTATCTTTTAAGTCGCAAGAAGATAGCTTAACTTCTATTCTCAAAGCCGCCGATACAGCTTGCTACAATGCTAAAAATCTAGGGCGTAACCAAATTTATGTCATGGAGAATAAAGAGCAAGAATTAGCTCAGATGTCCCAAGAGATGAATTGGTTAGCCGAAATCCATCAAGCCTTAGAGTTAGATCGCTTTGTGTTGTTTTATCAAAAAATTCAGCCTTTGCAGACTGAGTTTTCTCACTCGGAACATTATGAAGTTCTGTTGCGGATGGAAGGACGGAATGGTCAGATGATTTCGCCGATGGCTTTTATTCCCATCGCGGAACGTTATCAGTTAATGAATCAAATAGATCGTTGGGTAATTCGAACTCTCTTCGCTACTCAAGGTCCCCATTACCGCAAACGGGGGCGGATTGTTCAACAAGATATGCCTGCTAGTCTCTATGCAATTAACCTCTCTGGAGAGACTTTAAATGATTCCAACTTTGTCCAATTTATTAAGGAAGAATTAGAATCCCATCAAATTCCCCCCCAATTAATTTGTTTTGAGATTACAGAAACAGTGGCGATCGCTAATATTGCGCAAGCTAAACTGATAATTGCCCAATTAAAAGAATTAGGCTGTCGCTTTGCTCTTGATGATTTTGGCAGTGGTATGTCGTCTTTTTGCTATCTCAAGAGCTTACCCGTTGATTTTCTCAAAATTGATGGTATTTTTATTCGAGAACTGCTTCAAGATCCTATCAATAGCTCGATTGTCCAATCTTTCCATCAAGTAGCACAAGCGATGGAAATCTCTACTATTGCTGAATATGTCGATAGTGAAGAGAAACTTGTTGAGTTAAAATCTCTGGGGATTGACTATGCTCAGGGATACTGGATCGCTAAGCCCCAACCTTTACCGAAACTACATTTGTTGACTACCAAACAGGATGTTGCTTAATTATTGTTAACTAAGGAACAAGAAACGATGACTAGGCGTAAAGAAGCTTGTATCTATAAAAAACTGCTTCTGTCCGTCAGAGTAGTATAAATTTAGGAAAATAGGAATTGATTAAGATTGTTCAGCGTGAGCTTTGCCTTACAATGAGACAGATTAATCTGGTAATTGGCCAATAACTAATGGCTCAAATATGTCTTATTTAAATACTGACTTGATACAGTCCCTAATCCCCAATCCTAATGGTTTCTAGCTCAAATAGTTCTATTGTTATGCAAAGTAAAACGATCAATCCCCTTGCCGCCAGTGCTATCTATGGAATAGCTTCATATGAAGATAAACTTTGGGCAATAGACTCTCGTAATGGCTATTTGCTAGAAATCGATCCAATTACTCATAACAGCGTCATCTTAAATTCTAAAAATACAGAAGAATTTATCGGAGTTACCGGAATTGCGATTTCCGATCATACTCTCTGGTTTACCAATAACGAGAATGTGTACTCTTGTTCTCTAGATGATCGCAATTTTACCCCTCAACTATTTACCCGTCTTTCCTATCCTGCTGATGGCATTGCGATCTGGAATTCTACTGTTTATATTACCTGTCAGAAAACAGGAGAAATTTTAATCTACAATCGGGACAACAAGAACAAGATTACTCACTTTTACGCTCCAGGAATCGGGATTGAAAATATTACAGTCCAAGAAGAAACAATCTGGCTCACGGATAGCCTGGAACAAACTGTATATTGCTTGGAAAGAGCGACAGGAGAGGTTATTTTTAATGTCTTAACTCCTTTTGAATGTCCTACAGGATTAACTTTCCATCTCGATCGCGAAACCAACGAAGAGATACTATATGTTTCCTATGCCGATCAAGAAGTATATATTCGGGATAATCCCAATGCGAATCCTAACCATGAACTACAATATCGCGATCGCACATTTATTCATCCTCTCTATTTCAAATACTACCAAGATAAGAATTATGCTCTTTCCAATGGCTATCTGGTGGAAATGTCCTATGTCGAAGAAATCGAACCTCTCGATCCCATTGAAATCAAAGATCTAGAATGGCGCATTGCCCTGCCAGCAGAAACAGATCGGCAAAAAATCAAGGAAGTAGTAGCGATTGGCTTACCTTTCACTGAAGAAATAGAAAATGAGCAAAGAATTGCTGTTTTTAAATTCGATAACTTCAAATCAACCGAACGCTATATCTTTGGCTGGAAAGCTATTGTCGAAGTCTGGAGTATCAAATATCAGCTTACACCCCAAGATTGTGAAAAACTCCCCGAATTACCCGCTGATTTTCCGGAAAAATATTTGATAGATAACGATAATCTGGCAATGCATACGGATATTATTCGTCAAGCAGCCCGAGACGCGATCGCCAGAGAAACCAATTTACTCAGAAAAATCTACAGCATTCGCAACTATGTCTACGATAGACTCAGTTATGGGATTAAACCTCATATTGATACTCCTGATATTGTAATTAGGCGCGGAGTTGGTTCTTGCGGTGAATATTTAGGACTGTTACTGGCATTATGTCGTCTTAATAAGATTCCTTGTCGCACTGTAGGACGTTATAAATGTCCTCCTGATTCGGAAAAACGCGGAATTCCTCTTTATCCCGACTTCAATCACGTCTGGATGGAGTTTTATCTTCCTGGTATCGGTTGGTTACCGATGGAGTCTAACCCCGATGATATCTTTGAAGGCGGACCTTACCCCACCAGATTTTTTATGGGATTATCTTGGTATCATGCCGAGATGGGAAGAGGAGTAACTTTTGAAAGACTTGTTAGTGAAGGGAAGCCTGTGGAGAAAGAAACTATTGCTCTCGGAGAATTAGCGGTTAATCATGTCCGGTTTGTTATTCTTGACGAATTAAAACCAGAGTAGCAAAATGTATTATGTCTAAACAGCAAATTACTTGCAAAATTGATGTAGTGATGAGTGCGAGCACTCAGTATCCGAATTGTACAAAGGTGGAAGAGCTAAAAACAAAGATAGAAATGAAGTAACTAAAGATGCCAGAGCAAAGAGGTATTTGGATTGTTAGTGATGAAAGCGCTACCGTAAAAGGCGAGAAAAGCGGCATAGATAGCGGAGCTGACTATGAATCACATGAGCGGAAGGAGCGAAAGAGATCGCGTCTGAGTGCTGAGGAATTAAAACAAAATATGGGAGAGTTTCTCGACGTAGTGGAAGAAGCGTTGGAGCAGGCGTCAAAGCCGAAATCGGGGATGCAATGCCTTGGCATGGTTTAAAAGAACGTGGTCGCAAGAGTTGAAATACAAGTATAGAGCCGAGATGAGAGAGTTAGAAAAATCTCATCAAGCGAAAATTCAAGAACTAGAGTTAGCTTCTCGACAAGAGAAGAAAGAATTAGAACGGAATTATCAAAAAATTAATCAGCTAAAGGAACAGTTAGCCCAAGAGCGCTTTATGCACTTGCGAGAAGAACCGATTATGCGCTTGCGAGAAGAAGTGATAGAGCGATCGCGTAAACAACAACTTGAAGACAAGGAGCGAGAAAAAGGTCAAGCTCAATCTTTCACTGAAGATTTGGGTAATGGTATCAAATTAGAAATGATTGCTATACCTGGTGGAACATTCATGAGGGGTTCGCCAGAAGGTGAAGGAAAAGATAATGAACATGAAAAACCACAACATAAGGTGACTGTTCAACCCTTCTTTATGGGCAAATATCCAATTACTCAGGCACAGTATCAACAAGTGATGAGTAATAATCCATCTAGGTTCAAAGGTGATGAGCGATCTGTAGAGTGTGTTTCTTGGGATGATGCAGTAGAGTTTTGCCAAAGATTATCGAAAAAGACAGGAACAGAATATCGTTTACCTAGTGAAGCGGAATGGGAATATGCTTGTCGAGCTGGAACGAATACCCCATATTATTTCGGCGATACCCTTACAGAGAAACTAGCCAATTATGGCAGAAAGGTAAAAGAAACCATTGCCGTTGGTCAATTTCCGCCTAATGCCTTTGGTTTATACGATATGCACGGTAACGTCTTGGAATGGTGTCAAGATAACTGGCATGGTAGCTATGAAGACGCACCAAAAGATGGTAGTGCTTGGTCATCGGGTCAAAGTAGGACAAAAGTAGTTCGCGGCGGCTCTTGGGCCTCCAATCCGAATTACTGCCGTTCTGCCGTTCGCGAAGAGGACGATCCTCACCACTCGTACAGCCTCCTCGGTTGTCGTGTGGCCTGTGGTGGCGCGAGGACTTAGCCCTCTGTCACTCTTGCCCTTTGCTCTCCCAAAATCGCTTATACGATAACATTAATTCAGTAATACTACTATTGGAATAATTACTTGGGTTGATTGGCTTGATTCCAGATGCTACAGCTACTGCATAGGGAAAACGCACACAATCAACACCTACTCCCTTAAAAGCTTCATTTGTGAAAAAGTGCTAGGACACCGATTCAGCACGATCACAGATCTCGTAGGTTGAGTAGCGCGAAGCAAAACCCAACATAATTAATTTTTATAATCTTGCTAAAAAAATTTTCAATGAATCAATAAAATGTTCTACCTGTTCTATTTCTTCTAAAGATCATTGGTTTACTTTCTCTATTACCCTATTTTCTAAATTACTTTTTATATTCATATATAACCAAAATATCTATCAATTTGGAATCTTGAGAGTTAAACAGAGATATCTGAAAACTATGCAGAATACTTAACTTCTACAATTCCTCTAGCTATTTTTTCTAGAAAATCGGAAACACTAGAACATCCATGTTTGCTAGCCAAAGATTTCATATTTTCCCATCCCTCATCAGTGAGACTGACACCTCTTGTTTTCTTTCTTTGTCCAAAATCACTCTTCCTCCCTTGATGATAAGTCAAGTTGGACAAGCTATTAGGATGTTCTCCCTGAGAGTATTTTTGCTTTGGCATTCTAATATTTTAAAATCGGGCTTTTAATTAAACTTTTTGGCTTTTCTTTCCGATTGCAACTTTATTAACTCTGTTGCTGATATATTTTAAGTTATTTTCTTAAGTTTGATTTTTAAACTCAAGTATTATGCTGACTCTGCTTCTAATGCCTTCTTTAAAGTCTGTCTAACAAATTCCTGCCAGTTTTCTTTTTGCTTAATCTTAGCAATTAGGGAAGGTGGAACGCGCACATTCATTTGAGCTGTACAAGATTCTTCTTTATCTGTTGTAAAGGGCTTGAGATTTTCTAATTTTGGATTGGGGTTTGCCATAATTACTAGAATCTTAATTGCTCCTTAAGAATCAAAGCGGAAAAGTATAAATTAATTTATTTCTTGTGTTAACACGTGAAAAAGATGATATTTTGTTGATATACTAATTTTTGAGGCGATCGCTACTTAGAATTCTTGGCGGAATCTTTGCGATCGCCCACAATTACCTAATGGAATAGGAAATATGCTATCCAATATAACATCAAATTCTCCCCAAGAGACTGCACTCAAACCAGGGCAAACAGTTTACCTGTATAGCGATCGCAAGTATGCATACGTAACTCTAGTAAATATCATTATTGTTTTTGCTGTTTCAAAGCTTGCTTGATTAGATATTGTATTTGCGCACTTACAGGTCTACACTCTGCTTCACAATACTGTTTAAATTCTTCCAGTAATTTTTCTGGAATAGTAATATTAATTCGGATCATTTTATCTTGTTTAGCTGACATTGCAGAGATATAAACAAATACTTCTCTATATAGTGTCTCCTAAATAGAGTCTTAGTTATCAAAGTTTACACGCAGTATGTTTTTATACTTATTTAGTGTGTTAAGCTGACAATAAAATAAGAACGACCGCCAGACTTGCAATCAACGCGATCGCTCTTACCTAATAATCACGGAAAACCGCGATCAACATGAATATAAAACAAAATGTTCTTCACAAACAACCTAGACAACAAATACTCAAACCAGGTCAAAAAGTTTACCTATATGGCGATCGCCATTATGAGGGAAGATTAATTAGACCACTAGAGAAAACCTATCCCCAAAAATGGACAGTACAACTTGAGATTGGTGGTTACGCAGCAGCTAACGTCGCAGAGATATTTTCCATAGAATCGCCGCAATCAGATCTAAAAGAGCCAGAAATATCTTTCAGCGAAGAACCAGAAATAGAAAAAATTGCTCAACTAGAACAAAAAATCAAAATCCTAGAAAACACCATTCAACAATTAGAAACAGAAAACCGATTAATCGAGCACCGATATCACGAAGTCGAACGAGAAAATGAGATTTTGAGACAAGACTTAGAACAAGCTAAGCAAGTCATTCGACGAGCAAAAGATATTTCTCCCATCATCCGCTTTAGTCTCAAAAGAGTACTCAGACTAGCTCATCAAGCCTGTATGGATGTACAGCGCACGATTGGCGGCTGGATTTTAAAGATGGGAGATAAAGCCAGAAAATTCCGTCGTTTGGCAGATATTTGGGATATCTTAGCTGTAGATGAATTTATCTTGAGCGAAATCTTTCCCGAAGATAAACTAGTTGCTGTAGATTTAATTCTTCCTCCAAGAAGAAGAACTAGACCTGAACCTCCAGAAAAGAAAATCTTTCCCCTAATGCATCCTCAAGACATCATAAGAAATCGCACCATGACTTTGGTTAAATCTGGGTAAGAAAACATTAATCGTGAAAACAGACACCCTTTTCTATCATCCTCGCGCATTCCCTTGCGCGACGCGAAGCTAGTCCTTTAGGGTCTGTCGCCGCCCTAAAGGATACCGCTCCGCATAACGCGGGGTCGCTCGTC
>JAAUYH010006196.1_pt1 | contig 19087 bp, 18 predicted proteins | sample 7278061 | NCBI WGS metagenome assembly JAAUYH01 (sample SAMN14350203, study PRJNA611818) | marine sediment metagenome | isolation source: surface marine sediment (0.6m) | place: French Polynesia: Moorea | collected 2018-08 | reverse complement strand
AGGATGTACTGCGCGGCGATCCCGGCGAGCACGAGCGCGAGCCAGAGCGCGGCGTGCACGACGTTCTTCGTCGTGACGACGCTCAGCGCGGCGAACACCATCAGCGCGGCGATGATGCCGAAGCCGATGTTCTGCGCGACGTTGACGTCGTCGGCGGCGAGGATCAGTGCGTTCATTTGCCGGCACCGGCCTCCAGCTCGGGCGCCTCCGGCACGGTCTCCATCCACTCGCCGAGCTTCTCCTTGTCGTGCAGGAGATCGGCGATCTTCGGCTCGGAGTACTCGTACTCCGGGCTCCAGAACAGCGCGTCGAACGGGCAGACCTCGACGCAGATGCCGCAGTACATGCAGAGCGCGTAGTCGATGTCGAAGCGGTCGAGGATGTTCTTCTGGCGGGGCTTGCCGCCGGCGCGCCGGGGCGGCGCCTTGGTCTTGTGGCCCTCGATGTAGATGCACCAGTCGGGGCACTCGCGGGCGCACAGCATGCAGGCGGTGCAGTTCTCCTCGTGCAGGGCGATGACACCTCGGGCCCGGGGCGCCGGCGCTTCCTTCTCGTGCGGGTATTGCACGGTGACGGCACCCTTGCTGGGGCTCGGCGGCCGCAGGGGGCCGTCGGGGAAGATCGTCTCGTAGGCCGACTTGGCCGTGACGCCGAGACCCTTGATCACACCAGGGACGAGACCCATCAGAAAGCCACCTTCAAGATGCCGGTCAGAACGATGTTGACGAGCGAGAGCGGGATGAGGAACTTCCAGGCCAGGCGCTGGAGCTGATCCTCGCGGAACCGGGGGTACGTGAACCGGAACCAGAAGATGAGCAGCGTCACGAGCATGACCTTGCCCATCATCACGAGCGGGCCGATGATGTTGAACACGTTCGAGTCGGGGTCGATGCCCGGAACCCACCAGCCGCCCAGGAACAGGGTCGAGGCGATCATCGAGAAGACGCCGGCCGTGGCGAACTCGCCGATGAAGAACAGCAGGAACCGGATGCCCGAGTACTCGGTCATGTAGCCCGACACGAGCTCGGACTCGGCTACGGGCATGTCGAACGGCGGCTGGGTCAGCTCGGCCTGCATGGCGACGAGGAAGATGGCGAAGCCGAGGAACTGGGTGAGGATGAACGGGTTGCCGATTCCGCCCCAACCGAAGATCTCGCCCTCGGCCTGGGCCAGGACGATGTCTTGCATGTTGAGGGTGCCGGCCTGGATGACGACACCCATGACCGCCAGCACGAGCGGCAGCTCGTAGGCGATGAGCTGGCCCGCGGCGCGCAGACCGCCGAGAAGCGAGTACTTGTTGGCCGAGGCCCAGCCGGCCATGAGAATGCCGATGACCGAAACCGACGAGACGGCGAGGGCGAAGAACACGCCGGTGTCGAGGTCGACGAACCAGGCGTCGGGACCGAAAGGCACCACCAGCACGAGCAGGAAGGTGCTCATGAGCACGACGAAGGGGGCGGCCGCAAAGACGAGGCGGTCGGCCTTGCGGGGGAAGATGTCCTCCTTCTGGAAGGCCTTGCCCACCTCGGCGACGAGCTGGAGCGACCCGGCTGGACCGGCCTCCATGGGGCCGAGGCGGCTCTGCACGAAGCTCATCAGCTTGAACAGATAGACGTACACGAGCGTGCCCGCAGGCAGCAGGACTGCGGCCAGGCCGCCCACGACGCGCAGTGACGTCTGCTGCCAGTAGGCCAGCTCGATCGAGATGACGCTCACCGGTCGATGTCCCCGAGGATGAAGTACAGCGAGCCGAGGATCGTGATGATGTCGGGCACGTAGACGCCCTTGAGCAGCCACGGGGTGATCGAAACGTTGTTGAACGACGCCGAGCGGATCTTGACCCGGAAGGGGTTGAGGTCGCCCTTGGAGATCACGTAGTAGCCCATGACGCCGAGGGGGTTCTCGGTCTCGACGTAGGCTTCGCCGGCCGGCACCTTGATGATGCGGGGGACCTTGGCCATGATCGGGCCGCTCGGGATGTTGTCGAGCAGCTGATCGATGATCTTGGTGCCCTCGCGCACCTCTTGCAGGCGCACCCACATGCGGCTGTAGCTGTCGCCATCGGGATGGGTCCAGACCTTCCAATCGACCTGGTCGTACACGAGGCCGTTGGGCAGACCGTCGCGGCGCACGTCCCAGTCGACACCCGAGCCCCGGATGTTCACGCCGGAGACGCCGTAGGCCAAACCGATGTCCTTGGGGATGATGCCGATGCCGCGGGTGCGGGCCTGGAAGATCTCGTTGCCGTACATGAGCTCTTCGATCTGATCGCAGAAGTCGCGCACCTTGCTCATGGCGTTCTTGGTGTTCTGGATCCAGCCGGCGGGCAGGTCGTCCTTGAGGCCGCCGATGCGGTCGAAGTTGGGGTGGAAGCGGCCGCCGGTGACCGCCTCGATCTGGTTGAGCACGTACTCGCGGTCGCGGAAGGCGAAGAAGATCGGGGTTACCGCGCCGACCTGCACGCCCATGTCGCCGATGCCGAGCATCACATTGGCGATGCGGCTGAGCTCGTGGAGCACGGTGCGGATGTATTGAGCCCGGAGCGGCGCCTCGACCTCCATCAGCTTCTCGGCGGCCAGGATGAACGGCGTCTCGTTGGCGAAGCTGCCGACCCAGTCGATGCGGTTCACGAGCGTGGTCACCTGGGGGTACGTGCGAACCTCGGCCAGCTTCTCGTAGCCCCGGTGCATGTATCCCATGACCGGCTCGGCGGCCACCACCTGCTCGCCGTCGAGCTTGGCGATGATGCGCAACGTGCCGTGTGTGGCCGGGTGCTGGGGGCCGATGTTGAGGGTCATGCCCTCGGTCTCGATCTCGACGTTCACCCGCGCGTCGGCGGCCTGCTGGGAGATGTAGCGCAATTTCTCCGCGTCGCTCGGTTCGGCCAGGCCGGCGGTCGTATCGGAGGCGGCTGTGTTGTCCACGCCGCTCGATCCCTCCGGGCCGGCGGTCGTATCGGGGGCGGTCATGATTCTCCCCCCGATCCCTCGCCGACGGCGTCCCCGTCGTCTTCGCCGGGCATGGGCTCGACGTCGACGATGCCGGGCCACGGCTTGATTCGACGGCTCAGCAGGGCGAAGTCCTTGCGCATCGGGTGGCCCTCGAAGGCACCCGGCAGGTACAGGTTGCGCAGGTTCGGGTGTCCGACGAAGTCGATGCCGAACATTTCGTGCACCTCGCGCTCGTGCCAGTTGGCCCCGGCATAGGCCGGAATCCAGGTCCCGATCGACAGATCATCATCGGGAACGTCGGCCTTCAGAGTCACGGCCAGCGCCCGGGAGATGTCGTTGACTCGGGCGAGCATCTGAAAACGGGTGCTTCCGCCCGTGATGCCCCACTCCATCGGCTCGGGCTCCTTGGGCTCAGCTCCCTGGAGCGTCAGGTCGACCTGGCTGTCCATGTCGCGCCCGTAGGGCGACGGCATCCAGTCGATCGCGGACAGGAAGTTGAAGTAGTCGTAACCGAGCTCGTGATGGAGCACGAGAGCGGTGTCGACCCACGCTTCGCGGGTCACGCGCAGCCACAGATCGTCGCCCGGCCGCAGATGGGACTCGACGATGGCGTCGCCGAGCTCGCTCTGCAGCGACTCGAGCTGGGCCTCGCGCGCCTCGTCGACCTCGACGGCGTCTTCGGTTTCGGTGTCAGTGTCGTTCATGCTCCGACCACGATCGGCTCGCCCGACCACCGCTCCGACATGTCCTCGTTCTGGATGCGCTCCTGCAGCATCACGATTCCCTCGAGAAGAGCCTCTGGTCGCGGCGGACAGCCCGGCACGTAGACGTCGACGGGGATGATCTGATCGACGCCCTTGGTGACCGAGTAGCTGTCCCAGTAGGGGCCACCGCAGTTGGCGCACGATCCCATCGAGATCACGTACTTGGGGTCGGGCATCTGCTCGTAGAGCCGGCGGATCGATGGCGCCATCTTGTCGGTGACGGTGCCCGAGATCACGACCATGTCGGCCTGACGGGGGCTGGCCGGCAGGGGGATGACGCCCAGGCGCATCACGTCGTAGCGGGGGGAGGCGAAGGCGGCACCCATTTCGAGCGCGCAGCAGGCCAGGCCCCACTGGTAGACCCACAGCGAGTACTTGCGGCTCATGTTGAGCAGCGAAGTGAGCGGCTGGGGCAGCTTGCCCGATTCGACTAGACCCATCGCAGCATGCCCTTTCGCCAGGCGTACACGAGACCGAGAAGCAGGATGAACACGAAGATCGCCATCTCGACGAGCCCGAAGAGTCCGAGCGCTTCGAGCCGTGAGGCCCACGGGAAGATGAAGATGGCTTCGACGTCGAACATGACGAAGAGCAGGGCGAACACGTAGTAGCGGATGTTCGACTGCGACCACATGTTCCCGGACGGGTCGACACCCGACTCGTAGTTCTCGAGCTTCTGCTCGGTGGGCCGCGACGGGCGCAATATGGACGCCAGACCGAGGAAGACGCCGACCAGGGCCACCCCGACGGCACCGAAGATGGCAACGGTCAGGTAGCTACGAAGGAACTCGGACACGGGGGCTCAGGCTATCGGTCGGGTTTTGCCCGGGCCAAGGTCTGCGCCGGGACGTAACGAACGTCACGAACATAGTGCCCGGACCGCCGAAAAAGACTGATCTGACTGGCCGAATGCCGGGTCCGTACAAGCCGTGTGAGCGCGCGCTGCAGTACCTACAATGTGCTTGGCGCGAAACGCATCAGGAGAGCCACAGATATGAAGGTTTGGATCGATCAGGACTTGTGCACCGGCGACGGACTCTGCGAGGAGATTGCTCCCGCAGTGTTCTTCGGCCAGGACGATGGCCTGTTCTATGTGAAGGAATCGGCGGAGAACTTCGGCGAGGAGAAGTTGTTCGACGGTACGAACAACCCGGCCGGCGCCGAGGGCATGGCCCGAGTGCCCGACAACCTGATCGAGAGCGTCATCGAGTCCGCCGAGGAATGCCCCGGGGAGTGCATCTTCCTCGAAGCCTGATCGCATCAGAACGCAAGCACCGGGAGGCCCAGCTTCGGCTGGGCCTCCCGCCGTTTTGTTGTCGGGACTGCCGCCCGACATCCGTGGACACCTACTTGGTCGCTCGCCGCAGGCTCGCTCCCCCTAAGTCACCCGTCTTCCGGGAGATAGGCGGCCACCCCGACGGCATCGCGGCGACCGAGCTCCATTTCGACGACCTCGCCGGTAGTGATGTGCATTGCGGTCAGGCGACTCCTCGGCCCGTCCTTGCCGCCGACGATCCAGCCGCTGTCGCCGATCCAGGTGACACCCACCCAGTGGTCGATGTCTGCGGGCAGCTCGATCCGAGTGCCGGCGTCGAGGTCGACGTAGCTCAGCTCGACTCGATACTCGGAGTGCTTCGCCACCAACAGGCCGCGCCCATCGGGCGAGATCTGGACATCGCTGAAGCTCAGGTCTCGCGGATCGACGTCGACGGCAACGAAGTCCCCCTCCCGGTCTTCGAGCACTACCTCGCAATCGTGCAGGTTCTCGCATGACGTGTAGAGCACGAAACCGGGCGTCGAGGCAATCACACCCGCGGGCATTCGGCCGGCCAGCCCGGCCGAGGCGTCGTACCGCCACCAGCCGTCGATCGTTTCGAGAATCAGCTCATGGCCGTCGGCCCTGACGACGAAGGCCGCTGCCGGCAGGTCCAAGCGATTTCGAACCACCCCGTCGAGCCCGACCTCCATGACGACGCTCTCCCCATCCGGCCATGGCTCATTGGCAACCCACACCGAATCCGGGCCGGCCCGTCCCACCACGCGGAACTCGGGCGGTTCGAATCGAGGGGCGTCGGCTAGGAAGCCCACCGGCTCCTGCTGGACCCCAGTCCGGAGGTCAGTGACGATCAGACGACCTCTCGACGCCTGCACGTACCTGCCGTCGATGATTGCCGCGGGCTCTGGCCATCCCCACCCGAACGCCAGGGGGTGCTCGAGATCGAACTCGCGGATCGCTCCCGTCGCCAAGTCGATGTGCCGCATCTCGTCGTACCCGAACTGCACGAGCAGACCGGAGATCTCATCTCCCAAGACCGGCCCGGGCGTACCCCCGACGAACCCAGGCACGGTGGTCGTTGTCGTCCGCCGGGTAGTGGTCGTCCTCGACCTCGCCTCTGTAGTGGTCGTGGGCTCGAACGGACGAGAGGTCGAAGCCGTTGAAGCCGACTCCTCCGTCGCCGGCTGCGTCTCGACCACCGACGACACCCACCAGAGACCCCCCATGACTGCCATCACCAGCACGGCCAGGGCCCACAGCCCCCGTCGCCGATCCGAGGCGGCCTCGACCTCGACCGTGACCTCCGGCTCGCTCAGATGGAACGGATCGAAGGAGACCAGATCGGCCGAGGTACCGCACTCCGCGCAGTAGTGTGCGTCCTTCGGCAGCGCCGTGCCGCAGTGCTCACAGACTCTGGCGTCGCGGACGACCTCCGGCGTCATACCTCATCCGTCGCGCCGTCAGCAGATTGGCGGTAGAGGCCTAGGTGGTTTGTTTGCTCATCTCTCGGGGTCGAGGTTGGTGAGGATCCACCAGGCGGCGCCGGCCAGGACGGCAGCGGTCATGCCGTTCATCATCGAGAACCAGAGGCGACTCTCCCACCCCCCGAAACCTGAGGTCAGGCTGTTCAGGGTGGCCGCCACGCCGAGCAGCGCCACGACTCCCGCCGTACCCCGGGTCAGGCCGAGTAGTCGGGTGGAAACGCTGCCCGACGGGGAGAGGGCGAGCAGAAGGCCGACCCCGAGCGCCAATATGCCCATCGACGCCGAGACCGGAGCGAAGACGCGACCGGCCAGCGACCGCCAGGTCCACTCCCGACCGACTTCCTCGATGCCCTGGACCAGGCCCGAGCCGATGCGGAGCACGATGGCGAGGAGCAGCGCTGTGACGGCGATCTCGCGGGCCTCGTCGCGCGAGATGCGCATCGGTCAGCCCTTGGCGATGAGCTCGCCCAGCGCATCCTGGGCCACGTCGTCGATCACGCCCGGGAAGATGCCGAACACGACGGTGACGACCGCGGCGATGGCGACCACGGTGGCGATTGGTCGCGGCACCGACAGGTCGGGCGCATTCTCGTCGGGGTCGGCGAGATACATCGACACGATGAGCTTGATGTACAGGTAGGCGGCGACCACTGCGGCGATCATGGCCACGCCGGCGAGCCAGTAGATCTCGGCGTCGACGGCGGCGGCGATCACCTGGAACTTGGCGAAGAAGCCGGTCGTCAGCGGTACCCCGGCTTGGGCGAGCAGCAGAACGAGAAGGGCGATGGCGAGCAGGGGCTTGCGCCGGCCCAGACCGGCGAAGCGGGCGACGTCGTGATCGTCGTCGCCCTCGCCGCCCATGAGGGTGAACACCCCGAAGGTGCCGGCGACCAGGAAGGTGTAGGTGCCCAGGTAGAAGAGAGCGGCCGCAGTGCCCCGCTCGGTGGCCGCCACGACCCCGAGCAGGATGAAGCCGGCGTGGCTGATCGAGCTGTAGGCGAGCATGCGCTTCACATCGGTCTGCACGATGGCGCTGAACGCTCCGAGCAGCAGAGTGAGAGCGGCGATGACCTCGAGCGGAGGCCCCCAGTCGTCGACGACCGGAGCGAAGGTGATCGACAAGATGCGCAGCAGGCCGGCGAACCCGGCCGCCTTCACGCCCGATGCCATGTAGGCCACAACCGGGGTCGGCGAACCCTGGTACACGTCGGGCGTCCAGCTGTGGAACGGCACGGCGCCGACCTTGAAGGCCAGCCCCACGATCAGCAGGGCCAGACCGCCGAGGAGCAGACCGTCATCGCGGACGACGTCGATCGACAGGCCCTCGCGGATCTCGGCCAGGTTCGTCGTGCCGAGGGCGCCGTAGATGAAGGCGATCCCGTAGAGCAGGAACGTCGACGAGAAGGCGCCGAGCACGAAGTACTTCATGCCGGCCTCTTGCGACTCGAACCGGCGCCGGTGCATGGCGGCCAGCACGTAGACGGCGAGCGACAGCGTCTCGAGGCCGAGGAAGAAGACGATCAGGTCGTTCGAGAACGCCATGATCACGCCGCCCGCTCCGCTGATCAGCAACAACACGTGCAGCTCGGGGCCCTCGAGCTTCTCGCGCTCCAGATAAGGATGAGCCAGCAGTGAGGCCAGGGCTACAGCGGCCGCGATCGTGAAGGTGAGGAAGAGCGAGAACCCGTCGAACCCGACCGTGTCGGCCAGGGTGGAGGTCGCCCCGTCATCGATTCCGTCGCCTGTGTACCGGTTCCAGAGCGGCACCACGGCTATGGCAGCGATCAGCGCCGCGGCTACCGACCAGGCCGTGTAGAACCAGGATGGCAGGGCCTTGGTCAGCGAAGAGATCGTGAGGGCGAGCAGACCCCCGACCGCCAACACGAGCATCGGCACGAGGATGGCCCAGTCGACTTCGGGCGTGGCGATCTGGGCGACCATCACTCCCCCTCCCCGTGGTCGTCGTCGTCGCCGCGCTCATCGCCATGGCCTTCGCCCGGCTCGATCACGTCGGCAACGGGCTCGGACCAGTCGGCCACGTTGGCGTCGACATGGGCGATCAGCTCGTCGACCGCCGGTTCGATCCGTTCGAGCATCGGCTTGGGATAGACGCCGAGGAACACGATCAGGACCAGCATCGGCAACAGGACGAGACCCTCGCTCACCCGTAGGTCGGCCATCTCGGCGTTCTCCTCGTCCGGAGTTCCGTGGAAGACGCGCTGATAGGCCCACAGCAGGTAGAGCGCAGCGAGGATCACACCGGTGGCCGCAACTGCGGTCACCACCGGGTAGGCGACGAAGGAGCCGAGCAGGATCAGGAACTCACCGACGAACCCGTTGAGCCCGGGCAGGCCGATCGACGAGAGCATCACCAGCGTGAAGGCGGCGGCGAATACGGGCGCCGCCTTCTGGAGACCCCCGAGCACGGCGATCTCGCGAGTGTGGCGGCGCTCGTAGATCCAGCCGACGAGGAAGAACAGAGCGCCGGTCGAAAGACCGTGGTTCACCATCTGCATCACCGAGCCGGTCAGTGACTCGGTGGTGATGGCGAACGTGCCAAGAGCGATGAAGCCGAGGTGGGCGACCGACGAGTAGGCGACCAGTCGCTTCAGGTCGCGCTGCATCGTGGCCGCGATGGCGCCGTAGATGATGCCGATCGTGCCCAATACCAACATGACCGGAGCGGCCCACACTGCCGCCTCGGGGAACAGGTACAGGCCGAAACGCAGGAAGCCATAGGTGCCCAGCTTCAGCATCACGCCGGCCAGGATCACCGAGCCGGCCGTGGGCGCCTCGGTGTGGGCATCGGGCAACCAAGTGTGGACAGGGAAGAGCGGCACCTTCACTGCGAAGGCGAGTGCGAAGGCGGCAAACATCCAGCGGCCGGCGTCGACGCCCCACGACTGGGCTTCGGCGAGCTCGATCACGTTGAAGGTCAGGTCGCCGGTGGCGTCATGGTGAATGAAGACCGCGGCGAGGATGCCCACGAGCATCAGCGCCGACCCGAACATGGTGTAGATGAAGAACTTGGTGGCGGCGTACACCCGGTTTCCGTGCCCCCAACCGGCGATGAGGAAGTACATCGGCACCAGCACGACCTCGAAGAACACGAAGAAGAAGAACAGGTCGAGCGTGACGAACACACCCATGATCCCGGCCTCGAGCAGCACCAGCCAGGCGTAGTAGGGCTTGGCGTCGTGCTCGGGCTTCACGCCCAACACGGCCAGCGGGAACAGCAGACCGCTGAGCACGACCAGGAACAGGCTGATGCCGTCGATTCCCAGATCCCAGGCGATGCCGAGGCTCTCGACCCAGGTGGTGGGTTCGTCACTGCGGAGCTGGAAGCCGGCGACGTCGGCATCGAACTCGAGCAGCACCCACAGGCTCACGGCGCCGGTCATGACCGTGGCGAGCACGGCGAGCAGCCGGTGCACCTCGGAACGGCCGGCCGGGGTGATTGCTATGGCCAGAGCGCCGAGCGCCGGGATCACGATCAGCAGAGCGAGAGCCGGGAAGGAGACCGATGCGCCTCCGGCGGCGACGAGCCCGCTCATGCCGTCCTCGTCAGGAACCAGATGAGCAGGGCGACCGTGCCGACGGTGATGGCCAGGGCGTAGGAGCGGACGAAGCCGGTCTGGACCCGGCGCACCACCCCCCCGCCGGCCCGAACCGTCGTGGCCATACCGTTGACAAAGCCGTCGACGACCTTGGCGTCGAACCAGGCGACGGCATCGAACAGCAGCCGGCCGGGGCCACCCATGAAGGCGGTCACGGCGCTGTCGTAGTTCCAGCCCCGGGCCAGGATCGGCCGCTCGAACTGCTCGCGGTCGAGGCGGTTCTGGAGGTACGTCCGGGCGGCCAGGGCGATGCCGACGACACCGGCGGCAATGGCCACGATGGCGAGGATCCACTTGGTGGCCGCCGATGCCTTGAAGACGTGCTCGTGAGCGAGAGCCGGCTCCAGCCAGTGGTCGAGGAAGTGCAGGCCTTTGGTGAAGGGCAGGTTGAGCAGTCCGCCGGCGATGCTGGCACCGGCCAGGATCACGAGCGGTCCGGTCATCGTCCACGGCGACTCATGGGGATGATGCTCGGCCCGCTCGGCCACCGCCGTCGACAGGTGAGCCGACGCCGCACCCGCGTCGAGCGCCGCTTCGGGCGTGGGGATGGGGCGGTTGCGCTGGGCGTTGCGCGCTTCGTCGAGAGCCTGCCGGGCGGCGTCGGCCCGCGACTCCGCCTCGGCGAGGGCCGCGGCCTCGTCGCCCTCGGCATCGGCGGCAGCGGCGCGCACAGCCTCGAGCGCTTCGTCGGCGGCGACGACCTCGTCGGACAGTGCCGCCAGATATGTGATCCAGGCCTCGGTGACCTCGTCGGGGTCGGGATCGGCGTAGCGGTAGCGGCCGAAGAAGGTCATGAAGACCTGGCGGCTCATGTAGAAGGCCGTCAGCAGAGCGGTCAGAAGGCCGACACCCCACAGCAGCGTGCCGTTCAACCCGCCGACGTCCCAGGCCGAGAGGAGGATCTCGTCCTTCGACCAGAAGCCGGCGAACGGCGGCACTCCGGCGATGGCCAGCCAGCCGATTATGAACGTGACGGCGGTGATCGGCATCAGCTTCTGGAGCCCGCCGTAGCGGCGCATGTCCTGATCGCCGTCCATACCGTGGATCACCGATCCGGATCCGAGGAAGAGGAGCGCCTTGAAGAAGGCGTGGGTGATCATGTGGAAGATAGCTGCGACGTAGGCACCGACGCCGACGGCGAGAACCATGTACCCGAGCTGGGAAACGGTCGAGTAGGCCAGCACCTTCTTGATGTCGTTCTGGCCGACGGCGATCGTGGCCGCGAAGAGAGCGGTGCCGACGCCGACCCAGGCGATGAGATTGAGGGCCCAGTCGGCCGACTCGTACAGAACAGCGTTGACCCGGGTCAGGAGGTAGACACCCGACGTGACCATCGTGGCGGCGTGGATGAGAGCGGAGACCGGGGTCGGGCCGGCCATGGCGTCGGGCAGCCACAGGTACAGCGGGAACTGGGCCGACTTGCCGGCGGCGCCGACGAACAGGAGAAGCGTTATGCCGGTGGCGACGTTCGTGCTCAGTTGGTCGGCCGCGCCGCTGATCGCCAGGTAGTCGATCGAGCCGATCGTGGCGAAGGCCAGGAACGTGGCAACCATGAAGCCCCAGTCCCCGACCCGGTTGGTGACGAACGCCTTCTTGCCGGCGGTGGCGTTGGCCTCGTCGGTGAACCAGAACGAGATGAGGAAGTACGAGCAGGCGCCCACCCCCTCCCAACCGAGGAACGTGAGCAGCAGGTTGTCGCCGAGCACGAGCATCAGCATCGAGAAGGCGAAGAGGTTCAGGTACAGGAAGAACTTCGAGTAGTCGCCGTCGCCATGCATGTACCCGATCGAGTACAGGTGGATCAGGGCCCCGACGCCGGTGACGAACAGGATCATGGCGACCGACAGCGGGTCGACGAGGAAGGCCACGTCGACCGAGAAGTCACCGACCGGCACCCACTCGAACACCTTCTTGGTGAGCACCCGCTCCTCGCCCGGAAGGTCGAGCAGGCCGATGTAGGTGATCACGGCGGCACCGAAGGAGCCGGCCATGGCGCCGGTGGCCAACCAGCCGGCGGCCGGTTCGCCGAGGCGCCGGCCGAACAACACGAGGGTCGCGAAGCCGAGAAGCGGCAGCAGCGGGACGAGGTAGACGAAATCGGTCACCGGTTACCGCCTCAGCACCGAGAGATCGTCGGCGGTGGCGTTGGGGCGACGGCGCATGATGGCCACGACGATGGCCAGACCGACCACCACCTCGGCGGCAGCCACCACGAGCACGAAGAACACGGCCACCTGACCCTGCACGTCGTCGAGGCCCCAGGCCAGACCGACGAAAGTGAGGTTGACGGCATTCAACATGAGCTCGACGCACATGAACATCACGAGCGGGTTGCGGCGTACGAGCAGCCCGGCGGCGCCGATCGAGAACAGCAGCGCCGAGAGCACCAGGTACCAGGTCGAGGTGAGTTCCATCAGGCTCCCCCCTCCTCGGTCGCCGAGTCATCGCCGTCGGCGTCGGTCCCTGTGTCATCGTCGTCCGCCGACCGTCGGGCCGACGCGTTGGCGGCGCGACTCAGGCGCCGATCGTCGGGCAGCTCGGGCAGCGGTTGCAGCTCACCTTTGATCTTGCGGGCCATGACGACCGCACCCACGACGGCGACGGTGAGCAGTAGGCCCGTCACCTCGAAGGCGAATACGTAGTCGGTGAAGATCGTCTCGGCCAAGCGCTCGACGTCGGGCTGGTCGGTGTCGATCGGGGTGCGACGCTCCGCCGGGCCCGAGTCGAGGACGGCCCGACCGATGGGACCGTCGATCGTGTTGATGATCGCCAGGAGAAGACCTAGCAGCGCGGCCCCCGTGAGCCATCCCAGCTGCCTCTGGCCCATGATCGGCTCGACGCGCAGGTTCTCGGCGCGATCGACGCCGAGCAGCATGATCACGAACAGGAAGAGGATGACGATGGCGCCGGCGTAGACGATCACCTGGATGGCGGCCAGGAAATGGGCCTCGACGACGAGGAAGAGCACCGCTACACCGAACAGCGTCTGGATCAGGAACAGCGCAGCGTGAACCGGGTTGCGCGAGAACACGACCCCGAGGGCGCCGGCGAGCACGATGGCGGCGGCGATGAGGAAGACGGCGACCTCCATCAGTGGGCGCCCTCCTCTTCTTCGTCGGATGCATCGGCGCCCGAAGCGGCGCCGGATTCAGCCGTCTGGCCCGGCTCGGCCGGGCGCACGCCGTAGCCGAGCTCGCCGGACCAGGCGACCCGGTTCTCGTAGTCGGCGTCGCCGGCGGGCGCGGTGGCCCGCATCCAGCCCGAAGTGGCCAAGTCGTCGCCCTTGCGCCAGTCCTCCCACGGCAGCTTCTTGGGCCGGCCGGCGTCGTCGACGACGAGCTCGTCCTTGGTGTAGATGGCGTCGCTGCGGTTGGTGAACGAGAACTCGAACAGCTTCGACTCGGTGATCGCCTCGGTCGGGCACGCCTCGACGCACAGGTCGCAGTGAATGCAGCGCAGATAGTTGATCTCGTAGACGTACCCGTAGCGCTCGCCGGGCGACACCGGGTTGTCGGCCGGGTTGTCGGCGCCGCGCACGTAGATGCACTGGGCCGGGCACACGCCGGCGCAGAGCTCACACCCGATGCACTTCTCCATGCCGTCCTCGTACCGGTTGAGAACGTGCCGGCCGTGGAACCGTTCGGGCTTGGGGCGCTTCTCACCCTCACCCTTCGCCTTGTACTCACCCGTCACCCGCTCCTCGAAGAGCTTGGCGAACGTGACGGCGAACCCCTCCAGATAGCCCATCAGCCGTACTCCAGGATCTCGGACTCGGCCCGCGCCCGGCGGGCGGTGTTGATGGCTCCCAGCAGCAAGGCGCCGCCGGCTGCTATTCCGGCCAGGCCTACGGCGACGACCACCAGTGAGTTCCAGCCTTCGTCGGCACCGATGCGAATGGCGGCCAGCAACAGGAACCAGCCGAGGGCCAGCGGGATGAGGAACTTCCAGCCCAGGTCCATCAGCTGGTCGTAGCGCAGGCGGGGCAGGGTGGCCCGGAACCAGACGAACACGAAGAGGAACACGACGACCTTGAGGAAGAACCAGAGGATCGGCCAGAACCAGTCGATGGCGTCCCACAGGATGGGGCCGTCGGGACCGCCGAAGAACAGGGTCACGATGATGGCGGCCATGGTGACGACGTTCATGAACTCGGCCAGGAAGAACAGGGAGAACCGCAGCGAGCTGTACTCGGTGTGGAAGCCGCCGACCAGCTCCTGTTCGGCCTCGACGAGGTCGAACGGGGGCCGGTTGAGCTCGGCGGTGCCGGCGATGAGGAAGATGATGAACGGCACGAACCCGAGACCGAACACGTTCCAGTAGCCGTCGACCTGGCTCTGGACGATGTCGTGGGTGCTGAGCGACTCACTCGTGAGCAGCACCGCCGCCAGAGACAGACCAAGCGCCGCTTCGTAGGACACCATCTGCGCCGACGCCCGCACCGAACCGAGCAGCGGGTACTTCGATCCGGACGACCAGCCGGCCAGCATCACGCCGTAGATGCCGAGGCCGCTCATGGCCAGGAACAACAGGACTCCCATGGGCGGGTCGACGAGTTGCAGGTAGGTGCGGTGCCCGAAGATCTCGGCCTCGCCGCCCTTGTCGGCGAAGTTCCCCCCGATCGGCACGATGGAGAACATCAGGAAGGCCGGGATCAGCGACAGGTAGGGCGCCAGCTTGAAGACGGGCCGGTCGGCGTTGTCGGGCACCAGGTCTTCCTTGAAGAACAGCTTGATGCCGTCGGCGAGCGTCTGGAGGATGCCCCAGGGTCCGGCCACGTTCGGGCCGATGCGATTCTGCATGTCGGAGACGACCTTGCGCTCGAACCAGACCATCAACAAGACCGACACCAGCAACATCGTGAAGATCAGCACGACCACGATGACGAGGAAGACGATGTCCATCTCCCAGAACTTCCAGGTGGGATCCCACCAGTCGAAGTCCTCGAGGTAGGCCTGTTGCGCGATCACGATGCCCGCTCCACGGCAATCACACCCGCTCCACAGCAATCACACCCGTTCCACGGCCACTGTGGTGACCGTCCGGGTGAAGTCGAGCAACGACCCGGCGGACGCATTGGGCTGGTTGAACTCGATCGCCAGCGAGCCCGATGTGACACCGTCATCGGCGCGGGCGGGCACAGTGACCGACCCGACCTGCGAGGTCACCTTGATCTCGGCGCCGTCGCTCAGGCCCAAGGCTTTGAACTGCACCGGGTTCAGCGCCGCGCTGGCCCCGCCGGCCAGCTCGGCCAGGGACGGGCAATGCTGGAGCATCGTGCCGTTGTCGTACATCTTGCGGGTGACCACGAGGCGCAGGTCCGATGACGTCGGCACCTCGAACTCGGGCTTGGCCGGTGCCGGCACCGTCGGGGCGTCCAGCAGGTGGCCGGCCGGGTCGGCCAGCGCTTCACCGTCCACCGAAGCATGGAGGGGCGAGGCGGCCGCCAGGTCGGCCCAGAGCTCGTCGAGGTCGACGAAGCCGAGATCTGTACCCATCTGAGCCGCCAACTCGGCGGCGATCATCCAATCGGGGCGGGCGGTACCGGGCGGGGTGACCTTGCGGTTGATGGTGCTGAGGCGACCTTCGGCGTTGGTGAAGGTGCCGTCGACCTCAGTGGCGGTCGCCGCAGCCGGGAAGACCACGTCGGCGCCGGTCGACGTGTGGTTCAGGATCGTGTCGACGGTGATGAGATGCTCGACCTTGTTGAAGGCCCGTTCGGCCAGCGTGGCATCGGGGAAGTCGGACAGCGGGTCGCAACCGAGGAGGATGGCGACATCGATGCCCCCGTCGACGGCCCGCCGGAACAGTGACTCGGTGTCGGCGCCGACCGCCGCAGGGATGCCCGGCCAGTTCGCCGGGGCAGTTTCGGGGCCGAGGGTGCGACGGCCTGGGAGCAGACCGGGGGCCAGGCCCATGTCGATGGCCCCCATCGTGTTGGAGCGGTGGGGAACCGGAAGGAAGGTCGCCTCGGGGTACTGCTCGGCCAGGTCGAGCAGTGCCGCTGTGAGCATGTTCGGATGGTCGCCGAGTGATCCGGAGCCGACGACGACCGTGAACGGGCCGGATGCCAGGGTGTCGGCAACGGCCTTGACCGCGGAAGGGTCGACGCCGCCGACCGGCGAGTCGCCCGGTGCTCTGAGCTCGGTGATGACCGAGTCGAGCTCCCCGGGCAACGGGTACAACGAGTGGGCGGCGTGGCCGGCCAGTCCGGTCGAGCGGGGGGCGATCTCGATCAGGGTGGCGCCGTCGTTCTCGACGGCATGGCGCAGGCGCAGGAACAGAGCACCGTGGGTTTCCTTGGCGTCGAGACCCAGTACCAGGATGGTGCCGCCGGGGGCCGCCGCCTGGTCGATGGTGGCTCGGGGCAGCGACAGCAGGGCTCGGGCGGACGGTCCGTCGCCGAGCTGCACGTCGACGTTGTCGGTGTGCAGCACACCCTTGGCGAACTTGGCCCAGGCGTACTGCGACTCGGTCGTCATCCGCGCCCCGCCCAGGACCATGATGCGTTCGGGGTCGACGCCGTCGAGCGCCTCGGCGGCGGTGCGCAGAGCCAGCGACCAGCTTGCCGCGACGAGCTGGTCGCCGTCGTCGCTCGGGTTGCCGAGGGCGTCGCCGCGGACGAGGGGTCCGGTGAGACGGGATCCGCTGTTCCAGGCCTCGAAGCTGAATCGCTCCTTGTCGCTGAGCCACCCCCAATTGACCGGGTCGCTGTCGACGCCCAGGTACCGGAGCACCTCGTTCTGAGAGGACTGGACCGTGATGCGACTGCCGATCGAGTCGACGGTGGCGGTCGATGGGATCTCGGTCAGGTCCCAGGGCCGGGCCTTGAATCGGTAGGGCTTGGCGGTGAGGGCGCCGACCGGGCAGATCTGAACCGTGTTCCCCGAGAAGTATGACGAGAACGGTTCGTCGGGGAAGGTGTTGACCTCGGTCTGGTTGCCCCGAGACTGGAAGTGGATCAGCGGGTCACCCGCGACCTCGGAAGCGAAACGGGTGCAGCGGTCGCACAGGATGCAGCGCTCGCGGTCGAGGTAGACGATGTCCGAGATGGGGATCGGCTTCTCGAAGTGCCGCTTCTCCTCGACGAAGCGGCTCTCGCCGGGCCCGTAGGCCATCGTCTGGTCCTGGAGCGGGCACTCCCCGCCCTTGTCGCAGACCGGGCAGTCGAGGGGATGGTTGATCAGGAGGAATTCGAGCACTCCGTCCTGGGCCTTCTTCGTGACGTCGCTCTCGGTGTCGACGACCATTCCGTCGCTGACCGAGAGCATGCACGAGGGCTGAAGGGCGGGGCCGCGGCCGGTGTCGACCTCGACCAGGCACATGCGGCACATGCCGACCGAGCTCATGCGCGGGTGGTAGCAGAACCGCGGGATGTAGACCCCGTGTCGTTCGGCCGCGGCGATGAGCAGCTCGCCGGGATCGGCCTGTACCTCCACCCCGTCGATGGTGATGGAGACGGTCACGATCCCACCTCGACGGGGGTGGCGATCTTGGCCTCGAACTCGGACCGGAACCGCCGGATCGCCGACGTGATCGGCGCGACCGACGACGGACCCAAGGGGCATATCGTCGTCTGACGGGGCGGGAAGGGTACGGCCTCGAGCCCTTCGGATTCGTGGGCTGCTACCGGGTAGGGCCCGGGAGAGATGTTGTCGCCCACGTCGAGCAGCAGGTCGATGTCACCGGGTCGGCCGTTGCCGTCGAGGATGCGCTGGAGGATCTTCTCCTCCCAGCTCGTGCCTTCTCGACAGGGTGCGCATTTGCCGCACGACTCTCGGGCGAAGAATCGCACGACCCGCAGACAGGCCTTCACCGCGTCGGTCGTGTCGTCCATGACGACGATGGCCCCCGAACCGAGCATGGTGCCGGCTGCACCGACGGGCCGGGCTTCGAGGGGCAGGCCGACGTGCTCGGGGAAAAGCCAGGGGGCCGACCCGCCGCCGGGGATGAACATCTTGAGCTCGTTCCCGTCGCGAATGCCCTGGCAGTAGTCGTCGCCGTAGATCAGATCCTCGAAGGTGGTGACTCCCTGTTCGACCTCGTAGACGCCGGGTCGGCGGACATGCCCGGACACGGCGAACATTCGGGTGCCGGGCGAGGTCTCTGTACCGAGCTCGGTGTACGCCTCGGCGCCATTCTCCATGAGCCAGGGCAGGTTCGACAGCGTCTCGACGTTATTGACGATCGTCGGCTGGCCGTACAGGCCGATGGCGGCCGGGAAGAAGGGGGGCTTGAGTCGGGGCATGCCCCGATTGCCCTCGAGGCTCTCGATGAGCGCCGTCTCCTCGCCGACGATGTAGGCGCCTGCGCCCCAGGTCAGCACCACATCGACCGAGAAGTCGCTGCCCATGATGTTCTTGCCGATGTAGCCGGCGGCGTAGGCCTCGTTCAGAGCGTCGGCGATGCGTTGCTGGGCGACGGCCATCTCGCCCCGGACATACAAGAAGCACTGGGACAGACCGACCGCGTAGCAGGCGATCAGGCACCCTTCGATCAGCTGATGGGGGTCGCGCTCCATGAGGAGGCGGTCCTTGTAGGTGCCGGGCTCACTCTCGTCACCGTTGACCACCAGATACCGGGGCCACACGTCCGGCGGGCAGAACCCCCACTTGATGCCGGCCGGGAAGCCGGCCCCGCCGCGACCGAGGAGGGTGGCGTTGCGGGTGTTGGTGTGAGCCTCCTCGGGACCCATGGCCAGGGCCTTCTTCAGGCCCTCGTAGCCGCCGGTCGCCAGGTAGCGCTCGAGCGTGTGACTGTCCTCGTAGCCGAACCGCGACGTGACGATCTTGGTGCCCGGGGTGTCGACGTAGCCGGGGGCATGCGGGACGTAGTCGCCGGTCGCGGTCACTCTTCTTCCCCTTCGTCGGCGGCCTGCGGCAACCACACCGGCGCCTCGCGAACCGATTCGGGCGGCACGATGCCGGCCGCGCGGGCCGGGTCGAGGCGCTGTTGGGTGAGGGCGAGGGTGCCGTGGGCGGGAATGGGGAAGAAGAGT
>JAAUYH010065698.1_pt1 | contig 19088 bp, 15 predicted proteins | sample 7278061 | NCBI WGS metagenome assembly JAAUYH01 (sample SAMN14350203, study PRJNA611818) | marine sediment metagenome | isolation source: surface marine sediment (0.6m) | place: French Polynesia: Moorea | collected 2018-08 | reverse complement strand
TTAGAGATGAAGCACTACGGTTATTAGCCTTGGGGCGCAGGGCTACTGCTCATGGAGGGACTGTTAGTCAAGGGAGTGGACGTGAAAAATCCACAACTGAGCTAGTCCCAACGAAGTGAGAATCCCTCGCTTTCATAGCGACGGGAGCGTCAATCATAAAACTCTTAAAATACTGGGAATACTATCTATTTCCCCTAAACTTTTAATTTCTGCTAGAGCCTGACCGAAATTCCCTTCTTTGACATCGTGAGTAACAACTACAATTTCAGCTAATTTTTCTTGGAAGCCAATTTGAACTACAGATTCTAAGCTGACATTATGATTACCAAAAGAAGTACCTAAATGACCAATTACTCCAGGGATATCTTTACAGAGGAAACGGGCATAAAAACGAGTTTCAACTTCTTCTAGGGGTGTCAGGGTAGAAAAATGTTGATGAGAACAACTCAAAAGTGGGTCTAGATTCTTGGTTTTACCACTACTTTTGAGAATACCCACAATATTGAGAATATCAGAGACAACTGCACTAGCAGTAGCACCAGCACCAGCACCAGGACCAAAGAACATTACTTGTCCTAAGGGTTCTCCTTCTACCAAAATAGCATTGTAAACATCATTAATGCTTGCTAAGGGATGAGCTTTAGGAACAAGAGTAGGATGGACTCTAACTTCTAAATTATCATCTTGATAGTTATCAGTTTGAGCGATCGCTAGTAACTTAATAACAAATCCTAGTTTATCTGCATAGCTAATATCTGTAGCGTTTACTTGGCGAATACCTTCACAGGGAATGTCTTCCCGTTTAATTCTGCCCCCAAAAGCGATCGAAGCCAAGATAGCAATTTTATCGGCTGCATCTAAACCATCTACATCGGCAGTAGGATCGGCTTCAGCGTAGCCTAATTTTTGTGCTTCAGCTAATACATCAGCAAAATCTGCACCTACGGCTGCCATTTTGGTAAGAATATAGTTGGTAGTGCCGTTAACTATACCAATCACACTATTAATGCGATTTCCTGCCAAAGACTGTTTGAGTGGTTTGATAATGGGAATGCCTCCCCCCACAGCAGCTTCTAGTAAAACATAGACTCCTGCTTGATTAGCTGCGGTGTAAATTTCATCGCCATAACGAGCGATAACTGCTTTGTTGGCAGTAACAATGTGTTTACCATGAGAGATAGCTTTGAGGATGAGCGATCGCGCTGGCTCTAATCCTCCTAATAACTCTACAACTATCTCGATCTCTGGATCGGTAACAATAGCTTCTAAATCTGCTGTCATCACTCCAGAGGGCAATTGTACCTTTCTCGGTTTATCCAGGGTTCTTACCCCTGCTTGTTTAATTTCAATTTCTTTTAATAGCTGATTTCGTCCAGCAGGATCGAGAATAATTTCTGCTGTTCCTGTTCCTACTGTGCCTAATCCTAATAAACCAATTTTAAAAACCACGATGGTTATTGTTTATCCTGACTGTAAGTTTTGTCTATCTATACTAAATTATCAACTTACCATTTCTTTGACCAGTTTGTGGGTAGGGAGTAGGGAGTAGGTATTAGGTATTAGGTATTAGCCGTTAGTTTATAGTACTTTATGGTTAAGGTGATTTTGGGCAACAGAGATTAATGAAACGATGGCTTTTATTTGGTTGGTTGATTGGACTTGCTCTGTTAACTTTCTTAATTATTAGCCAGGGAATTACAGTTATCAAAGAAGTCTTTACTGTTGTCGGTTGGCAAATATTGGGGTTGGCATTTTTTTATCTAATCCCTTTGTTTTGTGCTGCTTTATCTTGGTTCTATCTTTTTCCACACCAGCGAAAACCAACCTATGGGCTAATTATTTATGCTACTTGGATTGGTTTGGCAATCAACTGGCTGTTACCAGTGGCTCAAATTGGCGGAGAAATAGTCAAGACACAGTTATTAATTAAGAAAGGATATTCCTTCAGCACTACAGCAGCTAGTACTCTAGGAGATCAAACCTTACAAATAGCAACTCAAGCCTTATATGCTTTACTAGGATTTGGGCTTTTTCTCTATCAGTGGCAAGACCTAAAGTTGATTATCGCTATTATTGGCGGTATATTTTACCTAAGTTTGCTTGGTTTTATCTTTTACCGCGTGCAGAAAGCGGGATTATTTGGCGCGATCGCTTCTGTTAGTAAACGTATTCTACCCCTCAGTCACAGTGATGATCTGGCAGAGACGGCTAGATCAGTCGATCGAGCTGTGAAAACAATGTACGCTCGTACTTCACAACTAGCTTGGGCTTTTGCTTGGCGTTTTGCCTTCCGCTTAGTTTCGGTAGGGGAAGTTTGGTTAGCGATGAGATGGCTAGAACATCCAGTGAATCTCTGGGAAGCATTAATTTTAGAAAGTTTAGGTCAGGCAGTGCGATCGGCTGCATTTCTGATTCCAGGAGGATTAGGAGCGCAAGAAGGTGGTTTAATGCTTATTGGTACGGCTTTAGGAGTACCCACCCCCATTTCTCTGAGTCTATCTTTGTGTAAGCGTTGTCGGGAACTATTATTAGGTATTCCTGGTTTAATTGTTTGGCAACTGCAAGGAAGACATAAACCTCTTGCATAAGTCCTATTAACCTCAATGTCTTGTTTGACCATGATTCTATGAAAAGTTAGATAAAGCGAATTAGTTATTTTTGCCTTTTCTGATTAGAAGCTGTAATACCTATAGCTATTGAGGTCAAGCTCTGTAAGCATGGAGAGATTTAAAACTATTTTTAATAGCTGGTTTCATTAGTTTCATCAAAGTTTCTCGTAGTCTAACTGTAATTGGATGCGCTAAATGCCCCATTTGTCCCGAACGCAAAGATCGAGCTTTTTATTCTTAACTTTAATAGCAATTTCCCAAATAGCCATTGATGGAGTTATGCCATTTTTCTCCCGTTCCATTTTTTCAACGGCAATTTTAGCTGGAAACTCATCGGGGTCTAGACTCCACCACAGTAAAGCACAGGTATCTAAAACAACGCTCAAATCTCATCACCCCATTCTTCTACAGTAGGAGTAGTAGGGTCTTCTAAATATTTAATACGCCCTCGTAAATCTTTAAATAATTCCTCTGTTGTCGGTGCTTGATGATATTTAGATATCTTAGCTACTGGTTTGCCACGATCTGTCACAATTACTTCCGTATCTTCTGATTCCACTTCTCTCAGTATTTCGAGGAGTTTACTTTTGAGTTTACTTTTAGATATTTTCATAGTTATAACTATAGTCATGACTACAGCCGTAGTATCATTGTTGAAAATATTTTTAGTTTTCTACAAGATGATACATAATCTGGCTTTATTTAGGGCGATCGCTTATTTTTTGAAGATATATCACTAGTAGAGACAAGGCATGCCTTGTCTCTACCTACTCCCTACTTTAATTAGCTGACGCTTCAGTAAATTTTGTTGCTGATACCAAGCGATCGCATCTAGTAAAGATTCTTGTAGAGAACGACAATTAAGACCTAATTCTTGTTTAGCTTTAGTATTGTCAAACAGCAAAGGAGTGCGGGCAAGTCTGACTCCTGTAAGAGAAGCTGCTGGTGGTTGATGAGTCAGGCGATCGGCAATAAATTCTTGAACTATACTCACAGTTAAGGCAAACCAGTAAGGTATTCGCCGTTTGGGCATTTCTAAACCAGTTAATTCAGCCAGAGTTGCTAATAATTCGCTGAGTTGGAGATTGGTATTACCCAAAATATAGCGTTCTCCTATTTTTCCTTTCTCTTGGGCTAATAAGTGTCCCATCGCCACATCCCGTACATCGATGACGTTGAGGATACAATCTAAGAAAGCAGGATAATTACCATTGAGAAAACCGAGAATCATGCGAGAAGGTGGGGTTAGTCGGTAGTCTCCTGGACCAAGGGGAACAGTGGGATTGACAATTACTACTGGTAAACCCATTTTTACAGCTTTAAAAGCCTCTTGTTCTGCCAGAAACTTTCCTTGGCAATAAGGTCCTGGCATATCCTCAAGAGTTAGTTTAAGCGATTCATCAATTTTAGTTTGATAATAGCGATGGCGATAGCTTTTGAGAATTGACTCGGTAGAAGTATGAACTACTTTTTCAATCGTAGGTGTTGCTAAGGCAGCTTCTAAAACATTTTTAGTACCTAATTGATTGACGGAAATAAATTCACTTTTATGGCGTGTCCATAAACCCGCTTTTGCAGCTAAATGAAAAACTATTTGGACTTCTTTGAGACTTCTGCGTACTAGATCGCGATCGACAATTGAGCCATTGATATATTCAACCCCAGGAAGAGGATTGTTTGGTTCGGCAATATCCAAAATACGCACCGAATCTCCTCTTGCTAACAAAAGATCGACTAAATGCCGTCCGATAAATCCAAGTCCTCCAGTCACTAAAACTTTTTTCCCCATCATCTCTCTCAGAAACGCCTTATACTTCTAATCTAAGATCAAATCAAACGTGAAGATCGTTTCCAAAATGACCAATCATTGAACATTAAACATTGAACATTAAACATTTTGGATTCAAGTCTGCTTCCTTGCCAAAGGATAAAGGATAAATGATAAATAAAATGACAACTCCACCACCACCACGTCTCTTGCATCCCTTAATGGGTTGTGATTTAAAAAATTTGCTTAAAATAATAGCTATCAATGGCTTTGTTGCTCCCAATCGTTTGCCTCAGCTAGGTTTGATTTTAGCAGCAACTCTATCGCGTTTACCTTTTTCTCTAGCAGAAAGAATTTTAGTAGCGCAGTCATCCAAATCTCTAAAGTCACCACCAATCTTCATTATCGGACATTGGCGTAGTGGTACTACTTATCTTTACAATTTACTCAGTCGCGATCGCGCTTTTACTACGGTTTCTCCCCTTGCTACTGGTTTACCCTGGGATTTTTTATTGTTAGCGAAATTGATCCAACCTCTGCTAGAAAAAGCTTTACCTAGCGATCGTAAAATTGACCAAGTGCCAGTAAATCCTGATTCTCCTCAAGAAGATGAGATTGCCCTTGCCAATATGCAATCTGTCTCTTTCTATCATGGTTTGTATTTTCCGCAAAGATTTCGAGCCAATTTTGATGGGGGAATTTTTTTTACAGGATGCACTCCCCAAGAAGTAGAACAATGGCAAAAAGCGATGACTTATTTCCTGACTAAGTTACAATTGCAGCACCCGAATCGTTGCTTACTAATCAAAAATCCAGTTTATACAGCGCGAGTTGCTTTATTGCGAGTAATGTTTCCTAACGCTAAGTTTATCCACATTTATCGCAATCCTTATATTGTTTTTCAGTCCATGAGAAACTTTTATCGTACTCTCTTAGCAGAAATGGCATTGCAATCATACGATCGTGTAGCGATCGATGAGGTTATTTTAGAAAGCTATCCTAAAATGATGAACTCTCTATTTGAGGATCGGGCAAAGTTAGAACAAGATCGATTTGTAGAAGTTCGTTTTGAGGAATTAAAAGCAGATCCCCTCAGTCAAATAGAACAAATTTACCGACAGTTGAATTTAGACAATTTTGCTGCTGCTAAACCCTATTTTCAGCAATATTTAAACTCTCTCAGTCCTTATCGCCAGAATAGCTATCAATTTAATCCCGTAGATAACCAACAAGTAGAAAAATATTGGCAACCATTTATCGATCGATGGCAATATCAACCACCAGTAAGCTGAGCAATATCAAAGTTGTCGATCGAGGAGGAATTGGCATTATATCCCCCATCTTGATATTCCTACATAAATTTAATTCTTTTATTGCATAAAAAATGTAACTTAAAATACATTTGCCCACAAGATTGGGTATTAATTAAGCAAAAATAAAGCTAAAGCTAAAAATAATTTTTCTCTGCCAAGGTTTAGCACCAGCAGAGATCAACCGTAAATAAACTAAATTATATGGAGTTGATGTGACATTTCCCTATCGTGAAACTAAAACCGCTCATCAAGCCTGGGAAAATAATAAAACTATTGAACAGGGTATAAAAGCTGCACAACAACAAAATTGGTTGTTAGTTACCCGTTATTTACAGCAATTACCCTTAAACAGCAGAAAACCCTCATCGCATAAATTAGCTCCAATTACCTGGGAAAAAGGGTTTAAACTAGCTTTATCAGTTCTCTTTAATGGAGATTTTCAACAGCGTTGGGAAATAGCTAAGATTATACCTAGACTGGGAAAGGAAGTAATTCACCCCTTGATTACTCTCTTAGAAGATGAAGATGTTGATATAGAAGTTCGTTGGTTTATTAGTCGTATTTTGGGAGAATTTAATGAGCCTGCGATTGTAATTGCTTTAGTTAAACTACTCCAGCAAACCGAACAAGAAGAGCTAGCATTAGTTGCTGCTAGAACTTTAGCAAATATTGGTAATTCGGCTATTGATGCTTTATCTGAGTTGTTAGCAGAAGAAGAGTATCGCCTCTTATGTGTGCAAGCTTTAGCTCATATTCGTTCTGTTGAGACTATCGAGCCTCTACTGTCGGTAGTTAAAGACTCTCAACCAGAAGTACGAGCGATCGCGATCGAAACTCTGGGTAGTTTTCGTGATGAACGAATTAACCCTATCTTATTACAAGCACTAACAGATACAGAAGCTAAAGTAAGAAAAGAAGCAGTAATTGCGTTAGGATTCCGTAGTAGTCTTGCCGAGCAATTAAATTTAGTCGAACAGATTGAGCCTTTACTATACGATCTTAATCTAGAAGTTTGTCACCAAGCTGCGATCGCTTTAGGGAGAATAAGCAACCAAAAATCTGCTGATGCTTTATTTACAGTACTTAAATCTCCTCTTACTCCCCTACCTCTAAAATCTAGTGTAGTTCGAGCTTTAAGCTGGCACAGTACCGAACTTGCTTTAAATTATCTCCAACAAGCATTACTTAGAGAAGAAGAGGAAGTATGCCAGGAAATTGTTGCAGTTTTAGGACGATTGACAGAACCTAAGTTAAAAGTACAGGCAACTCATATTCTGATCGATTTTTGGCAGTTAGAAAAAGGTAAAATCAGTACATCTTCACTCAAACAAAATTTAGCTATGGCTTTTGGTATTTTGGGTGAACAAAAAGCGATCTTACCTCTTCAGCAACTTTCTGAAGATACAGAAGAAAGTGTAAGACTACATGCGATCGCTGCTTTGAAGAAATTAGAGATTACGCCTGATGGGAATTAGTTGTTCTTTTTTTGTTACAAATGTATTACCAATAATGATCGACATTAGGTTTTATCGATAATTATTGCCAAGCATATCAAAACCTATTTTCAGATGTAAGATACTGCTGCTACTAAAGCATCTACCATGGCTATTTTTTTGTGCATCGATCTCTTATTTATTTGGGTATGAGACTTGTCATACTATTGAATTTGGGTGTTTTGCAGAAGTGCGATCGCCCGATCTTCTTTTTTTTAAGCGATCACTTAAAAATCTCGAACTCATAAACATCAATTAGCAGTAGTATCTTCTCATAATCACCAAGTCGTGGTGTATACAATCTGACGAAAAAAATTGTTCAACGTAAGTCAGAAACAATCATCACAGCAATTTTTAAATAAATTAAAAGTCTGAGAATTCTGTTGCTGAATGTGACAATTTTCCAGTTTTATTAAAAAACATTAAAATGGCTAGACATATTTGCTAACTTGTGGGTGCAAACTAAATTAGTATTTCACCCTTGGAGAAATATCATGACAATTGCATTAATTAGCGTTTTATTTTTAGGTTGGTTTTTAGCTGCTACTATTGGCACTTATGCTTACTTTGCCAACAAGTAGAACCTTTAATAAGTCCAAGACTCGTTTTAAACATTTCCTAGATCTTTAATGGAGGTAACGATGACCGATTTGAGAAAGAGCGAACATCAATTAATTCCCATCGCTCGCTTCATAGATGATCGCCAACAACATTCAGCTATGCTTCAAGTACAGATCTTGAGGTTACAACTGAAAGAAGAAAAACTCAGAGATAAGATCGTCTATCAGTCTATTAAAGACAAGATATTCACTAAGTAAACCTAAGTACGGCTAGAACTCTTGAAAATCCTTTGATTTCTCCTAGTTCTAGCCTATATTTAGAAATATAGAACTTGCGCCACAATTCATTCTTGACTCTCCAGTAAGATGGAGATTTTATACTGATATTACTCTCATAGGAGTAATCAGTTATGGCAACAAGTAATCTTCGTTTGAAAGGGATGAGTTGCGCGGGTTGCGCTAATCGAATTGCTAAAGCGATTCAAAATGTGAACGGCGTAACCGAATGTAATGTTAACTTTGCCTTAGAACAAACTACGGTTAAATATAATCCCCGCACAACTAACTTAGACATAATTCAAAAAGCGATCGCGAATGCTGGATACGAATCACAGCCTATAGTAGACATAGATAACCCCACAGAAGATACTGAACAGGTAAATCGACAACAAGAATTAAAACAGAAGCTAATTGTCGGTGGTGTAATCAGTATTTTGTTGGTAGTTGGTTCAATACCAGCTATGACTGGTATACACATTCCTTTTATTCCTATGTGGCTACATAATTACTGGCTACAGTTAATAGTTAGTACCCCAGTATTATTTTGGTGTGGTCAATCTTTCTTTGTCGGTTCATTCAAAGCCTTGAAACATGGTGCAGCCGACATGAATACTTTGGTTGCTTTAGGGACAGGATCGGCTTATTTATATTCTTTATTTGTTACTCTTTTTCCTAGTTTATTTGTTTCTCAGGGTTTGCAAGCTGCCGTGTATTATGAAGCAGCAGTAGTAATTATTACCTTAATTTTATTAGGTAGATTATTGGAAAGTCGCGCCAAAGGCAAAACTTCGGCAGCAATTCGTCAACTAATGGGTTTACAAGCCAAAACCGCCAGGGTTATTCGTCAGCAGCAAGAACTAGATATTCCTATTCAAGAAGTAATTGTGGGCGATATTATTATTGTCCGTCCTGGAGAAAAAATTCCTGTAGATGGAAAAATAATTGAGGGGAATTCCACTATAGATGAGTCCATGGTAACAGGAGAACCTATCCCTGTAACTAAAACTATTGGCGAAGAAGTGATCGGGGCAACTATTAATAAAACAGGTAGTTTTAAATTTCGGGCGGAGAGGGTAGGCAAAGATACAGTTTTAGCTCAAATCGTGAAATTAGTTAGAGATGCCCAAACCAGTAAAGCCCCTATCCAGAAACTAGCCGATCGCGTTACAGGCTGGTTTGTACCTGTAGTTATGATTATAGCGATCGCAGCTTTTATCATTTGGTTGAGTGTAACTAGTAACTTTACCCTAGCAATGGTTAATGCTGTTAGTGTACTGATTATTGCTTGTCCCTGTGCTTTGGGTTTGGCAACTCCTACTTCGATTATGGTAGGTACAGGTAAGGGTGCAGAAAACGGTATTTTAATTAAATCCGCAGAAACTTTAGAACTTGCTCACAAACTGCAAACTATAGTTTTAGATAAAACAGGAACAATTACCCAAGGTAAACCAACGGTAACTAATTATGTAACTGTCTCTGGAGTTGCTAATCATAATGAACTGAAACTTTTACGTCTAGTTACTGCCATAGAAAACTATTCCGAACATCCTCTAGCAGAAGCCATTGTTAATTATGGTCGATCGCAGGTATCTGCAAACAATCAATTAGATGTAGGGGCGAACAGCCCTTCGGGTTCGACACTTTTCTCAAGTCGGGGAACCCTTTCGGCAGTCGCTCATGGGGGGAACCACAGCAGTTGCTTCAAGTCGGGAAACCCGCCCAACGCACTGCCTCCCCAAGACCGCACTGCCTCACCACCGCAAGTGTCTCACCGTTCGCCCCTACCACAGGTAACAGATTTTGAAGCCATCCCAGGCATGGGTGTTCAAGGCATTGTTTCAGATCGCTTAGTACAAATTGGTACTGAACGCTGGATGGATGAGTTAAATATTGATACTCAGCCTCTAAAAGACTATCAACAAACTTGGGAAGCAGAAGCCAAAACCACCGCTTGGATTGCTGTAGATGGAGAAATTGAGGGATTAATGGGGATAGCAGATGCGATTAAAGCTTCTTCTAGGGACGTAGTGCAAAAGCTCAAAAAAATGGGCTTAGAAGTAGTAATGCTCACAGGAGACAATCAAATAACAGCAGAAGCGATCGCCCGTGAAGTAGGCATTATCAAAGTTATAGCAGGAGTAAAACCAGATCAAAAAGCAAATGCAATCAAATCTTTACAAACACACAATTCTGTAGGGATGAATGGCAGTTCATCCCCCCTAAAAAAAGCTAAAATCGTCGCCATGGTAGGAGATGGAATTAACGATGCACCTGCTTTAGCTCAAGCTGATGTAGGTATTGCCATTGGTACAGGAACAGATATCGCGATCGCAGCTAGTGATATTACGCTTATTTCTGGAGATTTACAGGGTATTGTTACTGCGATTAGATTAAGTCAAGCAACAATTCAAAATATTCGTCAAAATCTCTTTTTTGCTTTTATTTACAATACTCTTGGTATTCCCATTGCTGCGGGAGTCCTGTATCCTCTGTTTGGTTGGTTACTCAATCCAATGATTGCAGGGGCAGCTATGGCTTTTAGTTCTGTTTCTGTAGTTACTAATGCTTTACGCTTGCGTAAAGTTAGGTTATCACAATAAACCCTAAAGACCCAATCTTCTCCAGAACCAATATCTATCCCCGCAGCGTGGGCATTGATTCGCTCGAAATTTGACTCTTTTTGGCTTTGGACACCAGCGGAAATCTTCATCCTTCACTCCTCAATTCTAGGTTTTTAGGTACCCTGACCTGGGTTGAGGTTCAGTTAGATTCTCTCCAGCAGGATAAGGACAAGCCCTTCACCAATGTCATACACTTAAAAATAAGATGTAATAATCAAGAGAAAATAACTAGATTTTTGTTTAAGTAACAGTTAAGTAGTGCCTCAAAGTACTGCAGATTGTAGCTCGCAAAGAAATCAAGTATACTTCTTAAAAGTTACAAAGCTTTACATCTCAGATACAAATTTCACACTATTTGCTTTTATAGGTAATGACCAATCAGCCCAATTCTGATTCCAGCCAAGAAACTCATCAGACTACAGAAGAAATTACCAGTAATAAACAAGTAACAGTAGACTCCCTTCAGGCAGAAATTCCCCCCTTAGTCACCGTTACACCGCCGTACAACGACGGTGCCTGCGGTGACCGGTGTTCCCCGGTCAATACTGATATATCTCAAGAGGAAAAGAGTTTAACTACTCACACCAATACAAAGACTGCCCGCGGAGTTACTCAAACTGTAGATAACAAAAGGCTTCGTCTTTCTCAATCTTGGTTAATTATCATTGCTTTAGTAACTATGGGATTGGGACTATGGATTGATTTTGCCTGGTTAGGTTTAGCAGGATCAATTGCTGCTTTACTTTTTTCTTTGGGTGTAGTTTTCAACTCAGTTAAAGGATGGATTATTAGGTTTCTTACTCCTAATGAAAGAAAGAATATCCTGGGTTTTCTTGGATTCACTCTAGCTTGTGCTGGTTTGTTTAAGTATTTAGGTATATACCAGAGAATAAGCAATTGGCTGAATCAATTTAAGTATGACGAATTTGGTTCGTGGGCTGATTGGGTAGGGGCATTAGGACAGATATCTATTGCTGTGTTGGCTGTATACATTGCTTGGGCGCAGTATGTTATTTCTAAGGATTTAACCATTCAACAAAACCGCATTACCCAACAACAAACTATTGATGCTTATTTTCAGGGAATATCTGATTTAGCGTTAAATGATGATGGTTTTTTAGAAGATTGGCCTCAAGAAAGAGCAATTGCAGAAGGACGTACTGCTGCTATTCTGAGTAGTGTTGATTCAGTAGGAAAAGCCAAAATTCTGCGTTTTTTGTCTCAATCTCGTTTGTTAACTCCTCTTCGACGTGATACTTTTTTGGGTAGACCAATTTTAGACGGTAGTGGTGGCTATGCTGAGGACAGAGCTTATGGACTCAGGGTTATTCACTTGGGAGTAATGTTGGCAGGATGCAATCTAGCTGGTCAAGATTTGCGTTGGACAGACTTAAGTGAAGCTAATATGGTTAGAGCTAATCTTAGAGAATGCGATCTAGTTAAAGCTAATCTTTCGCGGACTGTATTATATGAGGCTAAATTAGTTGGGGCAGATTTAAAGAGTACTCGCCTTTTTTATGGCTCAGTGGAGACTGCTTCTCCCCGTAGTCGTACTACACCACCCAATTATGAAACAGGTGAATGTACTGGAGTAGTAGTAGAAAGAAGTAATTTAACTGGAGTAAAACGACTTAATGATGAACAGCGTTTTTATTTATGTGCTTGGGGTGGAGAGAAAACGAGAGCCACCATTCCTGGTGGTTGCGAAGACATACCTAATAGATTAGGAAGATAATCTCATTGCAGAAACATCTGAGTGAAAGGGTTTCCTAGTCAAATTATCTTGTGTTTCATCTGTGTGCTGCCAAATGTAGGTTTTAAAATCAATAGAAGATTATTTAACTAACAGGGGAATATTATAAGCAGCTTATCTATCCAGTAATTTAATGAAACACGCTAGCAATGAATCCCCTAATGTTGCAGAAGGAAGATTACTACTACTTTTAACAGGCTGTTTATATGGGCTTTTTACTATAATTCCTGATAGCCATAGCGTTATGGTTGTCTGGTCTTTTGTTTTTTTGTGGCAGGTAGGTCTATTATTACCAGTTTTTTGTTTACTCTGGTGGTTATGGCAAGGAAAATTATCTTGGTTAGGTAATGGCTTAGATTGGATTATTGGGTTAATAGTTGTTGGTTTTTTTATATCTACTACTTTTGCTCAATTTCCTCAGCAAGCATTTTGGTACAGTTGGACAGCAATTTGTTTTCTGGCTGTACTGTATGTACTCAATTCTTGGTTGAATACTCCTCATAAACGATACAAGATTTTAGTACAGCAAGGTTATTTAAATATTGCCTTTATGGTGGTTAGTTTATTTTTGTGGACAGGACAGACTTTACTGCCAGAATTAGCAAGAATCAAACAGCTTCAACAGCTTGGCATTAATTTAAAGTTCGATTTTTCTACCCTGGAGTTACGGAATTGGGCCCCTATTGGACATCAAAATTATGTAGCTGGTTATTTACTTTTGTGTCTACCCTTACTCGTAGGATTAGGTATTCTTCATAAGGGTTGGCAACGTTGGTTATGGTTTACTGGTGTGGGTTTAGGATTAATCGATCTCTACACTACTAACTCTAGAGGTGGATGGCTGGGATTAATTTTTGTAGTTGGCTTTAGTATCTTATTTTTGCTTGTTTATAGTCGTTTACCTCGGTTATGGTTAGGATTAGCAGGAATAATTGCTTTGATTACTATAGTTAGCATAATTTCCAGAGACGATCGCTTTAGTAATTTAATTACTGATATTATCAATGGAAGAACAGACGGACAGCTTGCTTATCGCCTCATTAATGTAGTTACTGGCTGGCGTATGGGTATGGCTCATCCTTTGACTGGTATCGGTTTAGGAGGAGTTCCTCTGTTATACCAATCTTATCGTCCTACTTGGGCAGGAAGAGAGTCAGAATTAATCTATCAATTACATACTACTCCCTTTCAGCTTTGGGCAGAAATGGGTATTTGGTCGATCGCTTTTAGTATAATGGCGATCGCTTTACTTATTTATCTTTTCTATCGTTGGTTTAAGCAAAGTTCCCAGCAAGAATACACAGACAGAGTTTTAGTTTGGTGTATTGGTGCTAGTTTGTTAGCTTATGGAGTAATGAGTATTACTGACTATCAATTGGATAATGTCTGTATTAGTGGGACTTTAGTTATCTATTTCGCTTGTTTAACTTCTACTTGGCGACAGTCAGAATTATATTTAAAACAACCAATTGCCAAACCTTTATCTCTAGCAGGATTAGGAATGGTTATGGCTGTAGTTATCTGGTTAATTCCCGTCCATCGTGCTTGGCAGCTTTCTCATTATGGTTTTTCTGCTTTGGCACAAAATAAGCTAGATATATTTGTCAAAAGTTTAACTAGAGCTTCTGAGTTAGCACCATGGGAACCTTACTATCCCTATCAATTGGGTTGGAATTTGGGAGATTTGGCATTACAGACAACAGATACTAGGCAACGAAAACAGTTAACCACAGATGCGATCGCTTGGCTAGCCAAAGGAGTCCAAGCCTCTCCCTATCGAGAATTTGGGCATAGTAATTTAGGTTGGTTATTACTTAATAGTCGCCAACCAGGTGCAGTAAAACATTTTGTCACTTCTGCTCAATTAGTACCAGCAAAACGAGGTGTGTTTTATAGCTTAGGTTTTGGTTTACTATCTGAGGGAAAAACGGATTTAGCCATAGAAGCTTTTAGTTTAGAAGGATTGCGTAATCCCTTAGAAATTGTCACTAGTCCTATCTGGCGATCGCCTGAACTATCTACCCTCTATCCTCAAATTCTGAAGCGGATGGAAAATCAGTATACAAAATTATTGCAGCAACAGGATAATACTTATTGGCATCGCTGTCGTGGTAGCTTGTATTGGTGGCAAGGTAATTTAGTAAAAGCCAGTCAAGATTGGCAAGTTAGTAGCACACAAATAACTAAAACCCTTCTCTCTTTAGAATCTGACCCCAAAATAGAGCAAAATCTAGCCAATTTAAATAACTCACCAGCCAATTTAGTTATCAAAGCTTGGTTGAATCCTACTCAACGCTCCAAAATAATACAACAGGCTTGGCTAAAAAAAACTAATACTAATATCTCTCCAGAAATTTTAGAGAAATTACTCCAAGGAATGAACCAAGCCAATAATTTTGCTCAATGGCTTAAAGTATATGCTCCTGCCATGCATTCTCGTCGTCAAAGATCTGGCTTTGGGGTAATTAGTCGTCATATAGATGGAGCAATCCCTGCTGACTTTTTAATAGTCGTGGATAATATAGTAGTCTCTACTTGGTTTAGTGAGCTTTTCCCATCCTATGTATATTCACCAGAGATCGATCAAGCTTTGCAACCTTGGCGAAACGAGTTAATTGCTAAAGTTGAGCAAAAGTCATCAAGTAATTAGCTAAACTCAATCTACCAGATAAGCGATCGTTCATAGAAATAGAATAAGTTAGATTTTAATTAGATCATTCAGGAATTAAGATGATTGATATGTTTGAAATTGAGTATCTGACAGATAAAAATGGTCAACCAAAAGCTGTTGTGATCCCAATTGAAATCTGGCAACAGATGTTTACAAAGGGAGAAGTTTCTGTAGATGAGTTATCGGCAGGATTAGAAGATTATTGTCTTGGCAAAGCTATGGATGAAGCCAAGGACACTCCTCTGTTAGATCGTGAAGCAGCGTTAGAGTATTTGGAGGAGTAATTTGAAGGTTGAGTACCGCCAACTTTTTTTGAAAGATTTAAAAAAATTAAAAAAGCAACCTATCTATGAACGAGTTTTCAATCTCGCTTTTGAAATTATTCCTAATACTAAAGATTTAAAGGACTTAAGCAGTGTTAAAGTCTTAAAAGGTTATCCTAATCGGTATCGTATACGCGTTGGTAACTATCGTGTAGGAATAGAAGTGTCTGGAGAGCAGGTAGAAATGATGCGTGTTCTTCACAGAAGAGACTTTTATCGCTATTTTCCTTAACCTACTCCCACGTTTCCGTTACTAAAGTCACTAAAAACGTGAGATTACATAGACATAAGCAACACCAAAACTCAACGAGTTAATATTCGTTAACTAATCGCTATAATTTGCACCGAACTATTGCAAAATGTAAATCTATAAGCCTAGATCAGGGTAACTGCCACGGCAGCCTTGTCCCAAAAGCAAAATTATAAGTATATAGAGATAATGGTAGACAGCCTTAAGAAACCCCAATTTGAAGAAATTCGTCCAGGGATTAAAGTTCCAGCCAAAGAAACTATTCTCACGCCACGCTTCTACACTACAGACTTTGAAGAAATGGCACAAATGGATATCTCAGCTAATGAAGATGAGTTGAGAGCCATCTTAGAGGAATTTCGGGTAGACTATAATCGCCATCACTTTGTCCGAGACGAAGAATTTAAGCAATCTTGGGAGCATATTGACGGTGAAACTCGCAAGGTATTTGTTGAATTTCTAGAGCGTTCTTGCACCGCCGAATTTTCTGGCTTTCTCCTTTACAAAGAATTAGGTAGACGTTTAAAAGGGAAAAATCCTGTATTGGCGGAAATTTTTACCCTTATGTCGCGAGATGAAGCGCGTCATGCGGGTTTCCTCAACAAAGCACTGTCCGACTTTAATCTTTCTCTAGATTTAGGTTTCTTAACTAAAAGTCGTGACTATACTTTCTTTAAACCTAAATTTATTTTCTACGCTACTTATCTTTCGGAAAAAATTGGTTACTGGCGTTATATCACAATCTATCGCCATTTAGAAAAACATCCCGAAGATAGAATTTATCCTATTTTCCGTTTCTTTGAAAACTGGTGTCAGGATGAAAACCGTCATGGGGACTTTTTCGATGCCATTATGAGAGCGCAACCTAATACTCTCAATGACTGGAAAGCCAGATTATGGAGTCGCTTCTTCTTATTGTCAGTATTTGCGACTATGTATCTCAACGATATTCAGCGTTCTGATTTTTACGCTTCTATTGGCTTAGATGCAAGAGAATACGACAAACTCGTTATCGATAAAACTAACGATACCGCAGGAAGAGTATTCCCTATTATTCTCGATGTCAATCATCCAGAATTTTACGATCGATTGGAAATTTGTGTTGATAACAACGATAAATTAAGGGAAATCGCTAATTCTAATGCTCCTGGTGTTGTTAAATTCTTCCGTAAATTACCTCATTATGTTTCTAACGGGTTACAGCTAATTAAACTATATTTGATTAAGCCAATTCGGGTAGATCATTTGGCAGGAACTGTGCGTTAATTACTCGAATCGATTTGTGTTAGTAAAAAGGCTCTGTATTGTTGCAGAGCTTTTTTATTGTATTTAAAGCTAAAAACTAATAACTAATAGCTAAAAACTAAAATTAATCAACTAAATGGCGATCTAAAGCAAAACGAATTAATTCCGATCGATTGTTGGTTTCTGTTTTTCTTAATAGACTACTGACATATTTTTCGATTGTCCGAGGACTAAGGTGTAAGTGTCCTCCAATCTCCGCATTAGAAAAGCCATTAGTAAGTAAATCAAGAACTTGTTTTTCTCTTCTAGTAAATTCCAGGTGCTGGGAAGAATCATCCTGAATATTCTTGCCTATATTCGTATTCTCTGATTGTCCAGTGGATTTTTCTTGAGAAAATCTTAACTCAGAATGAATCATTTGCGATCGCTCTAACAAATTACGGATGACTGCACCCAGTTCATCCATTTCAAAGGGCTTAGGCAGATAAATGTCGCATCCAGCTTGATAACCACGAATGCGATCTTCTTTATTTCCCCTTTCTGTTAAAAAAATTACAGGCAAAAGACGAAATTCTGGACGCTGACGTACTTGTTTAATTAACTCATAACCATCTTTCCCTGGCATCTTAATATCAGAAATCAATAAGTGAGGATGATAATTTTCTAGCATAGACATTGCTCGATCGCCATTTTCGGCTGTAAGCACTGTGTAGCCTGACATTTCTAAATAGTCGTTTAATGCTAAACGAATACCTGGATCATCTTCGGCAATCAGGATCAATAAAGGCATAAATTAGAGAATGTTCAGCTTACATATTATATTTGCTTTTGCTTTAATAATAATGTTCTCTTTGTATTTAACAACAAAACATTATTATTTTCACTACTTTTTATGCTACACACCAAAACCAATCAGAAGCTATTTTCAGTCTTCTTTACTAAAGATAATCACTAAGCCAAATCCTAAACAAATCAAGTTAGTTCCAATTAAATGATAAAAAACTAGTTTGTCGATAATTTTTGATTGTGTTACTGGGTCTAAATTAGCAGTTGAGATCATTGTTACCTCGGTAACAATGATCATAAACCCTAAGAGGATAGCTAAAGCCCCGAAAATACTTACAAAAATCTTCATCCTAATATTTTTGCATAGTTGAAATTACTGAGGCTGCTATCAGGAGTCGTTTAGTAAAAAACATTGATTAGGTGAGAAATTAAACAGCAGGAATAAAATAATTGCGATCGAGAAAACACAAGCTGTTATATATCGCTTTTCTCCAACTTAGGAGGGACACTTGACATCTGCCTCTTTTATCGATCGTCCAGAGAGTCTGTCGCCGACTCGGAAGCCCTGACGATAGTCGCTTTGTGGACGCACCGCTTCTGCTTTAAAATTGGAAACTCTGTACCTCCCCAGTATGAGAACTGCTATGATTATTCTGGATTACTATGTTTCCCTACAGTATTACAAGTAATACAAAAAAGATCAATCTTTACCAATTGAAAAATAGTTAATTGTTAACAATACTATCATTGACAATTATCAATCTTGGGATTGAAGCCAATAGTTAGGGTTTGCTGAATAGCTGATAAGCTCTATCTTATAAAGGTTACAGAGATTTTAGGTGCAGAAAAAAGTTAAGTAAAAGTGCCGAAAACCCCCTAAAATTGGTTAAATACCCTTGCACTTTGCATCCCATCTAGCAAGGAGCTAGTTAGAACGAATGTACCGTAAATCTAACCAGTCCGACCTGACTCCAGAAAAATTTGAGTTACCGTTTGAAGGTAAGTTATCATCTGACAATCGATGGGTAATCATGGCAGATTTAATTCCTTGGTCAGAATTTGAGGATGAATATGCAGAAAATTTCTCAAAAAAAATGGGTCCAATAGCCAAACCGTTGCGAATGGCATTAGGAGCATTAATTATCAAAGAAAAACTAGGAAATTCTGATAGGGAAATCGTAGAACAAATAAGGGAAAACCCATATCTACAGTATTTTTTGGGGATGACATCCTATAGCAATGATTTACCATTCGTTGCGTCTCTTATGGTTTATTTTCGACAACGAATAGACCAAGATATGATTAATCTCCTCAACAAAAAAATGGTAGAAAATGCTATGAAAAAAGAAGAAGCATCTGAAAAAAAAACCATCAAGTCAAGAAGACGAAATAGAAAACAAAGGAAAGTTAATATTTG
>JAAUYH010145788.1_pt1 | contig 19089 bp, 14 predicted proteins | sample 7278061 | NCBI WGS metagenome assembly JAAUYH01 (sample SAMN14350203, study PRJNA611818) | marine sediment metagenome | isolation source: surface marine sediment (0.6m) | place: French Polynesia: Moorea | collected 2018-08 | reverse complement strand
CTGTACTTTTAGTCATTCTGTATTATTTTAAACGACGATTCAGAATTAACTATGAAAACCGCAGAAAAAATAAAGATGACAAAAAAGAGTAGTTCTTATCTGGTGAGAAATTTTTTTTTGGCCCTCTTTTTATTAAATTTTTTTAGTGCTGCAGCACAAACTTTATCATTACGAGAACGTGCCCATGTAGAAAATGAAATTCTAAAGGACAGGTTCGACAATTTGCTACCACAATTAATGGATACGACCAACATTGATATGTGGATACTAATCTCTCGTGAATACAATGAAGACCCTGTTTTACGCACTATGCTGCCATCTACATGGCTCAATGCACGACGCCGTACAATTTTGGTTTTTTACCGAAACAAGCAAACCAATAGTTTAGAAAAGCTGGCCATCGCACGGTATGATGTTGGCGAAAACATAAAGTCTGCCTGGAAAAAAGAAGAACAACCCGATCAATGGAAAGCATTATTCAAGATTATTGAAGAGCGAAACCCAAAAAAGATAGGCCTGAACATGTCTCAATACTTTGGTATTGCTGATGGCCTGGTAAAAACGGATTATGATTGGTTTACTCAAGAATTACCCGTTAATTTTAAAGAGCGAATCGTTTCAGCTGAAAAATTAGCAATTGCCTGGATAGAGACCCGTACCCAAAAAGAAATGAAACTCTTTGAAGAATTAACCAGAATCACCCATGATATTATTGCTGAAGCATTCTCAAATAAAGTAATCGTACCCGGGAAAACCTCTACCGAAGATGTCGTATGGTTCTTGCGTCAAAAAGTAAATGATTTAGGGTTAAAAACATGGTTTCACCCAACAGTGGATATCCAACGAAACAAAGAGCAACTAGGTAGTCATATTACTTCATTTTCAAAACGGCCGAGTGAAAATATCATACAAAAAGGCGATCTATTGCATTGCGATTTTGGTATTACCTATCTGCGATTAAATACCGATTGTCAGCAGCACGCTTATGTCTTACAGGATAGCGAAACAGAAATACCATCCTACTTAAAAATGGCCTTTAAAAAAGGAAATCGATTACAAGATATTTTAACTGGTAATTTTATAGAGGGTAGAACAGGTAATGAGATTCTGTTAAAATCATTAAACGAGGCTAAAGCAGAAGGCCTACGCCCGGCCATCTATACACATCCTCTTGGTTTGTATGGCCATTCTTCAGGTGCAACCATCGGTATGTGGGATGCGCAACAAGGGGTTCCGGTTAACGGTGATCATCCATTACACAAAAACACCGCATATGCTATAGAGCTAAATGTAACGGTTCCGATACAAGAGTGGAATCGAGATATCCGGATCATGTTAGAAGAACCAGGGTTTTTTGGCGAGCATGGTTTTCGGTATATCAATACACGGCAAGAGGCAATTATCCCCATTAAAACCCCTTAAATGACTTTACAACTAACGATCATATTGATTTCTATTCTGCTTTCCGCTTTTTTTTCGGGTATGGAAATCGCTTTCGTTTCTGCCAATAAAATGCACATTGAAATTGAAAAGAAAACCAATAGTTTCTTAGCTAAGATTTTAACGAGGCTCACAAGAAATCCTTCAAAATTTATTACCACAATGCTTGTAGGCAATAATATTGCACTTGTGGTTTATGGATATTTTATGGGAGAGCTATTAACACCTTACGTGGCCCCTCACCTTCCAAATAGCTTTGTAATACTATTGACACAAACGACTATTTCAACACTGATTATCCTTGTAACAGCAGAGTTTATTCCCAAAGCTATTTATCAAGTCTATGCAAATGAAGCCATGAAATTATTTGCATTACCTGCTTATATTTTCTTTATCATATTTTACATTTTGTCTGAATTTATCATAGCAATTTCTGATTTCGTCTTACGCGTATTTTTTAATACCAAAAAAGATGAAACACAATCAGAGTTTAGCAAAGTAGAATTGGGTGACTATATCACTGAGCAATTAGAAACTTCAGATGATGAAAAAGTGGATTCGGAAATTCAGATTTTTCAAAATGCTCTAGATTTCCATAATGTAAAGGCACGTGAAGCGATGATTCCTCGAACTGAAATCATTGCTATCGATGTTCACGAATCAATTGCCAATCTGCAAAAATTATTCATTGAAACCGGGCTTTCCAAGATTATGGTTTATAAAGATTCCCTGGATGATATCATAGGATATGTACATGCGTTTGAACTCTTTAAAAAGCCAAAGAATATTCGATCGATGCTAGTGCCAATTGAAATTGTTCCGGAAACCATGATGATCAACGATATTATGAACGGATTGACCAAAAAACGGAAAAGTGTTGCCATAGTTTTGGATGAATATGGTGGGACATCTGGCTTAATCACCATAGAAGACATTGTAGAAGAATTATTCGGTGAGATTGTCGATGAGCACGATACCGTTGAATTACTTGAAAATAAAATCAATGACCGTGAGTTTGAACTTTCTGCACGTCTAGAAGTAGACTATATCAACGAAGAATATAATCTGGAACTTCCTGAAGATGATGCTTATGAAACCCTGGGAGGGCTCATTGTTCAACATACCGAAACCATACCAGAGCAAGATGAAATTGTTGAAATTGAGAACTATCAGTTCACAATAAAAGAAGTTTCATCATCAAAAATTGAAAATCTCTATCTAAAGGTTTTATTTAAAGAAGAATAAACCAGTTTTTATACTGACAATTTCATTTAATTTATCCTTTTTTTATTTCATGTTAAATTGTATTTTCGCACACTAATTTAAAAGAAAAGTAGCATGGCAATTTTAGGAAAGATTCGAGAGCGCTCAGTTTTTTTAATTATCATTATCGCTATGGCCTTGTTTGCCTTTGTATTAACAGGCCTTTTTGACGTGAATAGCCCACTGTTTAATAAGAACACAAATGTAATTGGTGAAATTAATGGCGAAACTATCTCTCGCGAAGAGTTTGCCCAATTGGTAGATCAGCAAAGAGCCCGTACTGGTAATAGGGCCTCACAGCTACAAAATGTAAAGACCGCATGGGATAATCTCGTGCGTGAAAAAGTATACAAAACACAACTGGAAAAGTCAGGTATTGTGGTGGGTGAAAAGGATGTCTGGGATGAAGTTTTAAAACAGCCTTTTATTCAAAATAGCCCTTTATTTAAAAATGAAATTGGCCTTTTTGATGAAGAAAAATTAAAAGAATATATCGCTACACTAAAAGACAATGCCGGTGAAGATGCACAAAGTGAAGCACAATGGCTAGGTTGGCTAGAATATGAAAGAAATATCAAAACGAACTTGGAGTTAAACACCTATTCTAATTTAATTAAAATTGGCCTTGGCGCTACTTTAAAAGATGGAGAGCGCGATTATCTTGATAAAAATACGAAATACGACCTTGAGTATGTTCATGTGCCTTTAACTTATATTGCTGATAGTTTAGTTACTGTTACAGATGACGAAATAAAGGACTATGTAAAAAATCATAGAGAAGAATTTGAATCAGAAGCTTCTAGAAATTTGAGCATTGTAAAGTTTGATTTGAAAGCAACGCCAGAAGATGAAGCTGCAATTGAAGCAGAATTAAAGAACTTGGTCAATGATCGTGATGAGTATAGCTCAGCAGCAAAAACCAATATAAAAGTCGTTGGACTCGTCAATACCGAAGATTACACCCAATTCTTTGCAGAAAATAGGTCTGATACGCCAATTGATAACGCTTTTTATACAAAATCCAGAATATTCCCTTCATTAAAGGATACCATTTTTTCCTTCAAGAAAGGAGAGGTCTATGGTCCATATAAAGACGGCGAATACTTTAAATTAACAAAGGTGGTTGATGTAAAGCAATTACCTGATTCCGTAAAATCAAGACATATTTTGATTCCTTTCCTGGGAGCAAGAAGTGCCGATGCCACAGTATCTCAAACTGAGGATGAAGCAAAGAAAACGGCTGACAGCCTTTTAACTGTATTAAAGAATGATACGTCTAAGTTTGCTGATTTTGCAAAGGAATTTTCGGTAGATAGAAGTAATAATGAAAAAGGTGGAGACTTAGGTTGGTATAACTACACCAGGATGGTTCCGGAATTCAGGGATTTTACCTTTGAAGGTTCAACCGGCGATCTAGGCGTCGTAAAAACAGTTTTTGGATTTCATATAATTGAAATTGAAGGGCAAAAAAATAAACAAGATGCTGTACAGTTAGCAACATTCTCTAGAAGAATTGAAGCTTCGGAAGCTACGGAAAATACAATTTTTGAAAGAGCCGAAACTTTTGCTTCAGACCTGAATAATGGTCAAGATATGGTAGAACTGGCCAAAGAGAAAAACTATACGGTACTACCCTTAAATTCATTAAAAGAATTAGATGAAAGGGTCTCAATATTAGGAAACCAAAGAGAAATTGTGAAATGGGCTTTTGAGCGCACGACTGAGGAAAACGAAATCAAGAGATTTGATATAGAAAATGGTTATGCTGTCGTAAAACTTGATAAAAAGAATAAGAAAGGTCTATCCATAGGAAATTCGAAAGCCAGAGTGCGTACTATTTTGATCAATGAGAAAAAAGTTCAGATGATCAAAGAAAAAATGGAAGGCGCAACACTAAAAGAAATTGCTGAAAAGTTTGCTAAGAATGTAAGTTCGAGTAGTGCTGTTTCTATTTCTAGCCCTGTGTTGCCTGGAGTGGGTCGGGTTCCTGAATTAATAAAAACATTGAGCTTGCTTGAAACTGATAAGGTGTATGATAAAATTGAAGCACAAAATGCTGTATTTGCTATTAAGTTGACTAAACGAGAGCTTCCTGCTCAAATCGATAATTTTCAGTCATTTGCAAATACCTTGTCAAGAACCTTACAAAATAAGGGAAATCAGGCCTATGAGGTGTTGAAAAAAACTGCAGAGATCGAAGATAACAGAGCTGTATTTTATTAGTAATTATTATATTTTTAATATAAAGTACACCATAATTTAAGTTTTTTTATATTTGCAGTGACAAACACAGAATTTGTAACCGATTTAAACAGAAATTATAAATTAAAATTATTTAAAATGAAACATTTGAAAAAAGTAATTTTCGTTTTTGCTCTTTTTGCTATGATTAGCGTAAATGCGCAAGACGAGAACAACCCTTGGTCACTTGACGTTGGTATCAATGCTGTTGATGCTTATCCTACCAATAACACTAGTTTTGGTACGGGCAAGTGGTTTGATGAATTTGTTAATGTAGATAATTTCAACATTCTTCCATCTATTTCAAGAGTTCGTGTTGGAAGGTATTTAGGGGATGGCTTCTCTATTGGCTTCGCAGCTTCTCTAAATAGAATTGAGAACTTAGGTGAAATGAGTCTTAATGATTTGTCATACTATGCAGGAGACCTGGATATTCGTTACAACCTTGACAACTTATTTGGCAAGTCTAAGTGGTTTGACCCTTTCTTACATGTTGGAGGTGGTTATACTTGGCAAGATGACTTGGGAGTAGGTACCTTTAATGGTGGTGCTGGTTTCAATATTATGTTTAATGATCAATTAGGCTTGAACCTTCAATCTACTTACAAGCATTCATTTGATGAAGAAAGAGTATTACCTCATTTCCAGCATGCTTTAGGTCTTGTGGTTAAATTTGGTGGTAAAGACACCGATAAAGATGGTATTTATGACAAAGATGATGAATGTCCTGAAACATTCGGTTTAGAAGCTTTCAACGGTTGTCCTGATACTGATGGTGACGGTATTAAAGACGGCGATGATGCATGTCCGAATACTGCTGGTCTTGCTGCTTTAAATGGTTGTCCTGATGCAGACGGTGACGGTATAGCTGATAAGGATGATGAGTGTCCGAATGATGCGGGTACAGCTGCCAATAATGGTTGTCCTGATGCTGATGGCGATGGCGTTTATGACAAAGACGATGAGTGTAAAGATACTGCTGGTCCAAAAGAGAACAAAGGTTGTCCTTGGCCAGATACTGATGGTGATGGTGTGTTAGATAAGGATGATAACTGTGTGAATGAAGTAGGTCCTGCTTCTAATCAAGGTTGCCCATTAGTGATCATCACTGAGGAGGCTAAAGCGAAATTAGATGAGTTTGCAAAAGCTATCTACTTTAACTCTGGAAGATCGACTTTCAGACCAGGCGTTGAGGAGAAATTAGACTTGATTGCTGATATTATGAAAGAATTTAAAGATTCTAACTTCAGTGTAGAAGGTCATACTGATAGTGTAGGTTCGAAAGCATTGAACCAAAAACTTTCTGAAGAAAGAGCAAAGGCAGTTTTAGATTACTTAGTGTCTAAAGGAGTTGCTACTAGTAGATTAAGTTCTAAAGGATTTGGTGAAGATAACCCAATTGCTTCTAACAGAACACGAAGAGGTAGAGCTCAAAACAGAAGAACTGAAATTAACTTGAATGACAACTAATTAAAGTTTTCAAAAAATAAGTAAAAGCCACGCAATGCGTGGCTTTTTTATTATTCATAACATTTGTACATTCGTTTTATGCCTACGTTTTTGTCAAATGTTGTAGATGATGTTCTCCTGAGGAATGTCTCCATTTCAGAATATCTATTTATTCTACCAAGTAAACGCGCATGTAATTTTCTTAAAAAGGAAATCAAAAACAAAGTAAAATCGTCAATTCTGCTCCCTGAAATTGCAAGTATAGAAGACTTTATTTTTGACCTTTCTGATATTTCACTTTTAGACACCACTTCCCTCCTTTTTGAGTTCTACTCAATATATCTTTCGAACACCCAACAAGATCTTACTGAAGGCTTTGATTCTTTTTCCAAATGGGCCAGCATAGTTCTACAAGATTTCAATGAAATTGATCGCCACCTTATTGATACGAATTATATTTTTAATTACTTAAAAAGTATCGACCGGCTGGAAAACTGGAACATCGAAAAAGGCGCTGAAACAGCACTTATTAAAAAACATCTTAGTTTCTTTGAGCGATTGGAAGTCTACTACCATCGATTCTACGAACATCTTCTATCAAAAAAATTAGGATATCAAGGCGTTCAATACAGGGAAGCCTTTGAAAACATTCAGAATTATATTGAGAACAATCGGGATAAGCAATTGGTTTTTGTTGGATTCAATGCACTCAATAAGGCCGAAGAATCGATCATTAAAGAATTGCTCGAAAATGAACTTGCCACCATTTATTGGGACGCTGATGCATATTACTTTAATGACCACCCTGCTTCTGTCTTTTTAAGAAATTACAAAAGAGGTTGGAACTATTATAAATACCGCGCCTTCAATTGGGTTGAAAATAACTTGACCCAAAAAAAGAATATAAAAATAATTGGCGCACCAAAGAATAGTTCACAAATAAAATATGTCGGGGAGCTTCTATCTGAATTAAAAAGAAATGATTTGTCTTATGAGAATACAGCAATGGTACTGGCAGATGAGTCTTTATTACCGGCCGTCTTAAGTTCAATGCCCAAGGCTGTTGAACAAATTAATATCACAATGGGCTATGATCTTGTAAATATGCCCATATCGTCGTTACTGGAAACACTCTTTCAGCTCCATACAAATTCGAAAAATTCAGGGAACGCTTTTTACTATAAATATATCATCCAAATACTCAACCATCCGGGTATGAACAAAATAATCAATTCAGGTGTATTAAATAGCGAGATACTTAGAAATAATTTTATCTATTTGACCACTGCTACCTTGAAAGGCCTTGTCGAAAAATTAGCTTTACAATTTGATAGCATTCTATTTATATTCGAAAACTGGCATAATAATGCGAAGCTCGCCATCAACAACTGTATCGACCTTATTGATTTACTCAGAGAAAAAACTGATGATACACTTCAAAAAGAGTTTTTATTCAAGAATTTGACCGTGCTAACCCAGCTCCAACAATTAAATACCAAAACAAATTATATAAAAGATATTAAAACACTGCATCAGCTCTATAAGCAACTCATAAAAACCGAAAAACTTTCCTTTCAAGGAGAACCTTTATCGGGATTACAATTAATGGGTATGCTCGAAACGCGCGTACTCGATTTTGAAAATGTGATCCTTACTTCCGCTAATGAAGGGATTCTTCCTGCAGGAAAATCAACGAATTCATTCATTCCTTTTGATGTAAAAAAAGAAGTCGGCCTGCCCACTTATCAAGAACGTGACGCAATATTTTCCTATCACTTTTACAGATTAATTCAGCGTGCTAAAAATGTGTATTTGTTGTACAACACGGAAAATGACCATTATGGATCCGGAGAGCAAAGCCGGTTCTTAACAGAACTGGAGATTAATAAAGCTGAAGATGTTCGCAAATATATAGTGAGCCCGAAAGTGGCTCCTCAAAAAATAGAACTGAAGCAAATTATTAAAACCCAAACTGTTATTGACCGTTTAAAAGAATTGGCAGTAGAAGGACTTTCACCTACTTCACTTACAAACTATATGAATGATCCCGTTGGTTTTTATGAGCGGAAAGTCCTCGGTATTAAGGAGACCGAAGAGGCTGAAGAAACAATCGCCGCGAATACCTTAGGTACTGTAATTCATAAAACATTAGAAACTCTTTATCTTCCCCATAAAGGGAAAATTCTAAAGAAAGAGGCACTCATGTCCATGAAAGGAAAGACAAAAAGTGAAGTACATAAATGGTTTTCTGAAGCCTATAAAAACGGAGATTTATCTTCAGGAAAGAATTTACTTATTTATAATGTGGCCCAACAATTTGTTTCTAATTTTTTAGACCAGGAGTTACGGTTGATAGAAAATGGCGATGAATTAAAAATTCTGGAGCTTGAATATGACCTTGAAGCTGAGATTACAGTTGATGGCCTCGATTTTCCAATAAAACTCATTGGACAGGCCGATAGAATTGATGAAGTCAACGGCATCATAAGAATTATCGATTACAAAACAGGAAAAGTCGAGCAAAAAGATCTGATAGTTTCAGACTGGCCACTAATTACTTCAGATTATAAATACAGTAAAAGTTTTCAGGTACTGCTCTATGCGTTGCTATATGGTAAAATGAACGCCTTAGAATTCGATTCACAGTCGGTTGAAAGCGGTATTATTTCCTTTAAGAACCTTAAGGCAGGCTTCCAAAAAGTGAACAGAAGAAGTATCAGTGCGAAAGATATCTATAATTTTTCGCTAGAACTAAAACAATTGATTGCAGAGATCTACAATGCGAAAATACCATTTACTGAAAATGAAAATGCTTATTTTTAACGTATGGAAGTCATCAAAAATCATTTGATACAAGGTAAGCACCAGAGACCTATTGTAACCGATTTCTTTTTTACAAAGAATGGGTCGCAAAAACCTATTGTTATTTTTGCCCATGGCTATAAAGGGTTTAAAGATTGGGGTTGCTGGAACCTCGTTGCAGAAAATTTTGCTACGAATAACTTCTTCTTCGTGAAATTCAATTTTTCACACAATGGCGGTACCGCTGAGCAACCGATTGACTTTCCCGATCTTCAGGCTTTTGCTGAGAATAATTATTCTAAAGAATTAGATGATTTAGAGTCTGTCATTCATTGGTTGACTGACCAAAACACGTTTACTGAAGAGTTAGATGCAAAAAATATTACTTTAATAGGGCATTCAAGAGGTGGTGGAATTGTAACCATAAAAGCTTCTGAAGATGCCAGAGTCAGCAAGCTCATCACTTGGGCGAGTGTCTGCGATTTTGGAAAACGAACAGCGACCATTGGCAATTTAAAAGAATGGAAAGAAGAAGGCGTTAAATATGTCTTAAATGGAAGAACCAAACAATTAATGCCACATAACTACCAGTTTTATGAAGATTTTGCCGCCAATGAAAAAAGGTTAACGATAAAAACAGCAGTAGAAAAATTAAGAATCCCTCATTTAATTATTCATGGTGATACCGACGAAGCAATTGATATACAGGAGGCATTATCACTCCATAAATGGAACCCAAAAAGCAAACTCCTAATTGTTAAAGATGCCAATCATACATTTGGTGCCAGGCATCCGTGGTATGAGAAAAGTTTAACAGTTCATTTGCAAAAAGTGGTTGAAAAAACAATCAGTTTTATCTAAAAATCAGCTACTTTTGGCTTCTGGTATCTTAGATTTTACATCTTTTTTGTAATGTTCTTGACTGAAGAACGCCTAATGGTGTAATTTAAAGTAAAATTACCTTCAATGAAGAAAGCAATCGTTGCCATATTCTTTTTAATAAGCACAGTTTCGTCTTTTGCCCAGATACTGGAACCGGTAAAATGGTCGTATGAGTCCAAAAAAAATTCAGATCAGGAGTATGAATTGATATTCACCGCCACCATTGACGAAAACTGGGCTGTCTATTCACAATTTATTGGCGATGACGGCCCCATACCAACGACGTTCACTTTTGAAGATAATAGCAATATAGAACTTGTCGGAAGTGTCACAGAGAGTAATGAAAATAAGGTTACGAAGTATGATCCTGTTTTTGATATGGAACTTTCCAAGTTCTTTAAAAAAGCTGTTTTTACACAAAAAATAAAGCTCAAAAATAAGGATGCCGTCATAAAATGTTCACTCACTTATATGACCTGTGATGACGAGCAGTGTTTGCCCCCTACTGACGAGCCCTTTGAATTTAACTTTTCGGCTTCAGGCGTGAGTGCTTCCCAAGGAGATCTAGGTGAAGGTATTGAAGTGGATGAAAATGCCGTGAATGAATTATTATATGGGCTCTCACCTTCTGATATCCAAAAATCTGATAAAAACTGCACCAATGGAGCTACATCAAATGCCTCGGCAGTACAAGAAAAAGGAACCTCACTATGGAACATTTTCGGATTGGGTATTTTAGGCGGTTTACTGGCATTATTAACTCCATGTGTATTCCCTATGATTCCCCTTACCGTGAGTTTTTTCACAAAAAAAGGTGATCAAAAGAAAAGTTCGGGTCTATCAAAAGCAATTTTATACGGTTTTTTTATCCTGGCCGTATACCTGGTATTGAGCATTCCCTTTCACCTATTAGACTCTATCAATCCGGATATTTTAAATGATATCTCCACCAATGTTTGGTTGAACGTATTATTCTTTGTCATTTTTGTATTCTTCGCGTTTTCATTCTTCGGCTATTATGAACTGACCTTGCCTGCCAGCTGGACGAATAAGACAACTCAAGGTGAAAATGTGGGCGGTATTATTGGTGTCTTTTTTATGGCACTCACCCTAGCCATCGTTTCGTTCTCATGTACGGGCCCTATTTTAGGCTCATTACTTGCCGGTTCTTTGACTTCTGACGGTGGCGCCTGGCAATTAACCGCAGGTATGGGTGGTTTCGGATTAGCTCTGGGATTACCTTTTGCTTTATTTGCTGCCTTTCCGGGATGGTTGAATTCGTTGCCAAAATCAGGTGGATGGTTAAATACCACTAAAGTAGTATTAGGCTTTTTAGAACTTGCACTGGCTTTTAAATTCTTATCTGTTGCTGATCTCGTACAGCACTGGGGTATCCTAAAAATAGAACCGTTCCTCATTATTTGGATTATCATTTTTGGAGGATTGGCATTGTATCTGTTCGGAAAGATCAAATTTCCACATGACTCCCCGATCAAAAAAATATCCTTTTCAAGGATTTCCTTCGCTATACTTATTGCTGCATTTACCGTTTACCTGGCTTCAGGATTTCGAGTAAACAAAGAAACACAAACGTTTACACCATTAACACTTCTGAGCGGGCTAGCACCTCCTGTTGGATATAGTTTTATCTATCCGAATTCATGCCCGAATAATTTAGATTGTTTCAAAGACCTTAAAACAGGAATTGCCCATGCTACATCAGTCAATAAGCCAATCATGTTGGATTTCACAGGATATGGCTGCGTAAATTGTAGAAAAATGGAAGAGCATGTATGGCCACTGGAAAAGATCGATAACTATTTACGCAATGATTTCGTATTGATTTCCTTGTATGTGGATGATAAAAAAGCTCTTCCTAATGACCAGCAGGTTCGCGTAAAACGTATTAATGGTGGTACCAGAAAGTTGGAGGACTATGGCGATAAATGGGCAAATTTTCAAACGCAGTTCTTTCAAAATAATTCACAACCCTTTTATGTATTATTGAGCCCCGATGGCAAGACGATCTTAAACCGACCCGTAGCTTATACTCCCGATGAAGACCAATATGCACAATTCTTAGAGTGCGGTTTAGAGATATTAAAAAATGAAAAAGCGAATGCCTCTGTATTCGAATAAGTAGAAAATAGCTGAATTTTCATCATATTAAAAACACTTTGGTTACTTTTACCGAAGTGTTTTTTGCTTTCTAAGCTAGTATAGAATGAAGACTTTAGCTAAAAATAACCCCAAAGTCGCGATTGATAATCTGGAAACCTACTTTCAGGAATTCAGAAAAGATATCATTGGCGATACACATACTTTCCGATCATTGAATGGAGCCAAAAAGGTACTTTATGCCGATTGGATCGCTAGTGGCCGCCTATACAGGCCCATTGAAGATACCATGCGTGATATCATCGGCCCCATGGTAGCGAACACACATTCATTTTCGAGTGAAACAGGTAAAGCTTCTACCTATGCCTATCAATATGCAAGACAGATCATCAAAGAGCACGTAAATGCAGACGAAAATGATGTTCTGGTAACCGCAGGAACAGGTATGACAGACGTGCTGTCTCGACTTCAACGTGTTATGGGATTGCGTTGGCCTGACGTTGTAAAAGATAAAATAGCCATCCCTGAAAATGACCGCCCGGTAGTTTTTATTACGCATATGGAGCATCATTCCAATCAGGTACCATGGATGGAAACCATCGCCGACGTAGTCATCTTAGAATGCAATGAGCATAAATTGGTGTGCCCTGATAAGCTGGAGGAAACTTTAGAAAACTATAAAGAAAGACCACTCAAAATTGGAGCCTTCACAGCGTGCTCCAATGTGACCGGAATCATTACTCCATACCATCAATTGGCTAAGATCATGCACCAACACGGTGGCTATTGTTTTATAGATCTGGCGGCATCGGCGCCCTATGTAAAGATCAATATGCATCCTAAAGACCCAGATGAACGATTGGATGCCATTTACTTTTCACCACACAAATTTTTGGGTGGCCCGGGAACATGCGGTGTTCTGGTATTTAACAAAGACTTGTACAACACCGATTGTCCGGACGTGCCTGGTGGAGGTAATGTGAAATGGACCAATCCTTGGGGAGAGTATGGCTATCATGACGATATCGAGACCAAAGAGGATGGCGGAACACCTGGGTTTTTACAGGTTATGCGCACTGCGTTAGCCATCCGCTTAAAAGAAAAAATGGGTGAGGAAAATATGGCAAAACGCGAAGAAGAACTCTTGAAACTGTGCTTTAATGAGCTTAAGAAAATTCCAGGATTGTATCTTCTGGGATATAATGACGAAAAACGGATCGGTTGCGTGTCTTTTGGTATTGAAAATATCCATTATAACTTAATTGTTCGATTATTAAATGATCGTTTTGGTATTCAGGTGCGTGGAGGCTGGTCATGTGCGAGCACCTACAGTCATCATTTGTTCGATCTTTCTGAGGGTTCTTCGAAACAAATAACTGAGGGAATATCTAAAAAAGACTTGACCATTAAACCAGGATGGGTTCGTTTATCGCTGCATCCCGTCACAACAGATAAAGAAGTGTTGTTTATTTGTGATGCAATCAGACAGATAGTCGAAAATATCAATGATTGGAAAACAGGTTATACCTACAATTCAAAAAATAATGAATTTGAGTGTGTTGGAGGAGATACCGAAATGATCGAAAGTGTAAAAGAATGGTTTAAATTATAAAAAGAGCTGGTTTTCACCAGCTCTTTTTTGTGGAGCATATCGGAGTCGAACCGATGACCTCTACGCTGCCAGCGTAGCGCTCTAGCCAGCTGAGCTAATGCCCCAAACGGGCGCTAAGATACATCTTTTAAGACAAGTAAGGGTATCCTGCTTTCAAAATCTTTTTTCTTCACAGCATCTTCTTGCCATAATCTAGTAAAGAAGCCTCTTTTTCTTCGAATTACGCATAATAAATCAGGTTCCGTAACATGCAAATGTTCAAGAACTCCTTGAAAAACCGTAGCATTTTCACTAGTTTTAAACGTCGAGGCCATCGCCTTTAAGTCTTGGCTAACTTCTTTGTCGCTATCTGAACAGTCAGGTGTAATGATTTGAATTAAATCAAGCTTTGATGTTGCATATCTGTTTAATATACTTTTCAACGGATTCAAGGATGACTCTGATTGTACTTTACAAACCTTCAAAGCCATGAGTACCTTCGTGAAATCCTTATACCTGTACTGAGAAGGTACGATTAGCACCGGAATACTAGTATCTTTTACCAAGCTCCCCGGTACTTTACCTAAATAGAGCGTCTCATCTTTGGAAAGTGGTTTTGCCGAAGACACAATAAGATCAGCATTGATATATTCAGCCAAAGCTTCAATACTATCAATGACCTTCCCTTTTATTGAAGCACTAGCGATTTCAACACCCTTTCTGTCAACTTTTGAAAGAATGTCATTCAATTCATTAGTACTATCTTCTTCTAAAATGGCATCAAGATTCTTTAACGAACCTGAAATTCGCGTACTTTCATATACCTGGGCCACATAAATCTTCGCACCGAATTTCTCAGCTAAATCTATCGCATATTGCAAGGTGTTTGGTCCATTTCCACTCGAACCTATTGGTACTAATAAATTTTTCATCAGCATAAAATTTTCGCAAAGATAATTGAATTAGAATTAAAAACCCTCACCAGCAGTCGGTAAGGGTTTTTATCATAACTTTCCTGGTGTGTCAGAACCAAAGTTAATACCTATAATATTCAGGTTTGTAAGGGCCTTCAACCGTTACACCAATATAATCGGCTTGCTCTTGATTTAAAGTTTCCAGTTCTACACCAATTTTTTCCAAGTGTAATCGCGCCACTTTTTCATCTAAATGCTTCGGCAGCATATACACCTTATTTTCGTACTTATCAGAATGATTCCAAAGTTCGATTTGCGCTAAGGTTTGATTTGTAAAGGAGTTACTCATTACAAAGCTTGGATGACCCGTTGCACATCCCAGATTTACCAAGCGGCCCTCTGCAAGAACAATAACATCTTTTCCGTTAACGGTATATTTATCGACTTGTGGCTTAATCTCAACTTTAGTAGTACCATATTTTTTGTTCAACCAGGCCATGTCGATCTCATTATCAAAGTGGCCAATATTACATATGATCGTTTTATCTTTAACAGCCTCAAAATGACGACCCACCACGATGTCTTTGTTTCCAGTTGTGGTAATCACAATATCAGCATTTCCAACAACCGTATCTAATTTTTTTACTTCATAACCATCCATGGCCGCTTGCAATGCACAAATCGGGTCGATTTCAGTTACTGTCACAATAGCGCCTGCACCTCGAAAAGAAGCAGCAGTACCTTTACCAACATCGCCATAACCACAAACTACTACACGCTTTCCTGCAATCATGATATCGGTAGCGCGTTTGATAGCATCAACCGCAGATTCTCTACAGCCGTATTTATTGTCGAATTTCGATTTTGTAACAGAATCATTCACATTAATAGCCGGCATTGGCAACGTACCATTTTTTACTCGATCGTATAACCGGTGTACCCCAGTGGTAGTTTCCTCAGAAAGTCCTTTGATACCTGAAGCCAGCTCGGGATATTTATCCAGCACCATGTTTGTTAAATCACCTCCATCATCTAAGATCATGTTCAGCGGTTTCCTATCTTCACCAAAGAACAGCGTTTGTTCAATACACCAATCAAACTCCTCTTCAGTCATTCCTTTCCAGGCGTAAACAGGAATTCCGGCTTCAGCCATGGCAGCAGCAGCCTGGTCTTGTGTTGAAAATATATTACATGAACTCCAGGTCACTTCAGCCCCCAAGGCCAATAAAGTTTCAATTAAAACAGCCGTTTGAATGGTCATATGTAAACATCCTGCAATACGGGCTCCTTTTAAAGGTTGCTCATCCTTATATTCTTCACGTAACGACATTAAGCCGGGCATTTCGGCCTCAGCTAATTCAATTTCTTTTCTTCCCCAGTCGGCCAAAGAAATATCTTTGACTTTAAAAGGAACATAGGTCGCTGTTTTTGTACTCATATTTGTATCTTTGATTATCTAAATTTCGTGTGCAAAGTTACGGAATAACTTTTTAATATGCCTCTTTACAAGACAATTGAAGTCAATACTACCACAAAAGTCTATATCTGGAAGATTGAAGAATCTCTTGAAGTACTTTCCAAAGGTATTACCTTAACCAAACCCTGCCAGGAACGGGTTGATGGAATGAGATCTGAACTACATCAACGTGGATTTATGAGTGTACGTCATTTATTGGCGGCCGCTGGATATATCGATGCTGATTTATACTATGATGACCTGGGCAAACCCCATTTAAAAGATGGTAATCATATCTCGATCACGCATTCATTTCACTTTTCGGCTATTATCGTCAGTAGCGACATTCCGGTCGGAATAGATATTGAAAAGCAACGTGATAAAATAGTTAAGATCGCCAATAAGTTTACGCCATTACGAGAGTATAAGATCATCGCTAATCATGAAGCTTTGGTAAGTAAATTAACGATCGTCTGGGGGGCTAAAGAGTCGCTGTTTAAGATCCATCCTGCTGAGGGCTTGAGCTTTTTACACAATATCTACATAGAAGATTTTGCGTTTGAAGACGCTCAAACCACCGGAAAAGTCCGCTGGAATGGAAACACAACAGATTACTCCATCAAATTTTTAGAGTTCGAAGGTTTTACCTGCGTATACGCTTTACAATAATATGCAGAGTATTTATCAAAACATTATTATAACAGCCAATTCCGGTAAGAGAATGCTTGCGGTTCTAATTGATCCCGAAAAAATTGATGTAAGACAGCTTCCAATACTCTTTCAGAAAATTCACGCTTCTATCACTACTCATATTTTTATTGGAGGGAGTACCGATGCAAATGGAAATACTGAAAATGTCGTTACAGCGGTCAAAGCACAAACAGATTTACCTGTATTGCTCTTTCCAGGGGATTATTCACAGATTACCGATAAATCTGATGGGATTTTATTTCTAAGTCTTCTCTCTGGCCGTAATCCGGAATACTTAATTGAACAACAGATAAAATCAATTCCTACTTTAAAAAACAGTGGCTTGGAAATCATTCCTACCGGCTATTTGTTGATCGACGGTGGTTCGCAAACAGCAGTGGAACGGATTAGCGAAACAAGGCCCATTGCGCAAGCTGATGTTGAATTGATCGTAAATACCGCATTGGCGGGACAATTCTCAGGCAAACAGCTTATTTATCTTGAAGCCGGTTCTGGAGCCATTCAGGCTGTAGGTCCAGAAATTATAAGTGCTGTGAAAGAAGAATTGAAAATACCACTAATCGTAGGTGGTGGTATCAGAACAAAACAACAATTAGAAAATGCCTATCAAGCCGGAGCCGACTTAGTGGTAATAGGCACTGCTTTTGAGGAAAATGAGGATTTTTTCAATGAATTAAAAATATGAGTGAATTACTAAATTTTTTCATTGAACCCTATCAATCATATTCTGCTACTCAAATTGTACTGGAGAGCATTGCTGCTATTTTAGGAATATCGAGTGTTTGGTATGCACGAAAAGAGAATATACTGGTATATCCCACCGGAATTATAAGTACAGGATTATACGCCTATTTATTATTCGGCTGGCAGCTGTATGGCGATATGATCATTAATGTATACTATTTTCTTATGAGTATCGTAGGATGGTATATTTGGACGAGAAAAGTAGATGCCACACACTTTACACCTATAACTCAAATGACAAAAAAGGATCATTTTTTTGCTGTTATAATCTTCTTAATCACTTTCACGGGTATATTGATCATCTACAAATTCAAGCCCTACATTAACAGTGGTTTTATTGCAGAAACGCTTTCTGATAAGTATCAATATATCCCTACAGATTATGTGGATGCCATTACTACAGGTACGGCTTTCGTAGCCATGTGGTTAATGGCCAAAAAGAAATTACAACACTGGCACTTCTGGATCATAACAAATATTATCGCAATACCTTTGTATTTTTGGTTTAAAAAACACGGTATCACCGGAATTCAGTATATTGTGTTTTTAGTTTTCGCCGTTTTAGGATTAAAAGAATGGAATCTAAGTTACAGCAGGAACCTGCAAACATTATAAAAGTAGTGTTATTCGGCCCGGAATCTACCGGGAAAACAACACTAGCGCAACAACTCGCCCGACATTACAATACGGTTTGGGTGCCAGAATATGCCCGTGAGTATTTACAAAATAAGTGGAATAACGAGAGAAAAACCTGTGAAAATCATGATCTTTTGCCCATTGCGAAAGGACAAATGAAATTAGAAAATCGGCTGGCTAAAAAAGCAGACAAGATATTGATTTGTGATACAGACCTGTTAGAGACAAAAGTATACTCAGAAGCATATTACGGAGGTCATGTAGATCCAAAATTGGATGCGGCCGCCTTAAAAAACAAGTATGATCTTTATTTTTTAACGTATATCGATACTCCGTGGGAGGCCGATGACCTAAGAGACCGTCCAGAGCAACGACTTGAAATGTTCACCGCTTTTGAAGCCACTTTAAAACAGTTTGAACGGCCCTATACTCTATTACAAGGCGATAAGAAAACCCGCTTAAAGACAGCTATCGCCGCTATTGATAAATTGCTGAGCAAACATGATGATCTTGACAGCTTTTCAGATACGCTGATCGATCTCGATTTACATTTTTTACATCAGAATACGACACCGCAAAACTTCAATACCGATAATGGATTTTGAAGCCATTAAAAAGGAATTACAATTTAAGGCCATTCGAAGTTCAGGTGCCGGCGGGCAACATGTCAATAAGGTATCTTCAAAAATAGAACTGACTTTCGACCTTGCAAATTCTGCTTCTTTGACACAAGAAGAAAAGGAGCTGCTCTCTAAAAATCTGCGTACTAAACTCACCAAAGATAAACTGCTTATCTTATTTTGCGATGAAAGCCGAAGTCAGCATAGAAATAAGGAAATTAG
>JAAUYH010235701.1_pt1 | contig 19096 bp, 16 predicted proteins | sample 7278061 | NCBI WGS metagenome assembly JAAUYH01 (sample SAMN14350203, study PRJNA611818) | marine sediment metagenome | isolation source: surface marine sediment (0.6m) | place: French Polynesia: Moorea | collected 2018-08 | reverse complement strand
CAGCATCAAATCATGGTGGTTCCTTCCCTTTGGGCTGAACCATTTGGGGTTGTTGCACTAGAGGGGATTGCTTGCGGGTGTGTGGTAGTTGGTTCTGAAGCAGGTGGGCTCACAGAGGCGATCGGTCCGTGTGGGGTTACATTTCCCAATGGGAATGCTGGCGAGTTGGCGCAGATTCTAAAAAAATTGCTAGAATTTCCCCAAAATCTTGCAAAATACAGAGCATCCGCTGCATCACATTTACTTCGCCATCAGCAGACAGAAGTGGCGAAGTTGTACCTACAAGTATTTGAGGAGGCCATTCATTGCAACTGCTAACTATTGGCTTACTCGGCGGCGCATTGATTCTTTATCTTTCCTCTCTTAACTGGCGTCGCTCTGTTAAGACAGCGTTGATCATAGCTTTATTGGAAGGAGCATTGCGGAAATGGATGTTTCCCCAAGCCAGTGAGCTGATTTATTTCTTGAAAGATTTTATTCTTGTTGGAGCTTATATCAATTACTTTTATATTTATAAGAGAAAATATAAAAAACAGCCTTTGTCGCGGTATCAGTTCATTACAATACTCATCTGCTTTGCCGCAATTTGGTGTGTTTTTCAAGCCTTTAACCCGAGTTTAGGATCACCTATTATTGGTCTATTTGGTCTAAAAAACTATCTGCTATATATTCCTTTAATTTGGATTGTTCCTTTCCTGTTTGATTCAGAAGAATCTCTCTACAGATTTCTCCGAGCCTACCTTCTAACACTAATTCCCATTGGCCTGTTAGCGATTGCTCAGTATTTGAGCCCTTCAAGCAGCCCTCTCAATGTCTATGTCCAAGATCATTCAACTGGTATTGCTCAGTTTGGAGAAGCGGTTAGAGTAACGGGAACCTTCTCCTATATTGCTGGGTACACAACATATTTGTTAGTGTGCTTTACTTTGCTGTTGTCGCAATTAACCCGGAAGCAATCCTCTCTATGGTTCGGTTTGACGCTGGTTGAATTGTGCTTGATTGTTGTTACATCGATTATGACAGGCTCTCGAGGCCTCTTAATCGCCTTTGCGCTGATATTGATTGGCTACTTTGGCGTATTGGGGGTCACAAATGTTTCTAACCTTTCTCGCTCTATTCAAAAGGTCTTAATTCCAATGCTATTGGTGATGGGGTTGGCAATTTTTCGATTTGGTGCAGCTATTGAGGCACTATGGTCACGCGGCGGCAATAGCCAAGATGTTCTTCCGCGAATTGCCAACAGCTTTACTCAGGTTTCTCACTTTTTTCAGTATAAATTGCTTGATGGCTATGGTACAGGCGCGACTTTCCAGGCTAATAGCGCAATTCGCCAGCTATTTCATTTACCCCGAGGAGAGATCATTCCAGTTGGATATGAGTCAGAAATGGGTAGAATTGCTCTAGATTTAGGCCCCATTGGCTTTTTCATTTGGTATGGTCTCAAGCTTGCCTTGGTATTTGCACTTTGGAAGACATATCGAAAGCTAAAGCGGCCTTTTCTTCAGCAGTTGGCTCTGCTTTCATTTTGGCTTCAATCAGTCACTTTTACCAACCAATTGGTTTATAACCATACGGCTGGTCTGTACCACTGGTTTATCTTTGGTTTCATTTTTCTGTTGCCTAGGCTAGAACAGCTCCAGAATTGGCAAGTATTCTATCAACTGCAGGTGAATAATCAAGCGTCTACTTTTCCCGGGTCACACCAGGCTTAATTTAATTTGATGGTTCCTTTATTGAGTTGGTAAACGACGTTTATCTTACTTAAGGTCTTAAATTCGTGATAGCGCCATGCCCAGTTTCCGTCTTTCTTTAGTTCATCCAACCGGTAGCCCCTTTGCCCGTCAAGCAGCTTTCTCCTTTGCTGAAGTCAACATTCTTCAAGAGGTAGTCACCACGGTTGCCTATAAACCTCAAGGTGCTCTGGCCCAATTCCTTAACTCATTACCCGCCAATGTTAACGACCGTGTGAACGCTGAATTGAAACGACGCGACTGGATGATTCCTGTAGATGGCTGTATGCGGACCCATCCATGGTGTGAAGTAATTCGGTTAGGCTTGGTCAAGACTGGGCTAACACGCCTCTTGGGTTTGAGGCAACAGACCTTAGTTGATTGGGTCTATGCCTCTTTAGATCGTCACGTTGCTGAACATCATCTTCAGGGACTGGATGGGGTCTATGCCTATGAGGATGGGGCCGCCGCCACATTCCAGACAGCTAAACTAAGGGGAATTCTCTGCCTATACGAGTTGCCCATTGTCTTCTATCGCACTAGTCGGACTATTCAATGGGAAGAGGCTCAACGTTTCCCTAAACTGGCTCCAGCGTTGCAAGCAGTGCATGAGCCGACCTGGAAAATTGAACGCAAAGAGCAAGAAATTCAGCTGGCTGATCACATTTTCGTTCCCTCTTCGCTAGTACGACGTTCCTTAGTTGAGGCGGGCATCAAATCCGAAAAAATTAGTGTGATTCCCTATGGTTCGCCGATTGACTATTTCTACCCATATCCTAAAACTGACTCCTGCTTTCGAGTGTTGTTCGTGGGCCGGGTTGGTCCGCGTAAAGGAGTTCATTACTTGTTGCAAGCTTGGCGGCACTTGCGACTGCCTAACGCGGAGCTGTTGTTGGTTGGAATGAGTGAATTTCCAGAAGGCTGGCTAGCTCGATTTGTGGATGATTTTCGATATGTTTCTTCGGCTCCTCATGCTTCATTAAACGAATACTACAGCGCCGCAACTGTTTTTGTTTTTCCTTCCCTAGTTGAAGGTTTTGGTCTTGTCCTCTTAGAAGCAATGGCCTGTGGTGTTGCTGTTATCACTACACCCAATACTGCAGGCCCTGACATCATTACTGATGGGGTGGAGGGCTTTATTATTCCAATTCGAGACGTAGACGCGTTAAAGGAAAAAGTTGAGTGGTGCTATCGTCATCCTCAAGAATTAGCTGAGATGGGACGGGCAGCTCGAAAAAAAGCTGAACAACTAGCGTGGAATTGTTATCGGCAGAGATTGGTGACTCAAGTGCAGGTACTTTTGAGTGAACGGTCATAGCTACCCCAGATTATGTATATCTCTTCAAAGCCACTTTCGTTTACTTTATGGTTTCCAAATATTTTTGGTTTCAAAGGTGGAATTCAAGTCTATTCAGCCTTTTTACTAGAAGCACTCCAGAGTTTGTGTCCAAACAGCCGTTACGATGTATTCCTCAAGCACGATACTAAGACATCATCTGATTTTTCCGGTTTAACCCATACTCAGTTTTACTTCTCTGGTGTCTGGCCGTTACCTTTACGGACAGTTGTGTTCGTAGGGCAACTATTGAAGCATGGGTTGTGGAGGTCCTCTAACTTAGTGATTTCTTCTCATCTTAATTTCACAGTTGCCGCGTATTGGCTCAAACGCCTTAGAGGAATTCCCTATTGGGCTGTCGCCCATGGTGTAGAGGCTTGGGATATTCAGCGACCAACTCTGCAGGCTGCTTTGCATCACGCCGATCGCATTCTTGCTGTGAGTAGCTACACCCGCGATCGCCTCCTTAAAGAACAAAATCTTGATCCAGAAAGAGTTTTATTATTACCGAATACATTTGATGCGCAGCGGTTTAAGATTGCTGCAAAGCCTCAATCGCTGCTTAGCCGATATGGGTTAACTGTGGATCAACCCATCATTCTGACAGTTTCGAGACTCGCTAAAGCAGATGGCTACAAGGGGTATGACAAAATTGTACAGGCGTTGCCTGAGGTCCGTCGAGGTATTCCTAATCTTCACTATGTCATTGTAGGCAAGGGGGATGATCGACCCCGGCTAGAACAGTTGATTGATCGTCTGAATTTGAAGGACTGCGTTACACTAACCGGGTTTGTTCCTGATAACGAACTATGTGATCACTATAACCTTTGTGATGTCTTTGCCATGCCCAGTAAAGGGGAAGGATTTGGAATTGTCTACCTGGAAGCGTTAGCCTGTAGAAAACCGACCCTAGGCGGCAATCAGGATGGAGCCCTTGACGCCCTTTGCAACGGTGAGTTAGGTGTTTTAGTCAACCCTGATGACATCCATAAGATCACCCAAATATTAATCCAAATGCTTCAGGGTGTTTATCCCCATCCGATTCTTTACCAACCGGAGGCGCTGCGCCAAAAAGTTATTGAAAAGTTTGGGTTTGAGCAATTTCGGAAAGTCTTAGCTGAATTGATGATGTCTGCAAATTTTCCTGAGGTGGAGCGATAAGGGGTTGATACAAGTTTGTTTTTTAGAACCAGGAGATAAATCGATCTGAAAATCTACTGAGTACTTCCTCGTGCTTCTCAACAAAACTTGCAATCTGATCCGAGTGAACCTTCTTAAAATATGAGCCTCTTTGAAGTGAATCTTCTATTTTACTTTCCTGAATTTCTGACTCTAAATATCTAAATATTTTCCTGAAGCATTGCTTTTTATCTTTTAAGAACTCTTCGTAAAGAAGCAGATATACTTGAATGTTATTTGATTTTAGTTGTCTCATCAATTGACGCTTCTGAACATGAAACCTTTCACACATTGAAATTATTTTTTCAAGGCGCTTACAATCGACTAAGATTTTTCCGATATCATCCTGCGTAATAGAACCGTTTGCCAGCCTAAACTGTAAAGGTCATTTCCAACAATGAGACTGCTATTAACTCTTTATCCAGTTTCACTCTTTGTAAAGATTAGGGGGGGATCTGAAGTGTCTTGGCTAACCCATCCCAAAACCCCTTTCTGAGGGGGCGAAGGTATCTTGTCTTGATTCCAAGAAATTACCTGAAATCTTCGACTTATGTTTATCTATATTTAGTCATAAAGTCGGCTAAACTGTCTGACGAAACACCGCTTAAAAGTGGAATGCGAAGTTCCTCTCACAATTCAGTATCTTTGTCGGGGATTGAATAATGGCGACTCCCAGCAAGCCGACTATTCTGGTGACGGGTGGTGCAGGCTATATTGGCTCTCACACTGCTTTGCTGTTAGAACAGGAAGGGTATGATGTTATCCTTCTGGATAACATGGTGTACGGCCACTGGGATATCATTGCCCCTTTGCTGCAGGCCAAGATTATTAAAGGGGATATTGGCGATCGCGCCCTCCTTGACTTTATCTTTGCAACCCAGTCTATCGACGCGGTGATTCATTTTGCCGCCTATGCTTATGTTGGTGAATCGGTGGCCCAACCGACAAAGTACTATCGAAATAACGTAGGCGGCGCGATCAACCTGTTAGAGGCGATGTTGGCGGCCTCAGTCAAGAAGATTGTCTTTTCTTCAACCTGCGCCACCTACGGCGTTCCCGACACGACGCCCATTACAGAAGAGCACCCCCAGAATCCGATCAATCCCTATGGAGCCAGCAAGTTGATGGTGGAGAGGATTCTGGCTGATACAGGCGCCGCCTTCGGCCTTAAGTCGGTTATTTTCCGCTATTTCAACGCCGCAGGCGCTCACCCCAGCGGTTTATTGGGGGAAGATCATCATCCCGAGACCCACCTTATTCCCTTGGTGCTACAAACGGCGCTTGGCTCAAGAGAAGCCATCTCAATCTTTGGGACGGACTATCCCACTCAAGATGGAACCTGCATTCGAGACTATATCCATGTGGTCGACCTAGCCGAAGCTCATATTTTGGGTTTGAAGCATTTATTGCAAGGTAAAGACAGCGCAGTGTTTAACCTGAGTAATGGCAATGGCTCCTCGGTACAGGAAGTGATTGAAGTGAGTCGACAGGTCACAGGTCTTCCCATTAGGGTGATTGAGTGCGATCGCCGTCCAGGAGATCCGCCTGTCTTAATTGGTCACAGTAACAAAGCCCGCGTTATTCTTGGCTGGCGTCCCCGATATCCAGACTTGTCTGATATTATTTCCCATGCCTGGGCTTGGCATCAGCGACGCCATCGGCCATCGGATTTTTCCCAAATGAATTTAATGCGTAATCCTAACTTAGGAGAGGATGAGCGTGAAAGTCTTACATGTCATCCCCTCACTTAGTCCAGCGTTGGGGGGGCCTACCCAAGTGGCGCTCAATCTGGTTAAGTCGCTTCGTGACTGCAACATTGATACAGAGATTGTCACAACAAATGATAATGGTCCAGAGTTATTGGATGTCCCCTTATACCAACGCATTGAGTATGAGCAAGTCCCCGTTTGGTTCCTACCCCGCTTTTCACCGCCCTTGAAAGAGTTCATCTTCTCTGCTGCTTTGACTCGATGGCTTTGGCGGCATATCCGAGACTACGATATTCTCGATAATCACTATCTTTTCTCCTATGCCTCAACTTGCGCCGGCGCGATTGCTCGACAGCGCAATATCCCCTACACTGTCCGAACCATGGGACAACTCGCCCCTTGGGCTTTGGCTCAGAGCCAATTAAAAAAGCGAATATATACATTTCTAATCGAGAGATATAACCTCAGCCATGCAGCCGCGATTCACTGCACGACGCCGGAGGAAGCAAAAGACGTCCGTGACTTTGGCGTAGCTGCGTCGCTTATCACGCTACCTCTGGGCGTCAGTTTACCAGCAGATTACCCGAACCCGAAAACAGAACTTCGGCAGAGGTATGATGTTGCACCCACAACCCCAATTATTCTTTTCCTCTCGCGTCTGCATTACAAGAAGCGTCCTGACTTACTGCTCCAGGCGTTGGGTCAACTGGCAGCCCAAAACTATTATTTTCATTTGATACTTGCAGGTTCAGGGGAGCAGTCGTATCTTGATTACCTTCAGCAGCTGATTGTGTCTCTTGGCTTGTCTGCCAGAGTTACTTGGGCTGGTTTTGTGACAGGTTTAGAAAAAGATTGTTTACTTCAAGGCTCAGATATTTTTGTTCTTCCTTCCTTCTCTGAAAACTTCGGCATCGCTGTTGCTGAAGCAATGGCTGCTGGGGCGCCTGTGGTTGTGACATCGGGTGTCCAGATTGCGCCAATGATCGTAGACTCGCAAGCAGGACTGGTGGTTGAGGGAAGAAGAGACAGTTTGGCAGAGGCGATGGCAAAACTACTTATTTCGCCTGAACTCCGTTGTCAGTTGGGTAAGAATGGTAGACACTTAGTCAATCAGCAATATTCCTGGCCTACGATCGCCGAAAAACTAGGTGATTTTTATGCTTCCATAATTGACGGTAAACGTCAGGCACAATGTTCGATTTAGGATAGGGAAGCGCAATTGGACTTTCAATTTACTATAGTCATTTGATTAAGAAATTCTTATTCCAAATTCATCAAGCATGTCATATTAAAAATGCCTTGTTCAGCTATATTCTGGAGTCGCTTTCCGATAATATTCTTGGCCACGCTTGTTGTATAAGCTATCTAAATTATTAGGGTCGCCATGTAATACGTTAGTAAGCTATTGTTCGAGGTTAACAACCTAAAAACTCGGCAATCTGTTTATGGGTTTTCTCGTCATTTTGTAGCACCGCTCCCGATCGCCATGATCTGAACGCCAAACTTGCGTGTAAGGGGCTGACAGACGCGTTTATATTTCTTCGGAATTTGTATGGTGGGTTCCTTGAATAATCATGATCGCGGGTTGATGGTTTGTCTCTTGATTTTGCGTCATTTTCTTCGCCTCCAAGCAAGATCCTGCCGTGGGATAGTATCAGCCTTTGTAAACGCTTTGTAGAGACCCTGTAGAGAACTACTACAGTAACTCTGACGCCCTAGCGGCCAGGGTGGAACGCTCACCGCGATGCAAAATAATATGGCCTGCGATCGCTTCTGCTTTAAACCGCTCAACTACATAGGCTAACCCGTTACTCGCGGCATCCACATAGGGGTTGTCGATCTGGGCGATGTCGCCCGTGAGCACGACTTTAGTATCTTCCCCCGCCCGGGTGAGGATGGTTTTGACCTCGTGGGGCGTCAGGTTTTGGGCTTCGTCAACAATCAGAAACTGTTTGGGTAAGGTGCGACCCCGAATATAGGTGAGAGGTTCAATTTCCAGCAGACCCCGCTCAATCAGCTCTTCATGGCCCCGCCGCCAATGACTGGGCTTACTGGTGGTGTCTTGGGAGCCAAATATAAGATCAAAGTTGTCAAACAGAGGCTGCATCCAGGGATTCATCTTTTCGCCGATGTCTCCGGGCAAATACCCCAGATCGCGGCCCATCGGCACAATCGGACGGGCGATAAGCAGGCGGCTGTAGCGATGCTCGTCGGCTACCTTGTGAATACCTGCCGCCGCCGCCAACAGGGTTTTTCCGGTGCCTGCTTTACCCACCAGGGTCACCAGGGAAATGTGGTCGTTCAGCAGCAGGTTAAAGGCAAACTGTTGTTCTCGATTGCGGGCGTGGATTTGGGAAATGCCATGGTAAGGCAGCTTAGGCAGCGGCATGATCTGGTTCGACTCTCCCTTGACAATCGCGAGGGCCGTATGGGCGGGATTGGCGGAATCCACTAGGGTCAGGGCTTGATTGGGATAAAAATTTCCCTCTAGGGCGATAGAGCCTGTTTGAAAGAGCTTAGTAAACGCTTCGGCGTCGACCAAGACTTCCGTCATGCCGGAATACAGCCCTTCGACGTCGATTTTGTCGGTTTCATAATCTTCAGCGGCCAGTCCCAGGGTGTCGGATTTAATCCTGAGGTTCGTATCTTTACTGACTAATATCACTGGGCAGTTGCACCGCCGTTTTTGCTCCAGGGCGACGGCCAAAATCTCGTTATCCGCCTTGTCCCCTTCCAATTCAAGCGGCAATTCGCTCAAAGTTTCTCGATGGCATAGGGAAACCCGCAAAACACCGTCATGTTCCAGGGCGATGCCGTCAACTAAACTCCCCTGCTGCCGCAACTTATCCAAAAGCCGAGACACTTCACGTGCATTGCGACCGGTTTCATCTGGATTTTTCTTGAAGCGATCCAGTTCTTCAATGATAGTGATGGGTAAGACTACCTCGTTATCCTCGAACCGCTTGATTGCAGATGGGTCGTGCAGCAGAACGTTGGTGTCAAGGACAAAGGTTTTCTTCATAAGGAACGGCGAGGTAGGATAGGAAAAACCCTCACAAACTATCCATTTTACACAGAAACAAGGCGGATTAACTTTGCCTCGATCTCGGTGAGGCTAGGGGGCCTTACCCCCTGATCTGGGTGTGATCCCAGTTAGTCAGGCAGTTGGAGGTTTTGTCGGTCATAGGGGAGGGATTTTAATCGGTTATATTCCCTGACTGGCTGAGCGTTTCAATTTCCTCATTGCAATCTTCGATGTCCTTAGATAAACCCAAAGCGTCATATAATGACCGTGCTGATTCAAAGGAAGATTTAGCTTCAGCTTTTTGACCTAGCTTGGCCCGGACTAGCCCCTTATTGAAATAAGAATTCGCTTCGCCTCGGCGATCGCCAATTTCGCGGGTAATGGTTATCCACTGCTGATAAAAGTCAATGGCCTGCTGATACTGCCCCAGCGACTTGTGTGCATTCCCCAGACCACCGAGTGAATTCGCTCCTCCATGGCGATCGCCAATTTCGCGGGCAATGACTAACGACTGCTGATAAAAGTCAATGGCCTGCTGATATTGCCCCAGAGAATGGTACGCATTCCCCAGACCACCGAGTGAATTCGCTTCGCCTTGGCGCTCTCCAATTTCGCGAGCAATGGCTAACCACTCTTGATAAACCTCAATGGCCTGCTGATGCTTTCCCAGTGCAATGTACGCAGCTCCCAGACTACCGAGTGAATTGCCTTCGCTTCGGCGCTCTCCAATTTCGCGGGCAATGGCTAACCACTGCTGATGAAAGTCAATGGCCTGCTGATATTGCCCCAGAGAATGGTACGCATTCCCCAGACCACCGAGTGAATTGCCTTCGCCTCGGCGATCGCCAATTTCGCGGGCAATGGCTAATTGCTGATGATGAAAGTCAATGGCCTGCTGATACTGCCCCTGAGAATGGTACGCCAGCCCCAGATTGCCGAGAGAATTCGCTTCGCCTCGGCGATCGCCAATTTCGCGTTTGATCTCTAACGACTGCTGATGAAAGTCAATGGCCTGCTGATACTGCCCTAGCGAATAGTACGCCAGCCCCAGATTGCCGAGAGAATTCGCTTCGCCTCGGCGATCGCCAATTTCGCGGGCAATTTCTAACTGCTGTTGCTGAAAGTCAATGGTCTGCTGATACTGCCCTAGCGAATAGTACGCCAGTCCCAGATTGCCGAGCGCGCGCGCTTCGCCTCGGCGATCGCCAATTTCGCGTTGGATTTCTAACGACTGCTGATAGAAATCGATCGCCTGCTGATACTGCCCTAGCGAACCGTACGCCAGCCCCAGATTGCCAAGAGATGATGCTTCTCCATGGCGCTCTCCAATTTCGCGGGCAATGACTAACGACTGCTGATGAAAGTCAATAGCCTGCTGATACTGCCCTAGCGAATAGTACGCCAGCCCCAGTTGATTTAATACAAGTGCTTCATTGATGTGGTCTTCCCCTTTGCGGTAAAGCTCCAATGCCTGCTCATAAAAAGTAAGGGCTTGAAACGGTCGCCCGCAGTATCGCAATGAAGCGCCTAAGTTGGTAAGGGATCTGGCCTGTCCCGCTAAATCCTTTTTTGCTCTGGCCAGCGCAAGCGCTTTTTCATAATGTTCTAAAGCCTCTTTGTAGGCATACTTGCGTTCGTAAGCTTCGCCCAGGTTGTTGTAAAGCGTCACCAGCAACGGCGATTTCGGGTCCGTCTTCTCCAATTCCGCAATTTGCTTTTTCAGATCGTTGATGGCAAGCTGACTGTCTTCGTCTAGAGTTTCTGCTTCACGGGTAGGTTGTAATGGCTGGTGCAGATTAGCAAGCAGCTGGGTCTGGGCCACAAACTCAAATACACCGCTGCGCCAGCTCCAAAAATCAGGGGCTTGCTGGGCCAGACGGGTGGCAATGGTGTCGGTAAGCCACAGCACAATGGGGAATTCAAACTGCCGTAGCGCCTCCCGGGTCCACTGCAACGAAAAGAAAAAACGCTCCTGCTCCGATTTATCGTCCGTCAGCCGCACTCCCAGCAATTCGTTTGAATTGAGCACCGTGACAAAGGCGGGTTCTCCTGCTTTCAAAATAGGATTCTCATCCACGAGGTCTTCCAGCGTAGCGCGCAGGCTGGGCTGCTTCAGGTCTAATCGGGCTCGAAAGGGAGTAATGCCTTGATCCTTCAGTTCGGCTTCGCAGTCGGTAATCAGGCAGTCTTGCAGATTGCGGTCATCGCAGATAGCCAGCAGCAGGTTGAGCCGCTGGGCGTTGGCTTTGATGGACAGCACCAGTTTACGAAACTCGCGATGGTTGAGGGAATCGAGATCAGTTGAAGACATAGGATCAGGGGATCTCGGGGCTTGTGTCGAGATCCCCGGGTTCTTTAAGAACCCGGGGATCTGCGCCGCCGGGCTCTAGATGAGTTGCTTGCGCCGGAGTAGATCGGTCACTAGGGGATGTAGGTCGTACCACAGGTCGTCATTCTCATATTCCAGCACATATAAGCCATGGAGGAGTTCTAAAAACTCATCGCTTTTGGCGTCGGGCGGGGTGAACTGATTGTAGGTTTCCACCAGCAAGTTGTAGCGGTTGCTGCCAAGGGGGCGGGCAAATTGGTTCCGCAGAGACTTGACCGCTTCGGCAAGAATGGCGGTGTTTATAGTAATATCGGGACTTCCAGGCTCTAGTTCTAGCTCTAACATGCATTCCCGGCAACATTCCTGGCCTAACCGCACCAACTCCCGCAATACGCCGCCGCTTAGCAGCACAATTCGCCGCTTGATGTCGGCTTCAATCAAATCGTCGGGAATCCGTTTTTCCAGCACCTGCTGCAGCATCTTAACGTTGGCTTCAAGGGGCGCAGCGTCAGTCTGGTGGGCGGTCTCCCGGCCAAAGAACTTGGTGACCGGCAGCATCGACAACATATCGCTTTCGGAGTCTAGCGTCACCAGCAGCCGGGGTTCGCGGATCACCGCAATGGGAATGGTAAACACCACCCGGATGTTGGGGGAAAATAGGGCTTTGATGTTGTCCTGAAAGATCGCTTTGACGATGGGGAGATCCAGCTTATCTAGGTCGTCAATGATCACCAGCACCTTCTTTTGAGTGGCGGTTTGAATCGCCGCCGCAATCAGATCAATATGCTGAGACAGTTCGGAAACGCGGCGTTCGTAGGTTTCTTTGATTTCTTCTCGAAAGGATCCTTCCTTTTGCAGTTTGCCTTGGAAGAAATTGAAAAAATCCACCCCCGCCGACATTTCCTGCTTCAGCTGATCGGTGTAGGTGCGGGACTTGGTTTGGGAAAACCAGTTAATCAATGTGGTTTTGGTTCTCTCCGGAATCGGAACCCGTAGTTTAGTCGCCTGGCTCAGCAGCTTCAGGGCGATGGAATAGAGAATATTGATGTGATTTACATCCGACATTTCCACCATGTCGGCAATTGAAAAAATCGCCACGAACAGGTCTTCGTCCCGCATCCGTCTTGCCAGTTGGGCTAGCAGTGTTGACTTGCCGCACCCGCGATGCCCGGTAAAGATTAGCTTGCCTGCATCTCCCGCCGCCTGAATCGCATTCCGCAGCTTGGCCAAGGTCCGCTGGCCATAGGGCACTCGGAATTTCTCAATTTCCTCCGCGGTCAGTAGGGGAAACAGATTGAGGTTGCCGAGCGCTTCGTTAAACTGTGCGTAGCGATCGCTATCCATCCTAGACTTCCAAAATTCTCACCTATCATACCGAAGTATTTCCCAGCGCCAATTGACTTTCAAAGGCGATGTAGCGGTCGACTGATAGGGCGTCCAGATCAAAGAGACGTCGCTGTTTCAATGACACGGAAAATTTTTCGTATCAATGATTGCCTGTAAATCCAACAGTCTGACCTAAACGCTGGTTGCGTCAGCTCACATGTGTGGCCCTGAAATTTTGAAAATATAGATATATAGACTTTTTGATGCTTTTTAGACGCCTCCGTACGATGGAGATCACTTGTTTTTAATTTTGTATAATTTATAACAGATATGAACGTCAACCTATGATGTAGGAGAGTTTTATTCCCTTGTAGTGTCTTTGATCCTGCAGAACTTATGAGAAGAACCAATCGAATTTCACTGAGCCGTCATTAGCTAGCCGCTGAATTGGGCTGGTTGGACGCAGCCAACTGCGATCGCGCATTGCATTGACTCAAGCCGGAAATCACCGTCAGGAACTCTGATCGGACTGCTTGGCTTGGCAAGTTTATGTGCTTTTGTAACACGATGCGTAATTATGGAAGGGGTAAGTTTGAATATTTCATAGAGGTTGGTTAAGTTCTCATATTGGGTGGGCTCACCCATGACGTTCCAGGGATTTTCTAATGAAAGCAGATCTCATTCAGACGCTTAAAGAGTTGTATATATACTGCGGCGTTGATCCTCAACATGCCTTAAGTGTTGCCTGTCTTAAAGTGCGGGAACAGATGAAGGGGGTTCAGCCCGGTCCCAATCATATCCAGATGATCCTAGATGTAGAGCAGCAGGTATTTGAAAGCCTGGGTATTTAGCGTTTTTAGCGATTTAAGCCAGCGCTTCTTGGTAGAAGCCTGAATTATACGGGTAAGCGTTCGAGTTATCATAGCTATCATTAGAAATCGATAGTAGATAAGAATGTTGACCTATGGTTTTCCTCGATAGGCTAATCGACATTACCCTTTTTAGCGGTTTGTCTTATATTGGAATATCCGCTGTCTTACACGCCATTAAGTGGACAGAGCGTTATGCTGAGCCGACCCCAAGCCAGCCGCTAATGCTGCCAGCTAAAGTGGGTGAGCCGTTGAAGTTAGAGAAGCAAAAAGAGCTAGTAGAAGCTGAGAAGCAGGAAGAAACGGCAAAGGCTGAGTTGGCGGCTTAGTCAAACCCGGCGATCACGCCGTAAATGGACCAAATGGCCATTGGCCGTAAATAATGGCAAGCTCGAAAAGTGCCGACTGCTGTAATTGCTTCTGGGGTGCGAAACTGTAAGCCATGTTCGTAGATTTGCTTGACAACCGCTCTGGTTAACGTCATCGCTTCTTTGCGCATTCCCATCTGTGTGAGAAATGCAGCGAGGCCGAAGTTAATTCCGGTCCAGATCTCTAGTTGATGGGTGTCGTCAGGATTTTCGGGAAAACCATTGGGCCGCACTCCATTGGCGGCCCCAATCTGTTCCTCTAGATTAACTGCTCGGAAAGCGCTCTGGTTTCCAGCGAATTTCTGAGTTTGTTTTTGACTGTGGCTAGAGGCGTATTGATTGAATTGAATAAAGCAAGCATCATAGACTTTTGTCAATGACGCCCGGACGCAATCGATCGGCGCAATGTCCGGTAAGTCTAGCAGTCTTGCAAAAAACTGTCCACAGAGCTGATCCGCCATCACGACATCGGAACCGCTGAGGGTATCGATGCGATAATATTGACCGTTCCATAGGGCCGTCTGATAAGTCGGACGCGCTTGGTCAAGCCAGGTTTGGTAAATAGCGACCTGGTCATTGTAGGTGTGAACACATTGGTTTACAGCCGCTGGTGGGCTTGGGGCAGATGATTGTTCCCATTGGCTCAAGGTTTGGCCGATCGCGATCGCCGCCTCTAACGCCGCTAACCACAGCCCGCCGCAATAGGCGCTAATCCCTTTGAGTTTCCAGTCATCAAAGGTTTGGTCCGGGGCTCCGCCGTTTTCTGGAATGCCGTCTCCATCGTAATCGAATGCTTTGAGATACTTAAGGGTCTGAACAACCGCCGACCAACAGTCCGCCAGGAAGTCAAAGTCATTCCCCCCAGTGAGGATAAAGGCGCGGTAGACCTGGATCACGAAGTCGCTGGGCAGATCCTTCCACTGATTACAGTCTTGATAGCTGGTGTAGTTAGTTTTCTCCCAGGGATGTTCATTGGGGGCTCCGAGATCATGGGGCGTGGCGTCCGCCGCCTTCCTCACCGCCATGGGACTGTCGGCGCCAATGGTGAAGTAATAACCGATGACGCGGGCGGTCTTATCCGCCGTTGGAATTGCTCTCGCAAAGGCGCGAATCACCGCCTTCTCTAGCCTGGGCCATAGCATCAGCAGCCCAAAGCCGCCATACAGCCGGACATCAAGACTTTCGTACCAGCGATAGTCCAGACATTCCAGAACCGCGAACTGGCCGACAGGGTCGCGATCGCTGGCGGCGCTCCACAGGGTTCCTCCACTCGCCAAGTTATACAGCTCATTAAACAACGCCATTTTGAACCAGCCTGGAAAATCCGGCCGCTCTAGAATCGGGTGTTGCCACTGCTGTATATTTTGCCGCCAGGAGGCGTAATTCTCCAAAGCAGTCGTCGCCATTGCCCAGGCATTGCGGCCGTCGCGGCCAAAAAAGTCGGTATAGCGACGGGAAGATTCAATTCCCGTCGCAAATTCCGTCACGGGTAAATCCCAAACCAGCACAAATGGAATCTGCCGCGTTTCACCCGGCTGGAGTGTAAATCGCAGCGCCAGGGCGACGCCAATCTGCTCACCCGCTTGGGCGGGGGTCTCATCAATCTGGCTAGACAGCGATCCATCCTGCGCAAATGTCCGCCAAATGTCCGCCCCATCCCCCACGGGATTCCAACGGGGCTGGTAGAACCCTTCAATCCTCACATCTTTTCCGTCAGTAGACTTCGAGCCATTGGGCGCCGCAATCGCCCACTGTCCCTCCCCTTCCCCACATCTGCCCGAAACCGCCCGACCGCCGTCCATCAGACATCCCGCATAGGCCGGGCTCTCGACCCATTGATTAAAATTGCCTGCACTCTCACCCACCCGGGGCCGATAGTCATAAAACGGACTGCCATCATCCCGCAACTTGACCTCAGGGGATTTATTCCCATTCGTGAACCAACCCGCCATGTTTTGCCAGGTCAGCAGAATACTGAGCCTCAACGGTTGGTTGGTTGGGTTGTGCGCCGTCCACTCAAACACCGCAAGCGGATAGCTCGTTTCCTGGTAATTGCCCGCCCAAATCGGCGAAAACTGCTCACAAACTAGCTCAGCTTGAAAGACATTTTGATAGACAAACCAACTGCGAGGATAAAGCGCATGGTAAATCCCGGAGGGGAAATTTTGGATTTTGGATTTTGGATTTTCTCCCCCATCCTTCCCATCTCCCCGAGACGCAATATATTGCGTCTCTACATTTTCTCCCCTTGCCTCCCCTGCTCCCTCCCTCGGGTACCATCGCCAAGCCGCCAACGTCCCATCCCCTGGCGGTTCCGTACACAGGGCGTAGGCTTGGCGGGCGCCGTCGGCGGTTTGCTCAAATATGCTGAATTGGCAGGCGGGGAATGTCTGAAAGATGTGTTCGCCGCCGTCAATATGCCAGAGGTTGAAGTCGCCTCGGGGAGAGCGTCCGATACAGCCAGCCCCAAATCCGCCGAGCGGGGCGCCGTGCCAAGGGCCGTCATCCAGATTGCTGGCGTAGCGAACAATATATGGGGTGTCCCATCCCTGGCCGATGGGTCGACGCCAAGTGTGGGGCGGAATGTCGGGGAGAGAAGGGTTTGTTTCCATCCCCTGATTCTACAGAGAGACCGCTTAAAGTAACCCCTGGGTCTGAAGGAAAAATACGGTGAGGCGGATTAAATTGAGACCAATAAAGGCGAGCAGCACGATACTGATCAGAACATTAATAACATTGCGGGTAGATTTCATGGGCGATCGCAAGCATCCATATGACAACTTTTATTAATTTCCTATCGCTAACCCTATTCAAAGGGAGCAATAGAGGGAGCCAACGCGTTGAGTTCTTCTATTAAAACGGGTAACGGGGAATGGATGTTCAAAGCCTGGGTCAGAATTTCATGGCGTTCTTCATCGGAGTAGCCAACGAGCGCCTCTTCTACTTGCCGTCGACCCTGCGCTATCCGCTGGCGGTGTCGCCTTTCAGCCTGCAGGAGCTGAATTTGCTGCTCGATTTGCTCGTCTGTTAAATTGTTCAAATCCATCTGTGATGGCCTCTCCTATGATTCCAGGCTATGCAATTGCACAATTCCCCCCGCTGTTCAGGACGTTCCCAGTGCGGCTTCAGGTTGCAGCGGTCAAACATATCTTAATGCTGTTATGTCAGACCGCTTGCATGCCTTATCTGATCTGCTAATTGACCGCTTAGCAGGGCTGACTGGGTTAAGCCGCGATCGCCCCATTCTTTGTACAACATTCTTAACCAACACGGGCCTACAGTCAGCTGACAGCGGTTACCCCATCGCTATAGTCTGTTCAAACAGGGTTTTAATTCAATGGCGCACACGAGCGGAGCTAAAATAGGGCCTTACCCTGAGAAGGCAAATTTAAGAGGGCGAATTTGCTCAAAATCTTACGCTGCTGATTTGCGAATCCCTCATTCAAGGCGGATCAAATCAGTAGTCGGCAAAACTTTACAGCCTAAATTTTGTTGACATTCACTAATTGACATTCACTAAGCTGTCTGTTTTGCTGCATCGTTACCAATCCTAATTACGCCATGACTCGACTCAAAATCGTTGACCGGTATGACCCTGGCTTCACTTTAGACGCCGCCGCGAAGGAATCGCTTTTTAGCTTGCTGACTCATCCCGATTTCCTCAAAGAGGTTTGTCAGCAGGCTGGGGTTGCACAGGTTGAGTTCACCGAGCTTCTGTTTCAACCCACGCCTTACGCTACGAGCACTCCAAAAGGAATGCCGACTGAGTTTGAACGATATCATGACTCTCCGGACTATGTGATTATCAATGTCCCGCCTAATCTAATGTTTAAGGCCAAAATCTTTAAGCCCAGCCGACTTTGCGCTATCTATCGAACTGTCGCCTAACCCCCTATGACTTCTCCGACCGCTTCCCCCACCCTCGCCAGCCTAGAAGCCTTTGCCTATCTGGATGATACAGGCCGCATACCCACACATGTTGAAGGCAAAGTTGGTATTTACGCCATCTTTGATCAAGATCATAAATTGAGCTATGTGGGCTACTCCCGGGATGTATACCTGAGCTTGAAGCAGCATCTGGTGCGTCAGCCGCAAGCCTGCCATTGGATAAAAGTTAAGACGATCGATCGGCCGAGCCGCACCCTCTTACAAGGAATTCGGGACGCCTGGATTGAGGAAAACGGATCGGTTCCATCTGGGAATGAGGCTCAGGCCGACGCCTGGAACCAACCCATTGACGCCAAACTGTTGATGACGGACGAAGATAGGGCCGCCTATGAGCAAAGTGAAGAACTGGGAAAAATTAAGGTGCTCAAGAAAGTGGCTCGTCGAGTGGAGGCTGACATTCTTAAGGTGCTAGAGGCGCGGGGCGTCAAGATGGACCTCCGCTTTAATCCAAAACTCAAGGAGAATGGCTTGTTGGATTTAAAGTAATTCAGCATATGGGGAGAGATGAGGCAGTAGGCGGTAGACGGGGCATGCGTCAGCTTGCTTGTTAATTGGATTTTATTTTTTATTCCCTATCTACCGCCTACTCAATCATCATTTCAACCGGGAAGACTTTTCAGCCATCTGCATCAAGATCTGTTGAGAACTGCGTTCTTCCTCGCCATCAGCCGGTTGGCGCTGGATATAGTCGCCGTTGGGCTGCAGCTCCCATGCCTGTCGATTATCTTGTAAAGAAATTTCTAGAATCTCCTTCAATTCCTTTACAAGCTGAAGATCTTCAACTGGGGTGACTGCTTCCACCCGTCGATCTAGATTGCGGGGCATCCAGTCGGCGCTGCCAATAAACACTTTCTCATCCCCGCCATTTTCAAAGTAGAAAATCCGAGAATGCTCTAAGTATCGTCCCACAATGCTAATGACTCGGATATTGTCGCTGACCCCTTTAATACCGGGGCGGAGGCAACAAATACCCCGAATAATAAGGTCAATTTGCACGCCAGCTTGTGATGCTTGATAGAGGCTGGCGATGATATCTGGATCAACCAAGGAATTCATTTTGGCGATGATTCGCCCCTGGCCTCCAGCCTGGCTATTGTGAATTTCCTGTTGAATGAATGCTTTCATCCGCGGACGCAGATTGACAGGAGCTACCAATAGCTTGCGGTAGGCCTGTTGCCGAGAGTAGCCTGTGAGGTAATTAAACAAGTCAGTTAAATCAGCGCCTAACTCTTCTCGGCAGCTCAATAGGCCGAAATCGGTATACAGACGGGCGGTTT
>JAAUYH010009046.1_pt1 | contig 19096 bp, 8 predicted proteins | sample 7278061 | NCBI WGS metagenome assembly JAAUYH01 (sample SAMN14350203, study PRJNA611818) | marine sediment metagenome | isolation source: surface marine sediment (0.6m) | place: French Polynesia: Moorea | collected 2018-08 | reverse complement strand
GCACGAGTTGTTTTCTTTGAATCGGGAACAGGTGACTTCCCCCTTTAAACAAGGGGGTGGATGAATAAATCCTTACCAACATTTAGTTCAATGGGCGTTGTCGAATAGTCACGCACAACTCTACCGTAGTATTCGTAAATGCAACCAAAAATAAAACAAATTCTGATGTCATCTGTATACAAGGACTAAAGTTTCAATTCCATTTCTGTTTCTCAAGTATTTTAGCTCAAATCGGGTCTTACCGGATAAACAGATCGTCTGCCCGAAAGAGCGAGTGAAAATTAATGATTTTAAATAAGATGAAGATAAATTTTAATTGCAATATTGAAGGAATTGAAGCTGTAGCTTATATTTGATTTAAGTTGGTTTAATATTAGCGATCCGAAATTTAATTTGCGGCATTGGTATACTGCGCCATTTCAATGTGAATCCAACTTATTCGATCCCTGGCAGATATTGTCTACTTAAAGCTACACCTACTTTCTGAACGGATGCAGTAAAAGTATACGAATTGCTTCCTCTACGTTTTAAAAATAATCTGCACTATCTTTCATAACTTCTTGATGTACTACAGAAATTAGGACAATAAAACTCGTAGCGACGCTTCGCAATCGATCTCTAAATGATTTCAGAAATATCTAGCATAATACAGTTAGTTACTTGGATGGCTCGGCTACGCCTCATACCATAGTATATTCTAAGTAGATTCCTTTTTACAGTTAGTTTTTAGTAATACTATTCGAAATCAAGTACTACTGATTTTCCCGAAAAATACGTCGTTTTGCTTCAAATAATCACCCCCAGTGGCGCACAAGATCTCATCGCCATGGATGCCACACACTGGCGTCGCTACTTCATGCGGGTACCACCCGATTGTGCTCCAGGCGTTCGTGGTCGAGTTATAGTACTGCACCGCAGTCACCATTTTCTTCCCGTTTCTGAGTCCCCCGACGACCATGATCCCGCACTTGTACGCCATTACGCTAGCGCTAACGTGGCCGAGCCCGAACGGCAACGGAGCGGGCGGATTCTTCGACCAAGTCATGGACTCTGGCAAGAATTCACTGACCGTCGCAACATTTCCTTCTTCTTCGTCGACTTCCCTTTGCCCACCGACGAAGTAATACCTTCCGCACGACTCCACCGCCGCCATGTGATTCCTCGGGTCAGGCATGTCTTCCTTGACCTTTTGCCAAGTTGCGTTTTTGTCCTCGTAGTCTAGCGTCCACGTAGTTCCGTAGTCAATGTGTACTTCGAAGGTAGGCACAGTGCGATCAACGCCACCGGCGTAGAGCAGCATCCGTTTCCCGTTTTTCTTGATCATGGCCAATCCACCACCGGCGCGATCACCGGGGAGGTCAGGCAACGGAATATACTTATTCGTAGCGCGATTATAGCAGAAGCAACTGTGGCCAGAAGTTCCGGGATAGTCCCCGTCGTACCCTCCCACGCCGCAGAAGGTGTTCTTCCCATCGGTCCATTGCGCGACATGCGTCACTTTCGCGGGCATGTCCGCTAGCCTTTCCCACTCGGCGTTCGCGGCTTTGAACTCCCGTTGGTAGACCGCTTTCGTGACACCGGGGAATTGGTAGTACCCACCGAAAACAACGAGGTACTTTTTTCCACCCTCATTGCCCATGATTGTTCCCGCCGCTTCGAACACCTTCTTGGGATAGTCGTAGTGGGCCCTTGTAAAGTTCACCATCAGCGAGTGGTTTTTCGTTACCTTCGGTTGTGGCTTCGGCTGTGGCTTCGGTGTAGGAACGCTCTTTTCTACATTTGGTTTTGGAGTAGGTATCATTTTAACACTGATCGCTGATATCATCGGATTTCGCTTCCTCGGCACAATCTTTACCGTGATACCGTTGCTTGTCGCTGTTATCGAAGGAACTTTTACAATGTACGGCTTGTATGCGCCGACTTTGCTCCAGACGTCCACATTGGATTCGATTTGTTTCCCATTCACGACCACATCGAAAACACGAAGTCCTTTCCCGAAATTCCATTTCCAAGTCTCGGAGAAGTACAACGTCGTGTTGTAGGTCTTCCCTTTCTCAACAGGAATACGGTAAATGAGGTCGCTATTTATTCTCGTCCAGGCGTGCGTTGTGAAGTGTGTGGCCTTCTTCTGCCAGGGCGCCTTCTGGAAGGAAGTCTTCACGGGTGACTTCGTCTGGCCATAGTACTTCTCGGAGTCAGCTTCAAATCCGCTGTCAAGCGCCTTGCCACCGCAATTAATGCGCAAGGCAAATGCGGAGTAAGAGCAAAGCCAAGCTGCGATGACGGTATACTTGTGCATTACAACAGGCGACATCTAGTAGAGCATAAAGGTTCGCAAACAACGTGGCGAGCACCTTCAGCCAAGATACAGGGCGAACCGGAAAGGTGGGGATTCTCAGAACACTGTCGTTATTGGCGTCATGTTGTCCTGGTTGTTTATTATTCTACGTACGCTTATTTGTACCGGTTTACCAACGTGGTACGGAACGAAGCTTCTCAGAAGTAATTGAAAAACAGACGTGAAACAAACCGAATTCAAGGTAAGCCTCATGTACCGTTCTACCGGGACAATCAAATGTAGGAAACTGGAAATCTGTTGCAAATTCATTTGTCCATTTTTCAAGGCTCATCCACATGCCACAAGTTGTAGAACAGCCGTTTTCCCGTTTCGTTATTTGTCAACAAGTGAAAGGCATTGATCAAAGAAGTCAGCGGCTTTGCAAGCACCATGTTTTCGAGGCTAGTGCAGTTCAACTCATTTCTCGCGAACGTGCTCGATTCTAAAATTCATAAGTTCTTTTCATGAACCAGTTTGGCAGGTTGGTGCACATAAACAAGTTTCATGCAGTTCAGTTGTGGCACAGTCAATTTTTCGAAGGCTAGAAAATTAACAGTCTTGCCTGTAACAAACCTCATTCATAGAAAAAAAGAACACATAAATCTGGAACACGTTGGATGAAACGGCACGGTAGCGTGGCATTCTTTATCAGCTCATACATACCCCGGAAGTTGTATTCAGCACCAAGTTACGGGTCATGCTATCGATACCGCAAGTAACTAAGAGCATTATCAGGTCCAGAAAACATTGAACAGTCAAGGCGTGTATTGTGTTGTACGGCACATCCATCATGAATTCCCAAATTGATAAGCGGAAGGGCTGCAAGTGTTTTATTCATTGCAATCGTGCTACACGAGAACACAATTGTCGTCTTTTGTTCGATCGTACTTCTTCCTGCCCGGGGGGATGGTGGGTGGAGGGCGCGTGTTGGGCCGCGGCCGGCGTTGCTGCGAGCACTGCGTTCTACTTGACAGTGTGGCGTTGTTGCGCGGCGGGGAAGACTTCGCCGGCGCAGCCACGGGTTTCCGTGGCGCGGTCGATGCCGACGCACCCGCGGCAGGCGTCGCTGCCGCCGCCGCGGCCGCCGTCTTCTGCGCCGCCGCCGCGCCGGTGCCCGGCACGGACGGGAAGAACAGGGCCGAGTAGAAGTCCGAGTCGCCGTTGATGTCGCGCAGGATCTCCCACGCGATGTCGGGCTCGCGCTGGAACCCGACGTCGGTGACCAGCGTGTACAGGTCGCCTTTCCGCTTCCGCAGCACATAGAAATGCGAGTTGCGGAACAATATGCTTGTTTCGCCCTCGGCTAGTTGCGTGTTGATTTCCGCGATTCCGTGATACGTGAGATGCGTCGGGAAGCTCGCGAAAAAATCCCATATTCGCGCTGTGTGCTTGTCGACACCGGAGGCGGTTGACGGTTGGTGCTTCGGCTCATCAATAATCTCATCTCCACAGGGCGGCAACGCTGCTGCAGCAGTATGCTTGTCGACCTCGGAGACGGGTGATGATTGATGTTTCGGCTCATCGACAATTTCATTTCCAGCGGGCAGCAACGGTGCTACAGCCGTATTCGAGTCAACACCAGAAGCCGTTGATGGTTGATTCTTCGGCTCATCGACAATTTCATTTCCAGAGAGCGGCAATGGTCCCGCAAAATCATCCTTTGGTGAAATCACCATGCTCTCCACGCGGATAGATTCAATGGGAGCAGGGACTTCGGCGTTACCTTCGCATGGGACAGTCGCATGGGTTGATTCTTCGACGACACCTAATAACGAGCCTTTCTCTGGGTGGTCGATTGCGGGGGAAGTGATTTCACATGACGGGCCGGCAGCTGATGTCTTCAGCGGAGCAGGCTCGGCAGGAGCGGCTGAAAAACGTTGTTGTTCGGAGACGTCGAGTTTGGAAATTTCGTCGACAATGGGAACAGAAAACTGGTTCTCGCGTGTGGTCGATTCAAAATTATTCGTGCGGTAGGACGTCGGGCGCTCGGTGCCAACCTTATCCTCATTCTCTGTATCCTCATTCTTCTCACTCTCAGGTGTTGCCGGTGGAGCGCTGGGTTGCAAGTGAGGCGGCAGCGCTACATCTATCAGGTCCAAGCCATTGCCAGCAGAAGCAATGGAATATGAGGTAGCAGGTGGCTCAACGGGTGGACCATTATTTGAGGGAATCCCATACATACCGGGTCCCTCGGAAACATACGCAGTGTTATCCTTGGACGGCTCGCCAATATCGGTGTAGTCGTTCGGGACGGGTGTCGTCAGTACCATCTCAGATTGCCCAGGTGCGCTTTCTTGTCCGACATTGATTCGAACCATCTCGTCCATGATTTGGTTGTAGGACAAGTCGGAAAACGCCTGCACCAACTCCTCGTCCTGCGGGTCCACGAGCCAGCCATGGAGGAGTTTCACGTCGGGGAAGCAATCGAACGCTGCTATCTCCTTGGTGTGTTCGAACGCGTCGGGCGAGAAGAAGCGCACGTTCACGTGCATGCCCTTACGCAGCGACGGCAGCAACTCGACGAAGTGCTGCAGCTTGTCCGGGCTCGCCGCCATCGCGAGCGACGCCAGCATGTTCATGGCGAGGGATTCGGCTACAGATTGCGAGCCCGGCGGTACGGTCAGGTTCCCACGCTGGAACTGCACGTTGAGCAGGGCGAGCAGCGCGCACGGCCCGTTGGCGCCTTGCAGCGCGATGGGAATGCTCCGCCCGGTTTCTTCAACCACCCATTTCACCGGGTAGAACGTCTCCTTCTCCACCTGCTCCGTCGCTGGTGCGCTCGTAGACGCCGATGACGCGGCCATGCGCGCGCCGGGCTCTGTTCACACGCGTGCACAGGTGTGTGACAAAACCAAACTGGTATACTTGCTGCGAGGTCGTGTGGGTCCGTTGTTGTCACCAGCAATACACATGCGTGTAAAAATTACTGACTTCCGTTTACAACGTTACTTTAATCGACGTCAGCGTCTTTTCAACGTTGCCTATCTTACGCTCGGAAACTGGGTACGATAGAGGAACAACGGTGGAGGTTGAGCCTATACTGTAGCCTGTTGCAACGGTTCACGCCATACAATCCTGAAGAGAAATAGGCTACAGTTACTGTATGGCCACTCTGTATATCGAGAAGAAACGAGCGCTCGCTTTAGTTTTAGGACAGCCTCGTTTTAGAATGTCGTGTGCCGCGCTACGCCTTCGAGCTCAAGTGGTACAGCGTGCCGCCCTCAAATACTGCTTTCCTTGCAGCGTTTGGGGCCTGTTGAACCTAATTTCCGTCACATGACCATGAACTAAATCCTTCCGTATATCAGGAATTGTGAAGCTTTTCCAAAAATATTGTTCAACGCCCACCCAGCTGCTTGGTTAACCGTCGAACAGGTACTTGAACCCCCTCGACGTCATGGTTCCGATCGAAATCCCGCTCTCCTCGTTGTCGACCGCCAAATCCGCGCCTACCTTCTCAGCCACCCTTTCCGCTTCTTCGGTGCGGCAGATGAAAACGATGTTCCATCCTTCGGCTATCACCTGCAGCACCTTGGAGCGGATTTTCGCCACGTCGTACACCTCCGACATGTTGTCGATTCCGTCTGAGTAGACGAGAATGAGGGCGTTTTCGTAGTGCGGGTTGAGCTGCCGAAACGTTTCCAGTTCCGTAATCTCGGCGCCTAGCGCGTCATACAAAGCGGTCCCCTGACCAAGCCCGGTATAGCTCGGAACGTTCCCCGCCTGCTTTGCTGGCAAGAAGCGGTAAACGTTGTGACATTTCCGGTCGAAAAGTGTCATGGATATTCGGTGCTTGGATCGATTTTCGGCCGCTTCTTTGAGAAAGCCTCTGACACTTTCCACGACTTCCCTCCACATCGGCTTCATAGATGTCGAGGAGTCGATGAGAATAGACACCACTGTCGGAGCGTCAAGTGGCGTGAGACCACGCTTCTTCTCGACATTGAGTGTGTCGGGGCTAGCACAAGCAGCTGGAGGTGGTAACGGCGGTGGTCCAAAACAGGGTGCGAGCGCATTCACGAAGCGCATTAGTGCCGAGTCGCGCGAAAGCCCTTCAAAGAGCTCCAACATTCTCGGTGTTGGAACAAACGCGAGTGCGTGCAACTCGGCTGCAACGAGCGTTGGATCGATAGGGTCATTGCGGCGGCGAAAATTGCTCACAACCTGCTGGCGGTCAGGCGGTGCATGGGTTTCGCCCCTGCTGCGGTTGTCCGGGTGAGCACCGCTCGCGGCAATCCGTTGGAACAATTCACACATCGGCATTGACGGGTCGGAGTGCAGCTTGTCGATTGCGGCTGCGACCGCATGCGCGGGAATGGGCGTTCGCCTGTTTCGAAGATTTTCGATAATCCTTGACAAGCGCTGCTCTTCCTGCACGGATGCCATCTTCTCTCTGTTCGTGAATAATAGCGCTTGAATTGGGCGACGAAGGCGACTCCAGTGGTTATGGCCGCAGTACCAGCTCAGCTGATGAGACTCGCGCTGCGTGCGTGGTGCGGGTTGTTCATTCAAGGTCGTGAAGGGGTCGCGATTCGGGCAATCGATTCTGGTTCGTACACCTTTAAATCCGCCGCGACACCAAAGTCTGACTGGCTCTGAAGTCTTAAATTCAGCCAGACGCTTCCAACGACTAGTACAATTTGGCGCGAGGCATTACAGCGCGCGAAAGCTTGCAAGCTGACATTATGTATTCTATCAATTCGCGATAGAATTCACTGCTACCTGAATCTCATTGGTTGACCGTCCCTGGTCCTCTCAACTTCATTGCCTATGGCACGCCTATACAATGGCCCTTGAAGCTTTCGCGACACCGGAAGGAAAGGTTGTGTCGGGAGTCATGGAACGTATGCTTCGGGTCGCTCGAAACTGAAGTGGTTTAACGTCGGCGCAGGATGGGCCGAAGTTGGTGTTAGTTCCAGGTCATAGATGCGTAGTGGGAGTGGTGGCTGTGGTGGTGGGCATGGCGTTGGTACTTGCATGTTATACTTCATTCGCCGCACAACATCTAGGGCTTGTTTTGTGCCAACCATTTTGAATCTTGATACCGCTCCGAGAAAGCCGTATTCTTCTCGCAGTGCAACATAGTAAACCTTCAGCGGCGTACTGGATAGAAAATATTCCTCGGCCAACTTGATTCTTGTTGAAACAGACTATTGGTCTATCACTGTTGCTCGAATTTCTGCAGTAGTTCCCGATGAATGATCGTATTCGTCATCGTAGTGCATGCGGGAGCCTTGTCGGATTAGTACTGTTTGGCATCAGGCCTGCACATCCCAGTAACATCCCCAACAGGTGCGGCCGTGGTCCAAGGGGTGCTGCAGCGGTAGGAGAGCGTTATCAAGGGTTGGTAAAATGTCAGAACATTGGGTCCCGCCAAAGCGCTACAATAAAACAATGCCTTTCGAAATAACAAGGCAAGCGAAAAGGTTTATTTGAAAACAGTCGCGACTAAGGTAGCTACTCGTGGTAGTTATTCAACTCACAGAGCGGACAATTACTGTCGCCTTCACAGGCGGAGATGGAGAATCCTTCCAAAGCTGTTCCATTCAAGTCGCCCAACAAGCGCAACACCGGATCCATAGTCTCAAATTCAACCCACGCGACCTTGTATTCAGACCCTTCCTGGTAGTACTCCATCTGAGTGGGACCATAGAACACTGTCACTTTCACAATTTTTTTCGACAGCGCTTCGTAAGTCATTCCCTCCGGAACGCGCCGAATTATGACGACGTGTACGCCACAGCAACTCATGGCGGAGTTATCACACTATGGCAGATCCGTGTTCCCGAGAAGAGTAATGTAGAAAAAGAGATGGCGCTTACATTTTTAGTCAGATAGTTGAACGACTATTAATCCGTTCTACGATGTACAGTGCAACCCCGCGAAAATCCAGTCCAACCAGCTCTCCCCGCCAAAGTTGCATCGAGCCTTGTGGCTGCTTTTTATGCATCTTCAGCACGAAAAACAATATCGATGACCCTTTCTTCTTGTAACTCTCGTAGATATTGTACTAGTACGCTTAGCACATAGGGTACGTATTAATTCTGTGTAACTACCCAAAGGGATCAAACAAGTTCCTGGCCTTTGGTCAGAACGCGCTTCGCGCCAGTAATTTAGCGCTAGTCTCATCGTTTCCGCAATGGCAAGAGACCACGCCAATAATTAGCTTAACGCCTACTGTTTATCGTACAGGTATATCGCCCAGGCTGCCTAAGTAGATTCGTAATCCGATTGCATTCGAGGCTTAGCCTCCGCATCCCGTATAGTTTGCTCCTATCGTAGATGCGAAGTCCTAAGAACAATTCTTGCCATCGTAAGGGGCGAATTGCAATGTAAATCAACCTGTGTCTTATAAACAGAGAAGCTGTGCTGTGCTCGAGTGGCGAACTCTCCTGAGTTCCGAAAATTTCTTAGCCATTTACTTCTTACCAGAGGAAATCGGTCAAGTAACGGAGAGCTTCATGAATTGGTTTGATTACTCTGTGAACATAATCCTGAAAGACATGTCCCAGGCATACTCTGCTAGTTCACCTCCAAGTTTGGTCGTCGCACGAATGAAGTGCTTGTTCCAATTTTGGCATATTCGAGTAAGCGACGCACTGTGCATCATTGCTATAGTCACGAATGAACCGTAGCCTCATCATCAGCTCGATGGACGGTATTATCGCGCAGTTCAAACAATAGTTGTGCTTCAAATCGCCGGACCTTCCATTCTTACGGTTTCACTGCGCCCGTGACGATTTTCGCAATCCTACTCACATAAGCGATGTACTCGCGCAAAGCGAGCAGCGGAAACGAAATGAGACGCTCACAGTTTTTGCGTTTCTTTGAGTTAGGTCCGGATACCAGAAAAGGACGTAAGTAGTGAGGGACGCATTTCATTGCGTTTGTGCGCTCAAATACAAGGTTCGAAGATCCTAGTTCGTTCGCACGCATATCCCAGTATGCCGCTACTCAATCACGAACTTCTAGACCCCGCATATTCACAGACGTGCACACTACAGTGACCTAAGCGCGGAAACCGCCGGAGCCCCCCAGATGTCCACCCAATGCATCGATTTGTCATTACCGAACACATTTCGATTCCGGCTATTCAACGTGGTTCGACGGTAGCTTGAAGTTGCCGTTGTTTAGTGAGTTCGAGCGTGCGCGTGTTCGAAAATTTCGCCGACACATCACCCATTGCACCAGTGACACATCGCTTTTCGCTAATAATGCGAACAATTCATCGTTCAGAGACCTATGTGGGTCCAATAACCGGTGCGCACACAGAAGAGATCTAAACTGCGTGGAACATTCTTGAAGCGCTTCGGAAACGAATCAGGGACCACTGTAGTTACCTCTAATCGCTCGTGGATGAATCAGTTAGCGAATGTCTCCTTGTGGAGTTAGGAGTAGCAGTTCGCTACTCAGCTCCCGTAGCGATGGACTGTTCGACACAATCATGAAAGATTCGTACAGAATAATAAATCATTTTTCGGGTGATTTGTATTGCTAGCTTTCCAATCAAGTTGTAAATGTGGACAAAAGTGAGCCGATATCTATAAATATGTTACAAGCCTGGAAGGTATGTTCTCTGCATATTATCTAAATGAAGCAAGGTTGCAAAAGCTTTTTGTATTCTTAATTCATAATCACGTTTTCAATTTTGCGAATCCAAGATAAAAGGGTATTAAACTTTAGAATCGGCCATTTTCGCACATTACAGAACATAAATCATTTGAATACATACGAGGAGACAGTCTGCTATCAACTAGCAATCATCTAGAACATGGCTAGACCATGGTATCTTAAAAATTTGCATAATCAAAGATAAAAATAGACAACTTGATTGTGGGCCACATGAAAACATGCTTGCCCTGAGACTAACCTGACATATGACGATCATTCATAAGAGTTCATCATTGAGCAAGCATGAAAATTCTGTTTCGCTCACATTAATGGGTCATTTGGTCGGAAAATTACAGCACACAAGTGAGATAGGCTTCGTAGCCGTAAAGTTGTCAACATTTCAAATATGTGCATTAGGAATTAAACCCGAGTAAAAAATTTTGCGAAATAAATCAATTAATAGGCGAATTTCAAAGGTAACCGATAATTAATGAGTATTAATGACGTCTTGAATTTCTATGGTATTCAAACTCGTCTTTTTTCAAAGCTGAGACTTTCCGGGGAAGTATTATTTCACAACTTAATCATGCGAGTGATGAAATTGATTATGACTTTACAAGCTTCAGAAGTTTTGTTCTAAATTGCATACTACAGAGGTGATGTACTATATATGCGAAATTAATATAAGTTTTTCGGATTCTGAATATTCACATGTTGTAAATTAATGGATATGCAAGTTAAACTTGTTTGACCCTGCAATATCTAGTGAATATTAATGAGATAGATCCAAAATTAGATAAGTTATGGAAGAGAAGAGCTTCTTCCTGATCGTGAAGATCAGGACACTGTGAAGCAAGAAGAAGCTACAAGAAATAACGACTATTTTCGAGATGGAACAAACAATAAGAATTCTGAATTTTACTTTGTGCAGCTTAACAAAAATACTCCGGGTTGGCGACGGTTATCGATGTATCGCAAAGCAATGCAGTATGGGGACTTATACGATTTCTGAACAAGATAAAGCGAACATTTAATTCAGTTGTTAATCTTTGCTGCCAGAAAGGAACCGGAATTAAGAGAGACATGCGGAGTGGTTAAATGACTTAAAAGACTTGAAATGGAGCCATCAAACAGTTAATCATGCGAAAAATCATCTGGATCATACGACCTATTGCAACACCGGACTGGCGTCAAAACGCTGTGTGTATAGGGCGAGCTTCTATTTTCCTTGTGATTACATAAATTAAGCTCTACTCGCAAATAAAACAATTTGAATCAATGCCCAGTCGTTTACACCAAGTTATAAGAAGTCATTGGAAAGCTGAATAAGGGATTCATAATAAAATAAGATAAATGCACCTTTCGCACAGACTCTCAATCCTAGCCCATCTATGTGGAAGATGGAGACTATGAAAGTTCCTGAGAAAGAGGTAGAATTTAAACTGACAATGCTACTGCAATCACGTATGTTCTTTGAAGTAAGATCCTGACGAACGATTTGACGAACAGAAAAAGTAAAATTTTTCTGCTGTTTCTGGTCAACTACTGTTGATATGTGCCACGGATCAGAAGATAATTTAATAATTGTATGAATTCTCAAAATTTTATCTTAAATGAAGCTAGGTGGGTAAAGCTCTCAGATTTTAAAGGAATAATTTCAGTTAAAAATTTTTTGAGACATTATATTGGAAATCAGGTCTGCAAATGAAAATTTTCCGTGGACTTAACTGAAACTGAAATACACTTTCTCTAGTACAGAAATATCGACTTCGAATAGCAAGGAAACTGAATAGAGTCGTTAGATCTTTAAAATTCAAAGTCCATTTCATTTAAGGACTCTCTGCAGTTCATCTCTGCAAAAAAATTTACTGCCTGTTTACATTTTTCACGGTAGTAGATGACATGCAATGAAAAAAGCATGCGTTGTTGAGAGTGTTTGACGTACAGCTTTGAGTATTGCACGCGATCAAATTTAGACAATAATTGCAGTTTTATTGAACAAGCTCTGGAAAATCAAGGCAAGTGAAGGAACCGAAAGTTAAAGTGACTCTCTGTACGCAGGCCTTAACGTCGACTTGAACCGATCTGTCTGAGCATTAATGTTCTACTTCGAGTAACATAGAAGACATTAAGTAGCAGCATCAGAACCCAAACGTAGCAATTCGCCTGCATGAACACTACATCCCTGGAGTACGGGCTTCAGTCGCACGATCTAGGTAGTGTGATTATGAATTATAACCATGATCATAACTATGTGAACAGAACTATGGCTTTTCAAAGCGTTCTCACCTTTTAAGCTGATTGAACTTGGAAAATAGTAGTATGATAGCATGTGGCTGTACATCAAATTAGATCAACAATCTATGATATATTCCAAAGATGTCTTGCCACCACAGCACCTTTTATCATTCCTAAGAAAAGTGCATGGAATATACTGAATAAAATCTCCTTCCTGTAATGAAGATTATCGCAATACGGCAATCTACCAAATCTCATTAGTTAGTTTCTCATCAGAGAAGTCTAAATTCCGCCGATCAAATCAAAAAATTTCTTTCGATGCTTCATAACACCTGTTTCAAGGTAATCGAACCGGATTTTCAAAACAATAGATAGTGTTTGCCTTGTTCATTGTATGAGATCCAGAATTTTGTGTATTTAATTCCTTACATTGAGTAATTCATGATAACACTTTGGAAGATTCGTTATCAAATCTTTAACTTTGCACTATCTGGTTCGAACAAGAGAAGGTACTATATGTTTCTTCTGCATTCTTCATTAATTGTCGCTAAAAGATCTGTTTCCACAATTTGACAGTTGAATATTTTATACGTAGTGCCAGTTATTGACGATGGACTTACTCCAGTATCTAGAATAGATTCATTGCGTATGAAATGTACCTAATAACTATAATCGATTTATTTAAGAGAATGCAGGTAGATCTTTCGTTTGGCGTGCTTGGTATAGATTCTTCCGAAAACTTCTTCATCATTTCGAGCCGATCCACCTATCCCAAAACTTCTTTCCGACTTCGTAATTTGTTCTCATTTGAAATCCAAACGCGGAATGATATATGGCTTACGTTGCTAAAATTTGCAGTTTCGGTGAATTTTCTTTGTAATGTTCTCACTCTGAAAATCTAACTTGCCGTATATAATTGCAAATCCGAGAACTTGATTTAGCATGAATATCAATATAAGCTCTGTGTCAGCTACGCCTACCCTGATTCGACTGCAGCACAAAATAGAAAGCCATTCCTCAAAGTAAAGGAAAATATGAAAGCTACGCTTGCGATGTTTGACAGTGTTAGTACCTGAATTAATGCAAATACTGATATTCTTGCCTTATTTTGTACTTTGGTTGTGAATGCACTGCGTAATCTATTCTTTGGTAGAGAAAAATATTATTTAACTAATTCACTTCTTCGATTTTTTTTCTGAATGTACGTAAATATTGGGCTTCAATTTTTCTTTCTTCTAATTCCATTCTATAGAAATGTAAATCACGCACCAAGCGAGTTCTTTGCTCAATTATTTTCTGACTCTTCAACTGGACTATCAGGAAGATTCATTTACTAGATTACTTCGGAACGAATAAATATCGCACAGTCCTGTAGTAATGAGCCACTACCGAAAAATGGTTTTTGTCTTACTTATTCCAATCTCTATCATCCTTTTAATTCGTGAACCTGCTATCGGTTCATTCGATGCTGAAGGCTATAATTAACGCCTTCTGGATACGCTATTGATAGGCTTGATGTAAACCTGAGTATCATGACTTTGACTTAAGTCCAGAGAAGTATGTTGTATGTTTACACTTCCCGGAAAATACTTTTGCAAAGCGAAATTTGTCCCGAACTGTCCGCATTTTCATAGAATCAACGTTTGTCCTCCAACAGGTTATTGTTAATAACAAGACTTTTTACCACTGATTAATGCGTACAATTTTTAAGAGTGTTCATGTCACTATGACTTATTTTAGAAGAATATTTGCACCAGACACAACTGTGTTAATAGCTCGAATCCGAATTAGCAACGAAAAGCAGGATCTAGAAGTTCACCTCAGACCATAATTTTGAAACTGCTCTTACTATTTTTGCCGTTTGTAATATGAATGTAATCCATGAGACAAGTTGTTAATACAATCGTAGCGACAACTTTCATGAACGAACCAATCAATTTCAATTGATGTAGAATTCAGGAATAATAGAAGGCCTCGTCCACAAACCCCAACACCCTCAAAATCATAGTACTTGTTATGAGCATCAGGTCACGTCTATTTTGACTTGATAACGATTTGCGACTCGTATAAGAGCTCAATTTTACCAGAATAAGTAGATGTAGTCATCTTGTGGACACCATGAACTTATTATTGATTTCAGTAGAAGTAATTGATTTCTGTGGATTCCAAATTACCAAGATTTCAAATTAGCAGCAATATGTAATGTGAGAAGAACATTAGTATTAGTACTACCGACTCTACCTTGAAAATTAATAATGCCTTACAACAAAGAACTTGATCGAGTTAACGCTACATATTCTGTTACGCCTTGATTTTTCTATTTATTGGAAATTAGCGAGAATTCACCTCATAATGTTACATAAACGTAAGCTACTAGAAAGCATATGAGTACAAGGATATTTCACTTTGTTATCGCTTACATTCTTCAATAGTAAATACTTTGGACACAAGAGCAGCGTTTTATCGGTTTGAAAGTGCTTGTGTACTCCTGAGAGCTTCTGATGTGACTAAAATTTTTGGTACAGATTCAAAATTTAAAAGTTTGTTGATGTAGATCTGAATTTTTGTATCCATTTGTCCATTAGAAGACGTACTGTTGTTGTTGATGAGTACGTTGTAACACCTATGCTCGCAATATGATACCAAGAACGGAAGAAGGTGACCATCTCCATCTGGATCCATATTGACGCAATATTCATAGTATACTATGTAAACTTTCTTTACTATCGATGGAAGATTCTTCCCGTGGATAAATTATTCGAACCTTTTGAAGATTACGAATGTACAATTTCGATCCAAAGAAATTCCTAGAATCACAATATCTGGTTTGCGTGAACATTTTCACTTAAATAGATCTTGAGTAGTAACGAAAATTATTATTGTTAATGCTGTATAAACTCGAAGCATAATATTGTTCAAAATAAAGACATTGACTATGAAAAATCCATTTTCATGGTATAGTTCAACTAATTTGAAACTTGCCCCTTGAACATCGAATTCTCTGATTTTGTAAGTTAAATGAAAATTAAGTATGCACGCTGAGGAAAGCTACCATGTCATTTAAACTTGTATCAAGCGTTCGTATACTGTTTTGACTTCACATGTATTCAAATCAATTAAGTATCATTACAATGTAAATCAATTTTCACTTATTGTCAACCCAATGTTGATTCAGTGCATTTTCCGCTTCAATCAAAAATCTGTTGCAAAACTTCGCTCAATATCCACCAAATCTTCAACAATCTATACATTCCGGATACACAGATAGTTTCTATAAACCTCAGTTATAAGATTATAGGTAAGTCAATGGTTTCACATCACTGAACTGAAATATTTGTCACTATTTAGGGTTTTTGCTGAAAGCTTCATCAAGTAAGCTAATCAATACAAAATAAAATGCCAACACTTTCATAGGTAGCATGCATTTCAAGATGAAAGCTGTGTCATATATTTGGGAAAAAATAAGCGGTGAGAAAAATTTGAAGCTTGGAATTAAGAAGGTTTCACGTATCGTCCCCATATGAAACCCAGTTTTATCCTTCCAAACTCTGGCAAGATCATCGGCTTGTAGTTGAATCGCAGGATGATACATGCCCAAATTTAAAATTGTTGGAATTCCAAGTAATTTGGCTAGAAGCATAGGGCTGGATATAACTTCATCTATTATCACAACCATAACCAACACAAGAATATTTGGAGCAGTTCTATTGATTGCTAATTTTCTCTTCAAGTACTGAATTGGCTTAAACGCACGTCGAGATCTGTATAAAACAATTCTTCTGCAAAAATGAAGCGATATTCCTAAGAGGAATAATCGGTATAGATAAAACGTTCCAGTAGAATAAATAATCCTAGTCTTTTGTATAGTGCTAGATCTGTACCGCGAAGAAGAATAAACGTGACGTGCAACACTATTAGGTGGTAGTTGGAAAAAACTATTCTCATCTTCTTTAACCAGCGCTCTCAGAGTTGTTTGATCTTTTTCTAAATTTTCTCCGAGTCCAGCTGCTCCATCCCACAAAGAGACGATGTATTTAGTTCTTTTCGAGGATCTTCCTGTAATTACTCCAGCATTTGCACTAGAATTATGGAATTCAGTTTGATAGCCTATTTTATAATCATGAAACCCAATACTAGACATAATTGGCTTTATGGTCGCATCATGATCCTTGTACACAAATTTAACTTGCTTTTGACACCCTTCGATAGCCTTTCTAATAGTGAGTGCTTTAAGAAAAAAATGTGACCCATTTGTGTCGTTGCTATATGTGACATAGAAGTCGTACTCCGATAGAAATCTAGGTCTCGTTTGTCCGTTGTCGTAACCTACGACGAAATAGCCTTTTTCGAATACTGCTTCATTCCTTCGATCTATAAGAATATGCTTTTTGGATGGTATTTGAAAATACCTTACGGAAGCAAACGGAAAATGGGTAAGTACTTTTCGTTTGGCTATTGCCTTTGTAGATCGAGGAACAGATTCCCACTTTCTTACTCTTCTGCAAACACGCTTTGGCTTTGATCTACGCGAATTTGAAAAAGTAAAACAGTATAATACCCCAATTAAGGATAAGAGAAAAATCAGTCCTCTCATCAGCCTTACCGTTTCGAGAATAGACTAAAATATTAGAATGAAAATAAATTAGTTGTCGGCCCGTTACGGAGCCGTTCGATTCGTGTACCCTGACGTTTGAAGCTCTTTTCCTTTCGATACTCGGGCCTCAATTCAATACTATACTTCTGAACGAATTAACATTGCTTCGAAAAACAGACCATATCGTTTTTATTGGAAAATTAACCGAAATTCAGTTACGAAATCCTGACCGCACAAAATATTGAAACTGATTTTGCAGATATACGGAATAAGTGAAGTATCGATGTCGGCTTCATATATTCGAGTAATTTAAACTCTACATGAACAGATTATGCATTTTGAATAATAAAATAGAAGTCACCTAGCTAATATATACTGCAACATTAATTATAATTTGATTCGCTTGGCTATAGTTGTAAAAAATCTATCAAGAGAACTTTCTCATCATGAGTAAATTCTAGGTATAACATTCAATATCAGTCCACGATTCTCTTCTGAGTTTTCAGATTGCTTCGTAAAGTACATTATCTGAAAATAATCGTATATATCGAGAACATTTTGTCTAACATTAGAAATATGAATCAATGAAATGATAACCTCAAAGCAATTAAGTTGAAGTAGCCATTAATGCCAACCTGCTTTTCGTTCGATTGATTTTGGATTGCAAATTGTTTACCTGAATATTCCCTGTGTACGAAAAATACTTCTAAAACGAATGAAAGCAATTTTTATTATTCTTGGCCTATTCTGTAAACGTCGAATTTCTGAAGTAGGATTTCGCAAAATATATCCCACTTTTCACGTTTTATCTATTCAATCCGTTGTATTGCTGCGAAACGTATGTGTGCGGTTGATTTACAGGTGGGCCATAATGAAGCACATACTGTAATACTCAACATTATTAAGTTTCGCATGGCGCACCACCTCCATATTTTGGTTTATCAATTCTTATTAATCGTCGTCCATCCACTTCAGTTTTTTCCTCAATCACAAAGAAAGAAATCAAGTACAAAGTCTTCGATGAAGATACAGTACAGTACTCAACACGGCCTCTTTCACTATTTGCGGTAAACATACATCACGCTAGAAATTCCTGAAAAGCATATGAACTATAACCTAAAACAATTTTTGTATGTGGACGTTCTGTCTATAACTTTTGACAATAGGACAGAGAGTTACCGACGGCAAAACCCTTGAACCTCATTCTTCCCAGATATCTGGACAGGGCGCAGCTCCTATTTTCAGCAAACCGAGCGATAAACAATTCAACAACCTTTATCTGAAATTGACTTTGAGTAAGATCAAGTTTACTGTTAATACAATCTAAAATGAAAAATTAAGTCACATTGTCACAACTTGCCTAGCAAGGCGATTCATCGTCGCTGCGTTGATGCATTCTACGACTTAGCGCCCTCAACCGAACGCCACATACGCATTATTTTCGGGGCACTATCATCACCGTAACCCTCAACATACCCGATGTCTCGGAATCCGCGCTTGTTGTAGAACTCGGTATTGTCCAGATTCGAGCTTTCGAGGTACCCGTCAGCGTTTCGTTCCTCACACTCGCAAACAACCTCCTTCATCAGCGCCGAGCCCAGGCCTTTACCCTGAGCGTCCTGACAGCACGCAATCATCGCCAGGTACACGTAGGGTTGCTTCGGCGCGGCAAATGAAGTCGACATAAAGAACTGTGAGAGACGAATGAACTTTCTGGGGCCTAACTCAAACAGCAGGTGCCAAGCGGACGTGATTTGTGCGACTTTATCCACGCCGTTCGGATGATACCAAACCGCTAGTGCGCGACGCTGCGAATCCGAACGAACTACCGCCGACTTGGGGTTTGCTAATGCACCCGAGATTACCATTCTGCATACCGCTCGCAGCGTGTCCACGTAGTCGCTCTCGTCGCTGCACACCGGTCTCAGCATGTGTTGAAACACTGGGTCGTCGTGGAACGCATCGGCTGCCGCCTTGGCGAGCGCGGGGAGGTCGTCTGCGGTGCATGTGTGCAGGACAGGCGGTTCAGGCCGAAAACGTGCGCTGCTTGTCAGTTGTGCGCAAACAACTGGTCGTGTAGAAACGACCTGTCGTTTCGGCGCACATAGAAGAGCGTTCCTTCCGCTAGTTGAAATCGAAACCGTATTTGACACTGGTCGAAGCGATGAAAATGCGGTAGTGGCGAAGGCTGTAACTCTCATGGTTCTCGTTCTTGTTCGCGATGTTGTTAGTGAATGACGTTCGGTGGTCGATGGTGCGTCTACTCGACCAGCTTTATTGACCTCGTGCACAGCCAACAATCCATCTCTAATGTG
>JAAUYH010033103.1_pt1 | contig 19100 bp, 18 predicted proteins | sample 7278061 | NCBI WGS metagenome assembly JAAUYH01 (sample SAMN14350203, study PRJNA611818) | marine sediment metagenome | isolation source: surface marine sediment (0.6m) | place: French Polynesia: Moorea | collected 2018-08 | reverse complement strand
TCAGATTCTCTAATCTGCGTTCGACGGCTTTGTCAGCTCTTAGCCGGATACCTTTTTCTAATTGACGCTTTCTTTGGGCGTACTCCCCTTCCAGGGTCTCAATCCGTTCGGCATGCTCAATTTCCAGGTCTTCTATTTTGTCTTCCAGGCGTTCCTGAAAGGTTTGCTCCCAGTCCAATACTTTTGAGCGCAGGGCGCCCGATTGTTCTTTAGCCTGCGCCAGATCGCTTTGAACAGTTGCTAGCTGAGCGTCTTTCGCCTTGAGCCTTTCATGGGCGGATTGAATCCGGGTTTCGGCTTGAGCCAGACCCTGAATCGTTTCGAGTTCCAGCTTGGTTTTAGCGTCACTCAGGGTTTGAACGGCGGATTCGGCTTGGGTTAGCTGGCGTCGCAGCTGGTCTATCTCAGTTTTCAGGGATTCCTTGCCCTGCGATAGCTGGCCGATACGATCGCGCAAGGCATCGATCTGACTTTGCTTATCCCGGCCTGACTGGTAGGCGTGAGCGCCGACGATGACACCTGTTCCCAGCCCACCCGCCAGCAAACCGCTCAGCAGTTTGTCGTTGCCGCTATGGGTGCTGAGGAATTCATTGGCGGAGATCGCAGCGGCGCCGCTCAGCAGGATGGCGAACACGCATTGAGGGGAGACATTGGGAAGCTGTAGCGGTATGCCCATGGTTTAAGCCCCCGTTATACGTCGATATCGAGGGTGTGTTCGGGGGCGCCGCCCAGTTCAAGGGGGGAGCGTTCCTGCAGTTTGGCGGTGGCGGCTTCGATCTTGGCGATCCGGGCTCTGGCCTGCTGCTGCTGCGCCTCGATGCGGGCTTGAATCAGGGCGGTCATGGCTTCGAGTCCTTCCCGTTCGGTCTGCTTATGCTGCAGCTTCACTTGCTCGGTGGCGGCGCTTTCGATCTCCTGCTGGTGTTTCAGTAGTTCAGGGCTGATCTTCTCGAATTCAGTAGCGACTTTAGCCACGTTCTGAAGCACTTGCCCTTGTGTCCCATGGGCTTTGAGCAGGGCGTTGGTGAGTTTCAGGTTTTCTTGGATCACCGCTGCTGTATTTTGCTTTTCCTTGATCGTCTTCAGGGCTGTCTCGGCGTCGGCGTCAGGGGTGGGCTGCAGGGTGCTGGAATCGGCGGCGAAGTCGCTGGGGATATACTGCTGGGTTTCGGGCAGGTCTACGCGGGTGGGTGCGCCTAACCGAGTTTGGGACGCTTTGGCAAAGTCAATGGCGCCCGTTTGAGTGGGGTCTACCGGGGATAGCGTCGATGACGATTTAGGAGGAGATAGCGGTAAAACGCCATCGAGGGGGGCGGGGGGCTGTCGGGTTTTCCGCCTGCGGGTCGTCGGCTTGGTTTCTGCCATAATTTAAGTTCCTCTACTCGTGCGTGGGGAAGTCGGGGGAGATTGAGCGATCGCCGTCCAAAGTTTTCGCCCAATCCCCTCGGTTCTAGTTGCGGTCTGCGATCTGCGCGATGGCGCTCGGATTCATCTGCTCATAAGCGGCGGCGAATCGGGTCACCAGTCGGGTTCGCTCCTGGTTAACTAAAGCTGCGATTAACTGGTCTTTGGTCATGCGACTATAGCCGTCAATTCCCTTATCCGCAGCCATGCAGCGAAGTTGGCGTAAGCTCAATTCTCGATTCATCAATCATCTCCAAAGCGTTAATGTACAGTCGGTTTCAGTGGTGATTTCAGTTCTGGTGGTTTTGTCAGAGCATTTCAGGCCATCAGCTTCAGCAGGTATGGGCTTTCGCCGTTCTTGATCCGCTCGGGGGAGGGGCCAGCTCAGGGGCGTCTATCCCTAGCCCGGTGGCCTTAATCTCGATCACGGTCGCCTCACCAGTCTTTGCAATTCCTGGGCGTCTCGGTTCAACTGATCGAGCGTCTCATCCGTCAAACCGTTCTGGCGGGCAAAATCCAGGGTAGAGGCTAACTTCAAGAGCTTCTGGCGGATGGAGTCTATCTGGGTTTGAGGGTGGGTCATGGTCAGTCCCCTTCCACCGCTAGGCTTTGGGCGACGTTGCGCAGTTCGGCGCTGGCCTCTCTGAGTCGTTCCCGTTGGGCGTTGAGGAGGGTCTGAACGATTTCGAGTTGAGCAAAGGCGTTCTCAATGTCGCCAGCGGCGGCGACGATGCGCTGAGATCTCGGCTGTTGAGTCATATTAAGTCCTCACAACATCAGTGCGAGCGCGACTGCGATGGCCCAGCAGAGTCGTTCGAGCCATCGGAAGATACAGACTTCCCCGACACAGCTGACTTAACCCTCGTCTTAATCAGCTCAGATTTAACCGCCTGAACAATAGACTCAATTTCTTTGTTATCTTCGAAACCCTGTAACTCAGCGTGCTCAAGTGCAGCGTCAATAAGATTTCGGACAGATTCATCAGCCGCGATCTTCTGCTGTTCATAGGCAGAAGCATTGCTAGTATGAACGTGAAAATGAAGCTCCTGAATCTGGGAGCCAAAATCAAAACGCTTTCCGTATCCATTAGCGGAAACCACATCAACCTTTGGAGCCACAACCATAGCTCCAGTCGTAAAAGGCTCATCCGACAAAGGGGACAGAACCTCAACATGCGGCTGGACCGACCGAGCACAACGTCGCTGATCTTCTGTCAGTTCGGCACTAATCAAATCTTCGTTAAGAAGCTCCCAGTCTTTGGAGCCATGTCGCTTTGTGAATTCAACACCAGGATTAGCTTCTTTAGCGCGAGTGACTAGTCGCCTAAAACTTGAATCACTCAGTCCGTATTTTTGTTTGAAATCCTTAACCAACAACAATTCCAGCCTCCTAGAAACTTGAAAATCTTGGTTGTTCAGCGACACGTCAGTTGGCTTGCCGCTGAATATTCGCCTGAATAGCCACCGAATGGTCATTGAATGGTAACCAGAAAGGCTAAAACTGGTATAACATAAAAAGGCGGGAATTGGTCAATGCCTGGTTACCAAATATTGACTAGCCTGACGTTAAAAGATAAATTCAAGCTGGCGGAACCCTATGAGAACAGAGACTGTGGCGGATGAAGGCAAAAGGATAAATATCAGAAATTTGGGAGAATACTATACGGACATGCTTCGTATAGAGGCTTTTATCAAAGATTCAGCCATCACTACCCAGGCAGGCTCTATGCTGCGAGCCTACCTAAACAAAAGAACTGCATACCGGGATAGGGTCGTAGAATATCTGGCATGGAAGCGAGGAATCTCGCCTGATGATATGAAGATGCAAATTATTTCAGGGGAAGCAGCTCAGCTATCTCAGGAAGAACTAATTGAGCTACGAAAAAAGAAGGACGAGTCAAACGAAGACGATACACAAAATTAGCCCCAGCCTTACCAGCCAGGGCAGAATCAAATTTTAGAGTTATGGAGACTGTCCCATGACGCAAGCCAAGCCACGATTAACAGCCAAAGACCTGGAAAAAGTTCAAGAGGCTTTCCCTGACTATCGGATGGAATTAGTAGGAGGCCAAATAACCGTCATGAGCCCGTGCGGAATAGAGTCTGACGAGGTGGCCTCAGAGATAAATCGACAGTTAGGCAACTGGGTTCGCCCTCGCAGACTAGGCAGAATAGTTGGATCGTCAGGTGGGTATAAGCTGCCAAATCCAGATGAAGATGTCAGAGCGCCAGACGTATCTTTTATCAAGGCAGTACGAATGCCGCGCACAACCCAGGACTACTCCCAGGTGGTTCCTGATTTAATGTTTGAAGTGGTTTCTAAGACTGACTCTCTAAAGAAGCTTAGAGCAAAGATTACTCAATTTTTGGACTTGGGGACGCAAGTAGGCATATTGGTAGACCCCAGAACATCAATCATGGAAGTCTACAGCGATCGCGGCAAGTTGACACTATCCAACGATGACACCCTAACTCTGCCAGACCTTTTACCCGGATGGGAGATGGAAGTTGCCAGCATATGGGCACCCGATTTTGAGGAAGTGTACACAGACGAGGGATCTGAATGATCGTCCCAGGCTGTACTGACAACAACTGGCATCAGTTCATGATTGATTACGACGGCAAGCAAGTGTCAGTCACCGCCAAACCAAATGTCTGGAATAAGTTCAAAGCGCAAGCTAAGCATTATAAGCAGCAATAGCTTTGTCCGGCGAAATCCAGTATTCAGATATTTGAGAAAGAAATGATCACAGATGACCAGCAAAAAGGTAAAGCCAGGGCTGTAAACCTTTCCCTACATCTTGCTACAAATCTCACCACAGCTAGTAAGATCGATCAGCCCTTAGCTCCAGTACATCTGAATTAAAAGCTTTCCACACCTGAAAAAATCGGAGGTATTGCCTATTTGACCTAGCCCAAAAATGAAATGAACCCCAACTGCTACCAACAGAGGGGATCACTCATCGAAAAATCGAATTTTAGCGGGACAGGGTTACCTAATCCTATTCTTTGACCGGAGTTAATTAGGTGACCCACAGAGTTGTTTACCCAAAATTGGGTAACGACGCAGTTCTATTCTATCCGATGCGCTCACAAGTGCAATAGTCTTTTGTGAATTGAGCTGCAAACTCTATCCCATCGCTTCAAATCGGGACGGAGAGCCCTTTTTGGTGCTGCTCCAGAAATTTTTGGTTGTAACTTCCCTTAACTTTTAGGAGTATTCCCGGCTCTCCTTCCCACTGCACACCTGTGGGACGAGTCGTTATGCAACAAATTTTTCTGTTTTCAGCAGATGAAGCTCCATCTGCTAAATCCATCAAGCCTGCTAAGTCACTCGGCCAAAAACTGCTTAGCAAATTGTTCTTATCGAAATTATCTGTATCCTTACCTGAAGCCCAAACATCTCTCAACCCCAAACGCAGGAGCCCCCAAAAGTCCCTTATTACACATGGGAGTTCCCATCCCAAAATCTCCATTCCTGGTCTAAACACTTTCCACCGCAAAACGTGTAAATGGTTAGGAGGGAAAGCATGACCGCTTCATTCCCCTCTTCCAGTCAAAGCCAACGGTCGGACTTTGCCCGTCGCATTGAGCAGGAATTCGTCACCGGCAGCGCCATCAATCCTGTCCTATTCGCAGCCGCAACAGAGATTCATGCCGACCTGGAACTTGACGCCGCTGGAGACCCCGTCACCCCAATCCACGACGCCTTGAACTGGCAATATACCCGGTTCAGCCGTCAGGCCAAAGATCCGCTTGAGGCCATCATTCTACTCAACGAGGATGGAACCCCCTGGCAGGCGAAGCTGAGCCAGTTCCGCATTGACCGGGCCAAAACCCGCAGGCGGTTTAAGCAGACGCTGGGCTTTTCCACCAAAGCAGTGGACGACCACTTCAAAGACCTGAGCGACCAGCTCCCAGAATTGGTGGCGCATCAAAAATATGAAACCCCCAAGGGAAACGGCTCTAAGCCCTATCTGCCAGCAGTCCCGGCGGGGGTGCGAGAACGCATCGCGCTGCAGTATAGCGTAGACATTCCCCCAACGGGTTCGTTCTGGGATTGGCTAGCCGCCCATCCTGAAATCCCCTTCACCTTGACCGAAGGCGGGAAAAAGGGGCTCTCCCTGCTGAGCCATGGAATCATCGGCATCGCCCTCTACGGCGTCAATGGCGGTTATACCTCAAAGGACAGACTGGGCAATCCGATTGCACCCAAGCTTATTCCTGAACTGGAGCGCTTTTGCCAAAGCGGTCGCAAAATCACCCTCGCCTTTGACCAGGACATTGATCCTAAAACCCGGCGCCGGGTAGCCAACGCCCTCTCTCGCTTCGGAGGTCTACTGGCGACCAGAGGCTGTGAGGTCTACGTCGCCCTATGGGACGCCGCCCTCGGCAAAGGTGTCGATGACCTGATCGTCAATCATGGCGCTGACGCCTGGGAGACCGCCCAGCAGAAAGCGCTCAGCCTAGAAGAATGGCGGCTATGGCGATGCCTGGAAAATCGGCTCACCCTGCCGCCCGCTATTTCCCTGAAAACGAATGAGCTACAGACTCTTCAGCCAGAATCTATCCCTGACCAGGGTATCATCGCGATCGCCTCGGCGAAAGGCACCGGCAAAACCAAGCTCATCGGCTCGCTGATCCAGGCCGTTAACACTGAAGATGACCCAGTGCTCTTAGCCGGTCACCGCATCGCCCTGATGCGGAACCTGTGCAGTCGGATGGGGGTGGACTACCGGGGCGATCTGGATAAGGTCAACGGTGAATTTATTACAGCGGGCGGCTATACCCTGCGAATCGGCTTTGTGGTGGATTCGCTGCTGGCCATTAACCCCGAGAAATTCAGAGGGTGCGATCTGGTGATCGATGAAGTCGTCCAAGTACTGAGACATTTACTCACCTCCAGCACCTGCAATAAAGACGGCAAACGTCCGGCGCTACTGGCTCGACTCCATCAGCTGATCCAAGTGGCTAGACGGGTGATTATCGCTGACGCCGACCTGAACAACGCCGCCATTCATTACATCCAAGAATTGCGGGCCGATGGCGGCAGCGTCTTCCTGATCCGCAATGACTTCCAGCCCGAAGGATATCCAGTGCGCTTTATCGAGGCGCCCGACTCCAGCGCCATTACTGCTGAACTGCTTCTAGACCTGGAAGCCGGTGAACGGATACTAGTGACCACCGACAGCAAGGCGGGCAGCAAGAGCCTAGATCGACTGGTGCGGCAAATCGAAAGCTTTGGGCATGGGGTTCTAGTAATCAACTCGGAAACCAGCGGCGGCGAATGGGAGCAAGCCTTTATGAAAACCCCCGACGCCTTTCTGGTGGAGCATCCCCATATCAAAGTCATTATCGTCACCCCCTCGATGGCCACCGGCGTTTCCATCGAAGCCGACTATTTCACAAAGGTCTACGGTCTCTTCTGGGGCGTCAGCAGCACCGACGCGGATATGGCCCAGGCTCTCATCCGAGTCAGACGGCCCATTCCTCGCGTCGTCTGGTGTTCACGAGTAGGCCGCAATTTCTCTAAGGTCAGCCGGGAGGCCAATCAACTCAAGCTGAGACAGGCGCTCAAGGACAAAACCACCACCACCGTCAGCCTGATCCGCTCCAGCCTCCGGGAAGATATCATCCATCAACTGGAGCGCTACGACTGGCGCCAGGATCCCCACCTAAGACTCTGGTCTGAGATCGAAGCCGAACGCAACCGCTCGATGCATTCCCTCAGAGCCGCCCTCAAAGTCCGGCTGATGCATGAAGGCCATCAGGTGGAGGTGGTTTCCCTCGACGGCAATGACCGCGCCCGCGTCCTGCTCAAAGCCGCAAAAGAAGAAGTTAAAGCCGCTTACACCAAAGCCGTCGCCCAGGCGGATAACCTGGACCCGCTCCGATACAGAGTTCTGCAAGACAAAGAAGCGCTATCCCCGGCAGAGCAACTGGAGATCGCCAAGTATGAGATCGCCGAGTTCTATCACTTTCCCGTAGCAGAGGTAAATGAGGCGTTAGTGCTCGCCGACCGGCAAGGGCGCACCCGGGGCGAAGTGCTCAACCTAGAAGCGCAACTGAAGCCCGAGACGACCGCCAGCCGAGACGCCAAGGCGCTAGAGAAGCAGGCCAAGTGGAACCAAGGCTATTGCCCTTGGGATATCCAACATACCGAACTGCGCCGGAAGACCCGCAGCTTTATCGGCCTGGATATGTTTCTAAACCCCGTCCAGGAATGGACCAAGTATGACTATGAGGTGTTTGGAGCCCAGGCTCGGGAAGCCAAACCGCAAGTCAAAGTTGCCCTCAATTTCACCATCACCGACACCATGAGCAATGTGCAAATTGCTCACCAGCTGCTTTCTCAGATGGGCGTCAAAATGATCCATCGCACCAGCCGCTCCATCCCCGGTCACGAAGGTGAAAAGCTCAAGGTCTATCGCATCGACCCTGAATGCTGGCAAAACCTCTATGACCTGATCCAAGTCAGAGAAGTCGCCCGGGAAACCGGAGAAAATCCAGCCAATAGCCCTGTCTCACCCGTTCCTTCTATAAAAGAAACTCTGACGGGGGAAACAATCTCACCCCTTGATTGGCAGGAAGATCTGGAGCCTGGCATAGAGATCCCAGCTCCTCCCCAGACAGCGGCGCCCGAATCCATTCAGATCGACCTCTGGAATACCCTGCTGACGGGCTGAAAAGGCCCCGTTTCGGCAAATAACTGAAACTCAATCTTCTGGTTTAGCCCTCTCTACGGGATGGCGCAGACGCGATCGCGGGTATGGAAGACCAGGCTGATTGTCGGGGCGCTGGGCGCTGACCTTTACAAATGTCAATGTTAAGGCATCTGTGTGGGCGTACTTTTTGAGTGTCAGGCCGGGTGTAAGGCTGACTGGCCTGACGGTCGTCAGGCCAAGGAAAGGCCGGTTTTCAGGTTGGATGCAGGGGGATATCGCTAGGGTGGGCCAGCGCCTTTGAGCGAGGAGGTTGAGCCGAGCCCGAATGTCCGCCCAGCGCTTGTTTATAGAGGCGGTTGACGGCCTATCCAGTGCGTGTGGCTGGCGCCTCAGTGGGATCTCAAAGGCAAGCGGGGCGTTGTGATCCGCTATCTCCCCTCTCCTCCCGCCGCTGTTCCAGTGGGGGACTGGGAGGCAATAGCGGAGATAGAATGCGATCTCGACGGATAGGCGATGGATAGGCGGCAGGGGGCTATTCTGGATAAACCCTCAGAGATGAAGGAGAGTAGGGGATGAGCGAGGCGGCAGAACCGAATACGCCTCCAGACTTCCAGGCGATTGGCGCCCTGGCGGGAACGTTAGTCACGAATGAGACAGGCCGTCACCAGCTGGTGACGCCAGATGGGGTGAGCTTAAAGACGTATTTTCAGGGCTGGGTGCTGAAGCGACTCAGGGATCGCCCCGAGTTGCGGGAAGCGGTTCGCGCCTGGACGGTATATCCCAAAACAGACAAGCAGGGGAAGCTTTACTACGTGTATGTGGTGAGTCCGGGGGGACAGCCAAACCGGGAAGTGGATGAGTTTCATATCTCTGGACGGGTGAGCGCTCAGCCGCCGGGGGAGGGGCTGATTGGGGTGCGGATAGAGCCCAATCAGCCGATTGCTCAGCCGCAGAAGGCAGGAAAACCGGCAATAGGGAGGAAATCATTTCCGCCGTTCTACATCAACCTGCATGGCTATCTAGTGGGGGATATCGGCGGAGAGATCTGGCGGTTTATCTGTCAGCGGGAAGGAAACCGACTGGAACTGATCGACGGCGCCCGAGTCAAGGAGCGGCTACCGCAAAAGGCAAAGGGATTGCGTCAACAAGATGCTAACTCGACCGACTCCCGCCAACCGGCTGAGCAATGAAGCCGTTGGCAAGTCTAGCCGGAATAGTATGCGCGGCTCTGGCGAGGCGGCTCGGATGCGTGCGCTCTTTTAGGCATAGCCGGTCTGCCGCCATAGCGATCTCGTTTCGGCTTTAGCTCGGTTCCATAAGGCTTAGCCTGTTCGGGAATGGATGGGCTCGGCTCTGTTGCGGCGGCGCGGAGTTCTTGCTTGATTTGGTGAATGCGTTTGCGCCAGTAGCCATGCCCCAAGTAATCGCGATCGCCTTCGGTCATATCGTCCCCTCCACCATGAACATTCCTTAGGGTAACGATTTTCTACGCAGATTGAGGCAGTGCTGCAAGCCCTTACGGTCGCCATTGGCGGGTCCGTCGATTCGACTCAGGCCGGGGGGTCGGGGATGCGATTGCAGGTGTATACGTTTTCTGAACCCATCCGGTTGAAGCGCCCAAGGCAAGAAGCTTTGAGAGTGTAATGCGGATGATTGCCCATGGACTATCGGGATCAGATTGAACGGCTGAAGCAACGGTCTGGCTTGGTGGTGAATCGATTAGCCGGATATTTGCCAGGTTCCCTGGTTCAGGTTTGGAGCAGGAGCGAGCGCCCGCTGCGGTGGGGGATGGTGGGAGCGGCCATTGGGGGCGGGTTGTATGTCGTGCTGATCCCCTTGTATTTCCTGGTTACGGTATTCTCAAATCCCGCTGCTCTATTCCAGGGCCTTTCCCTGCTGCTTGTAGCGGGCGTCTTCTCGGCCCTCAATTTTGGCTTGCTGGCCTACTGCGTTGGCCTGCGCTCTAAGCAGGAGCGGGTCGGAGCCATTGTTTTGAGAGTCATTATTGGCTATATGATAGGTACGCTGATTCCGATCATTGGCCTGACCTTCCCCTATCTAGCGATCTTCTTTTGGGGAATGAAATTTGGCGTCACCCGAGGAACCCAACTGACGTCAGCGCCCGATCTGCAGCGCTACCTGCGAACGACGGAGGCGAATTATCTGCGTCAGCGAAATCTAACGGCGATTGAGCCGAAGTTTCAGATTGGCGGCGTGGAGCTGCCGAATTACCTCGAGTCGCTTGGGTGCTGCATGGTGGGTGCCCCCGGGTCGGGGAAGACCCAAGCCATCAAAGGGATGCTCCATACGATGCGCCATCGGCCAGATTTCCGGGCGATGGTGCTGGACCGCAATGGGGAGCTATTAGAAGAGTTCTTCCGCTCTGGCGAAGACCTGATTTTCAATCCGACGGATACTCGCTCCGTCGCCTGGAGCCATCGATCCGAGGAGATGAGGGCGGAGACCTTGGCGGCGGCCCTGGTGCCGGACGACCCGAAGGATCGGTTCTTCTCTGAAGCGGCTAAAAGTCTGCTGGCGGACCTGTACGAGCGCTGTGAGAATAACGCTGAGATCTGGGAAGTGATCACCGAGTTCTCAATGGAAGACCTGGCTAATTTCCTCTCAGGCGGCGTCAGCGCCCGGTACTTCAAGAGCGAGAATACCGGCGCCAGCGTCCTCAGCACCATGGTGAACGAAATGCGATTCTATCGCGCCCTCCCCGAAGTGGGCGCTTTCAGTTTCAGCGATTGGGGCCGCAAGGATGACCCAAGGTGGTTATTCCTGCCCATCTTTGAGGATGATGCAGAACGGTTTCGCCCCCTGTACACCATGGCCTTTGAGATGATGCTGAAGGGGTTGCTGAGCCAGGAAAACCGCAACCTCAAAACCGCTTTAGTGATCGATGAACTGGGCGCGCTTAACCAATTGAGATCTCTGCCCAGGCTATTGGCGGAGGCCCGCAAGTTTGGCGGCACAGCTTTGCTAGGCACCCAGACGACAGCCCAGATTGAGCGGGTTTACGGCAAAGAAAATAGCCGGATTGTCTTGCAGGGAACGGCGACCAAGTTAATTCTCAATTGCCGGGATGAAGAAACCTCTGAGCAGATGGCCAAAATCATTGGCCGTCAGGAACGGGTGGACATTGTGCATGGATCCTCGATGACCGGGCTGCTCAGTCGCTCCCATAGTAAGACGGAAACGATTCGCGAAACCTACGCGGTCATGCCCTCAGAACTACAGGCGTTGCCGCCCTTAGCGGGATACCTCAATATTGCCGATGGGTCGCCCCCGGCTAAGGTGACGATTGAGCCCCGCAGCTACCCCAAACAAGCTGACCGGCTGATTGCCGATCCGACTGCAAAGGCGGACACTCAGCAAAAGGAAGAAGACGCCTCTGATCTGAATGAGGGCGGCGTCAAACGATTCCAATCCTTGAAAGAATTCAAATCTCAAAAATCCGCTCAGCATAACGGAGCCGATCAAGGGATAGATCATCCGCGTCGGCTGGACCGTTAACGCTCGATTCCCCGATCCCTTTCTCTAGCTTGTTGCGCCCTTTGTCTGGCTAGCTGTAATTCATCTTGAGTCAACGCTAAGGCGTAGTTAGCGGCAGCGTCTTTCCCCTGAGTCCGCTTGATAGAGTCAGCATGTTCGCTGGACCATCCAATGATGGCGGCGGCTTCATCGGGGTCAATTCGATCCGCGATCGCGCTTCTCACGACATGGCGATCTCGGTCCTCTGGCGACAGGTTTATCTGAGGACTGTAGTGCTGATAGAGGTGGTCATAGTGTCGCTGATGCGCGTCCTGTTCTTCAATCAGCGCCTTCGTTTCCTGGGGGCTCATCTGGCTGAGTTCCTGGAGTTGCGGATCCTGTTCGGGCAAATAGTTCACTCCAAGGTTTTTTTGCAGTCCATTGAACGAGTAGGCTTTTCCCAGTTTGTAACCGGGGAAGGCGACCCCATCCACTTCATAACTAACGCCGATGGTTTGTCCGTCTTGGCGTCTCAGCCGCACTGAAATATCTTTAGCCCTGAGCCGAGCAACGAGTAAACTCATGGACGGCTGATCGCTGGCCGCCTGATCAATCGCGCGCCAGAGTTTTTCTTTGGGCAGCGTTCGTTGGGTGCGTTCCTTAAGTCGGTACTCGCCTGTGGTGAGGTTCTTCCTTTCTTCCTCTGCTCTCACCCGAGTGGGCCGCAATCCAAATTCTTGCTCAAGGCTGCGCTCGATTCCCCTCAGCTTGACTCGGATAAAGTCATCCTCAATATGGTTGCCGTCTAGGTCTACGTTCGAGGTGGCGATATGCCAGTGCTGTACGTCGTTCTTATGGGATTGGTCATGATGCTCGACGCTCAAATACATGCAATCCCTGTGTCCAGTTTCTTCTAAGATGCGTCGGGTGATCTCATGTCTCGTTTCCGGTTGGACTCGCTCCTCTGGCGCCAGGGAGACGGAGTAGTGGGCCATGGTTTGCTGGACTCTGGGGTTGAGGGTATGGGAAAACCGAAACTCTCCCGCTAGCTCTAGGGCGTTAGCGCCGACCATGTTGGTTTCGATTTCTGGCTGCTTGTCTTCCTTCTGCTTGTCCGGTCTCAAGAGGTAGCTGGCCAGTTTGTGGGGATCGGACCCTTTGGTGACTTTGATTAGCATGACGCTTACATCGACTGCTCTATCTGGTTTGCTAATCGGCTGAGGGCGATATCCCGCCTCACCTCATCCGCGATCGCGATCGCTTCTCGCACCAACTCCTCATCTAGGTGAGTTTCCGATTTCAAGCGCTCAGCGATATCCCGCATCTGTCGATAGACATCGGCTGTCACTAAAGCCCCATCCGCTTTTCGCCTCAGGAAGCCAAACTCTTCGGTGTCCCCCTTGAGCAATAGCGTCAGGGCATACTCAGTCAGACTTTTAGCCCCCGCCTTTTTAGCGTTATCCTGAATGCGCGCCTTCTGCTCACGAGTACAGGCGATATAGAGAAAGGCTTCCCGTTTAGCGCGTTTCGGAGTTGTCATCAGATCAATATCCTGGGGACATCTTGCTCACTCCAAAGTAACGGCCCCATGGTGACTTTCTCGGGGCAGAGTGAGGCGGAATTTTACGAAATAAATTCCATAACTCAACCAGATATCCTTCAGGCAAATTTGCAAATTATCCAGACAGCTTAAGGAATTAATAGCAGCCTTGCTGAGGCGTTTTCCAAGGCTCTGGGTCAAATCAAAGGGGAGATAGTAGAATTTAAACTCAAAAAATAGCAAAACATGCAGTCTTTGTTGTTATGAAATATAGAAATAATAGGTGTTTTAGGAGTAAGTTTCTGAATTTTTTATAGCTATTTTGAAAATAGAGCAGAAATCAATGTATATATTCTCAGGGAATCCTATCTCGAATCCTGAGAATTATAGATATGATGGCTAGATAAATTCTTGAAAGGAAAGAATAAAATTGTAGGGTTTACTTTATAGCTCAGTGGTTTAAGCGAGGGGAAGAGCTAAGAAGTAAACAGAAGTAACGCAATAAAATGAAGTTTAAAGTGAGTAATATTCTTAGTTTAATTTCTGAACTATAGAAGGATACGAGTTCCTTTTGATTGACGAATTATCTATATTCAGAGGTGTTCTAGGGGGCAAAATATAAGGGGTAAAGTGTTTTCTTAGAAAAAACAATGGTTCTCCTGGCGTGAATTGATAGGAGTGATTATGAATTCAACAGGAATACAGATGTTTCAATAGTCAAATTTTAGAGATAAAGTGAGGTCAATTTGGCGAAACAAAATCCATAATTCTTTCCGTCATATTCTAGGGAGACTTGGAAATTATCAAGATGGCTAAGAAATTTGATCGCAGTATTGCTGTCGCTTTTGCCACAGCTTTAGATGAAACAGAAGAGTGGAAAGTTGAATTTAATCTCAGAGAGTTAGTAGAGGACTCATTCTTTTCCATAGAAAATGCACGGGAACGCAAGGCGTCTTGGGAACAAATTGCCAAAATTTTACAAAATGCTACTGGAGATAACGTAGAAATCAAGGCGGATACGCTCAGGCAATATTATTTCGAAGCGCTTAAAATCAGAGACGAGTTAGCCAAACAGAAAAGAAAGAAATCTTCAAAGAAGAAGACTAAATCGGTAGATTCAACTGCAAAAGCAAGTAAACAAAATCAGCAAAACCGCCAAATAGTAGATCAAGAAATACCAGCAGAATTAGAGCCTGAACCAAGTACTAATGTTAGCGCCACCCGTGAATCAGAGGGAAATGCGAGTTCCTTTAATTTACGCCCTAGCTAAATGGTAGTCGCTTCTAAAGCGCATAGTCTATGTATTAAAAGAAGGTATTGTTGGAAAAATTACCTGTTTCTGGTTGGGACAGTTATAAAAATACTCATGAATGAAATGGGAAAGCAGAGTATTGAGATCTATCTTTTAGAGACAAAAAGGAAGATAGTCAGCGCAATCAAGCGACTTAATCGGGATTAAATTAGAATCCAATTCCAAAGAAATTTATAAAAGTCATTCAGTGTTATCTAAATTACATTGAGAATTAATGGATTGAAATTGATTGGGTAGGGTGGAACATAGACCCAAGAATATCGTCACTAAAAATTGTGAATCAGGGAGAATGATTGAGTCCTTTATCTGACAACTTAAGGGCATTAATTCGATGGATTTGATACGTCTTATTGATTTGCCTTGGATACAACGGCGTTAACCAGTCTTCTATCTTGCGATAAGTATTTGCACAACTTCTAGATCATGATTCAGAAGTTTTGGTCGTTGATGCTGATTGAATCCAGGTAGAAGTTGTCAATTCCTGGAATAACGGGTGAAAACACCGTCTAAATAGTTGGCTTTGCTGCTGATAAAGCCGTCAATAGCTTGATTGAAAATATTGCTTTACTAACGAAATAAAAAGAAATGCCTGGGAAAATCCATCTATTAGATGGGGACAAAGGCGGTATCGGTAAGTCATTTGTAGCCATGACCTTGATTCAATATTTTCTAGATAATAATCGAGAGTTTGTGGCGGTTGAAGCAGACCGATACAATCCTGATGTCGCCAATCGTTATCGAGATCTCAAGTTCCAATTTGCTACGTTTTCCGAGGATGAACAGGTGGCTTCGGCTAATGACAACGAAAACCCTGATCAGATTATTGATATAGCCGCGTTGAATGATGTCATTGTTTCTCTCCCGGCTCAGGTGGGAATTCCGCTAAAGACTTGGATCGATACCGCCTTAATCGCCTGTGAAGAAACCGGGTCAAGTTTTGTGCGCTGGTTTGTCACATCTGGGACCTATGAATCGCTAAATCTGTTTAAGATAGCGCTGAAAAGACATGGTAAAACGATGCCGTTTGTCCTAGTGAAAAATTGGGGCATGAGCGACGATTGGAGTGAGATCGAAGCCTTTGATGGTCTGTCATATTTGATCGATAAACATCAGGTCAAGGTGATAGATTTCCCGAAATTAACCTGGAAAGAAGCGAATCTGATTCAGAAATATAACTGGCGATTTTCCGAAGCCAGAGCCGCGAAAAGCTTGCATTTGATGCAGCGCACTCGGATTAAAACCTTCTTATCTGAGGCGTACAGCGCATTTGAAAGTACAGGACTGCTAAGGGATGAGTGACGCGGATAATCGCTATATCCAACTGGCGGCGGCTTGGGGCGTGGAGGTGAATGACGCCTCGATTCAACTGCTAAAAGAGTTTGATCGCCAGATTACCCCCCTACTGGGGCAAGCGAATCGTTTAGACGGGAATGTAACGCAATGGACCAGTCTAACCACCCAGATGCTGGCGCTCAGTCAGAGTCACATGACGGAAACCAAGTCATTGGGCCTGACTATCAAGACGCTCACCACCGCCTCCGACAATTTGAGTCGGATCTTGCAGAGCTTCGAGCAGCAAATCGAGTCTCAGAAGCAAACCTTGAGTCAATTGCGGCCCGAGGTCACCTCCCTGAGCAAGGGACAACAAGAGATCGGAGTAGCGATAGGAGCCCTACCCAAACTCCTCAGCCACAGCGAAGGCCGGATCGTTCAGCAGATCGGGGCATTGAGCGGTAGAGCCTGGTTACTGTGTTTGACGCCGTTGGTGTTGGCGGCGGCGATCGGTGGATTGAGCTTTCATTTTGGCCATAAACAGGGAAAGCTGGATGGCCAGGTCGAGCTTATTGATAGTTGGTTTGGAGATGTCAGTAATGCTGATTTCTGGAAGCAGATGAGGGATGTCAATAAGGACCGGATGAAGCAATGCCTTGACGAAGGACGGTCTGAATGCACCCTAGAGTTGCCCTAGGGAGTCGTTCCGGGGTTGAATAATCAGCCTAACCGCCGCCGTCTGGGTGAAAGGGCGCTGGCTGGGCCTGACGGTGATAGCCGGTTTTGGTCTGCTCGAAAAACCCTTGAATTCCCTTGTATAAATGCTGTAGGGAGCTTTTCCTGACTCGTCTGCGATGGCTTTGTGTATATTGGGGAATACCTGGCGACGGACATCCGGGGTGAATGAAGGATTTTTTTATCAGTTACAACAGTGCGGATCGGAGCTGGGCCGAATGGATCGCCTGGGTTTTGGAGGAAAACGGGTATAGCGTAGTTATTCAAGCCTGGGATTTTCGGCCTGGGGGTAACTTCATCCTGGACATGCAGCGGGCGACGGCTGGAGCTGAGCGGACGGTGATGGTGCTGTCTGACGCCTATCTTCAGGCGATCTACACTCAGCCGGAATGGGCCGCCGCCTTTCAGCAAGATCCAACTGCTAGCGATCGCAAGCTTTTGCCTGTCCGGATTGCGCTCTGCCAACCGACGGGAATTCTAGCGTCCCTAGTGTATGTGGATCTGGTGGGGAAACCAGAATCCGAAGCAGAACGGTTATTACTAGACGGTTTAAAGGATCGAGGTAAATCCGCGACTCGGCCAACCTATCCAAAATCCATCTCTGAGCAAGAGCGGATCAGCCCAGCTACCGTCGCCTTTCCCGCTCAGTCTTCCCCAAGGTCAATTCTCAAACCAGGCGCGCCCTTTCCTAGGGTGCGGTTGCCGGAGAACTATGTGGTGCGACTGGATGCTTTGAAGGCTGTGAAGGAAAAGCTGATAGCTAAGAATGACCGGACGCTGGTGGTGAGTGCGATTTCCGGCTTGGGGGGATTGGGTAAATCAGTCGTGGCGACGGCGTTGGTTCTAGATGGGGAGGTGCAGGCCCGGTTTTCAGATGGGATTCTGTGGGTGACGCTGGGGCAGAATCCTGATTTACAGACGATAATAGGGGACTGGATTCGGGAGTTAGACAAGTCGAGGGAAGCTTTTAGCGCCAATACCCTGGAGTCGGCGTCGCGGTATTTGCATAATTTGCTAGCCGAGAAGCAAGTGTTGCTGGTGGTGGATGATGTTTGGAACGCCGCCCATGCGGATTGGTTTCGGGTGGGCGGCGCAGGCTGTCGAATGCTAGTGACGACGCGGGAGGCGCAGATCGAGGGGGCGGAGTACTACCCGCTGGATTTGATGACGGAAGCAGAAGCTGTCGATCTGGTGCGGCGGAAGTTGGATCAGCAGTGGCAACTGCAACAGGAGGCGGAGGTGAAAGCCTTTGCTAGAGTGCTGGGGTATTTGCCATTGGCGTTGGACTTGGCGGCGAATCAGGTGAAGGATGGGTTTACTTGGGCAGAGTTGCAGTCGGAGTTTGAGGTGGAGCGTCAGGCCGTCGCGTTAGAGGTATTGGATTCGTCGGAGGCATGGGAGCGGCTGGATGAGGAACAGCAGCGCCAGTATAGTCTGCGGGCCTGTTTTAACTTGAGTTTGCGGCGATTAAAGCCAGAGCAGTTAAGGCAATTTGTCTGGTTAGGGGTGTTGCCAGAGGATATGAATGTAATTGCTCAAGTGGCGGAAGTGCTTTGGGATGTAAGGCCCCTAAAGGCTAAAAAGGCATTAATTGATTTGCGACAGCGATCGTTCCTGACTGATGGCGTTACAACCTTTGAAGGTGAGCTGACCTATCGGGTTCATGACCTAATGCACGATATGGCCCGCAACTTGATTGAAGAGGGTGTCCTCGAAATTCAGAATCCAGGATCTGAAATCCAAAATCTTCCCCTGGCTCATCGCCAATTTCTAGAGCGCTATCGAGATAGAGTTACTGATCAGCGCTGGGATCGATTGCCGAATGATGGCTATATTCATCGTCATTTGACCTGGCATATGGAACAGGCCGATTGGGCTGATGAAGTTCATGCGCTCATAGCGATGAGTGATGACCAGGGTCGAAATGCTTGGTTTGAGGCGTGTGATCGCATTGGTCAGCCTTCTATTTTTGTAGGGGATGTAGCCCGGGTATGGGTATTGGCCAAGAAAGGGAATAAATTGGGTGCTGCTGGATCAATTGTTTTGCAATGTCGGTGTGCGCTGGTAGCGGCAACGCTGAATAGTTTGGTGGCGAATCTGCCCATTGGAATAATGGCAGAGTTTGTAAAGCGGGACTTTTGGACGGTAGAGCAAGCTTGGGCTTATGTAGAACAGATGCAAGATGAGAAGAAGCTTGTGGAAGCTATTCAAGTGTTGGTGCCATATCTGTCCGAGTCACTGTTTCAGGTGGTGGTGTTGGCGGCGCGAGCGATTCAGGGTGAGACCAGTCGGGCCTCTGTTTTATGCGATCTGGCCAAAACCGATGGAGTCTACTTCACTGAGGCGTTGTTGGCGGCGCGAGCGATTCAAGATGAGATCAGTCGGGCCTTTGTTTTATGCGATCTGGCCAAAACCGATGGAGCCGATTTCGCTGCGTTGGTGGAGGCGGCGCGAGCGATTGAGGATGAGACCAGTCGGGCCTCTATTTTAAGAGATCTGGCCAAAACCGATGGGGCTGATTTCGCTGCGTTGATGGAGGCGACGTGGGTGATTGAGGATGAGACCAGTCGGGCCTCTGTTTTGAGCGATCTGGCCAAAACCGATGGAGCCGATTTCGCTGCGTTGATGGAGGCGACGTGGGTGATTGAGGATGAGACCAGCCGGGCCTCTGTTTTGAGCGATCTGGCCAAAATCGATGG
>JAAUYH010227272.1_pt1 | contig 19102 bp, 24 predicted proteins | sample 7278061 | NCBI WGS metagenome assembly JAAUYH01 (sample SAMN14350203, study PRJNA611818) | marine sediment metagenome | isolation source: surface marine sediment (0.6m) | place: French Polynesia: Moorea | collected 2018-08 | reverse complement strand
CGGTGGTTCAATTCCGCTGACCATCCGCCTCACCAACAGTGATAATGGATGGCAGATCTATTCAATCCAGAAAGAGCGCGCCGGATTTGGATCGGATCCGGACGGAGCAAACTTGCCGACACAATCCGAGCAACAGGCACTCGTCGAGAAATCCATCCACTCCTTCGTGGACTCGCTGGGTGAAAAGGACATGGCGCAGTTTCACGCGCAGAGTTCGAGCATGTGGCAGCAACAATATTCGGTCGAGAAGATGAACGAGACTTATCAGACGTTCTTCCAGTTCGGAGAGGCGTTCCAGGTCATGAAACGCAATCCGATCAGGATCACAAAGCCTGCCTTTCTCAACGACGACGGAGTGGTCGAAATCCAATCGCAATACAATTTCGAAGATGCCAATGCATTCTTCACCACCCTGTATGTCTATGAGGGTACTGACTGGAAATTGTTCGGATTTTTCATCGACCTGAAACCGATCTGACCGCCTAGAACAGCGCGAACAGCGCCACGGCCATGATCGTGCCGATAATCGGGATTACCACTGTGAGAGCGCCGACTGCGCCATAGGCATCCTTGTGGGTTTCGCCGCACACCGCGCGGATCGTGGTCACGACATAGCCATTGTGCGGCAGGCTATCGAGCGCACCGGATGAGATTGCGACGACGCGGTGCAGTTCGTCCGGTTGCGCGCCAACATCGAGATAATGCGGCGCGATCAGGGGCAGGGCGATCGACTGGCCACCCGATGCCGATCCGGTCAATCCGGCGATCACCGTGACCGCTATGGCGGCGCCGATCAATGGGCTGCCCGGGATGTTCTGCACCATCACCAGGGCTTCCTGGAAGGCCGGCGACAATTTTGCGACCGCGCCGAAGCCGACAACGGCGCAGGTGTTGGTGATCGCTACCACCGCGCTGGTGGCACCGCGGGAGAAAGCCTCGGGCATCGCTTTCAGCTTTTCATAGCCGACGACCAGCGCGACGATGGCACCCCCGCCAAGTGCGGCGACGAGCGCCCATTTTTCCAGCGACGCCGCGGGCAATATGGCGGACAGCGGACCCATGTTCTGCGGATATTGAAATATCAGGAAGATGCCGAGCACGGCGACCAGTGGCAGCAGGCAGAGCAGCGGCCCGGGCAAGCTGCTGAAATCAGTATTCTGGTCATCGGTCTCGCGGCCGACAAAATGCTCGCCATTGGCAACGGCACGCCTGACCATCCAGTTGAGCCAGAAATGCCCAGCCACCGCCATGAACACGGCTACGACGATGCTCACTTCCCAGCCGGCATAGGCAGTGGTGCCGAGGAATTCCATCGGGATCAGGTTCTGGATTTCCGGCGAGCCGGCGCTGGTCATGGTGAAAGTCACCGATCCGAATGCGAGGGCGGCGGGGATGAACCGGCGCGGCAGGTCCGCCTCGCGAAAAAGGTGGACGGCAAGCGAGTAGACCGAGAAGGCGACAATGAACACGCTGACGCCGCCATAGGTGAGCACCGCGCAGGCGGCGACGACGGCGAGCACGGCATGCTTGATACCGATCTTCTCGATGATCCAGTGGGCAACACTGGCGGCAGCGCCACTGGCGCTCATGATTTCGCCGAATATCGCGCCAAGCAGGAACATGAAGAACCAGCTTTTGAAGAAGCTGACAAAGCCGTCCATATAGGCGGTCGCAAAATCCGGCGCGCCTTCGGCAGCCAGCGGCGGCAGCCAGGCGATGCCGCTGGTCAACGCGACAATGGCGGCGGCAACCGGGCCGGCGATCAGGATGTTCACCCCGCGCACCGTCATGTAGATGAGCAGTGCCAGGCCGCCGATAAGCCCGATTGTAGACAGCATGCGTTCCCCCGAGATTGAGGAGGCTTAGTGGCAGAGAATGTCGCGCATGGGCAAGCCTAATCTCCTCTCCCGACAGGAAAGGATTCAGGCGCAGGCTCTATATCGTCTGGGCGCGGTTCTCGTCGCGGTGCTTCTTCAGATATTTCATGAAAGGCGTTCCGCCGGTGCCGACATCTGTGTCATTGCCGACGCCTGAACTAGCCTGCTTGTTGATATAGCTGGCTGCATATTCGAGGTGCCGGGTGCGGAAACGCGCGACTTGTTCGACATTGGCGTTGAATGCTTCGCGAAGATTGCCGTCGCCGCTGGCGATGGCAAAATCACGCAGCTGCGATTGTGCGCGCATGTCCTCGATGAAACGGCGGTGCTGGACCGGGCGGTAGGCATGCAGCTCGTCGAGATAGGCACGCAGCGGGTCCTGCTGATGGCGAACCTGGAACAGCGCATCCATGCTGGGCACGATTGAGCTTTGCGAACCGGTCTGGCCGCGAAATGCCTGGCTCTCTCCATCATATTTCTCGACGCCTTCATAGACCAGTCCATTCGGCAAGGCGGCGTTGTTCGCCCAGCCGTGAATATAGGGCCGGACGCGCTGGTAGTAGATATAGGGGTCGCATCGCACCGGCATTTCGTCGAATATTGCGTTCACCAGGTCCCAGTGGCCGTTCATCTCGGTCAGCAATTTTCGAGCGCGCGCAACGTCCTGCTTGAAGGCAGCATCGATCAGCTGGCAAGCGAGTTCTAGGATCGGACCGGCGGCGGCCTCAATCGCGACATGGATCAGGACGAACCAGTTCTCGTCTGCGCCGCCGAGAAAATTCTGGACCATCCGGACATTGTCGAGCGCGATCGGCGCCTTGCGGTCGAGGCTCGTCCAATTGTCGAGGACGTAGCAGCTATATGGCAATAGTGGTGCCTGGTCGAGCCGATCAGCCAGTGCACAGATTGGACGGGCGAGATTGGCGGGCAATTTTTCAGGCGCCTCGGGCTCGCCCCACACATAGGCCTGAACCAGGAAAGAATAGCGAACCATTGCCACGCGCACCTGCTCCTCCGGCGCTTCGCGTGCCCAGACGTCGAGGTCGAGTTCGGGCAGCTGGTTCAGCCAGTGGCGGACGCAGCCCGATGTAATCAGCCCCGACAGGATCGACGCCGCTTCGACGACCGGATCAAAGAATTCCGGGAGGTCGATATCGACAATTTCAAAATGCGAGAGGAATCCGCGCGATGCGGACATGCTATAGTCTGACAATTTCATAGGGTCACCACGAGGGCAGGCGCGGGTTGGGCCGCCTGCACAGCATAATGATAGTATCAAATGAAATCAGTTGATGCAAACTTGTCTCATACGCCTGAAAAAGCTGGCAACACCAGAGTTTCGCTAGCCTCGGGCGATACGCTAAGCTAACGAGCGCCGATGGCTGAATCGGCTCCCGAAAGGCAATCGCACCATCCCTGGCGGCATGAACTGCGCGCCACCTATGCGCTTGCCTGGCCGCTGGTCTTCACCAACCTCACCATGGCCGCGATCGGGGCGACCGATGTGTTGATGATCGGGCGGCTGGGTGCCGTGGAACTGGCCAGCGCGTCGCTTGGTCTCAACCTGACATTCATTTTCGCTGTATTTACCTTCGGGCTGGTCACCGCTGTATCGCCGATGATGGCGACCGCGGTTGGTCGGCGGCTGCACATGGTTCGCGACATAAGGCGCAGTTTCCGGCAAGGACTGTGGGTTGCGGTTACGGTGATGCTCCCAATCTGGGCGATCCTGTGGAATGCCGAGGCGATATTGCTTGCCATAGGACAGATCCCCGAACTGGCGGCGCTGGCACAGGAATATGTCCGCGCCTACATGTGGAGCGTCCTGCCATTCCTGTGGCTGATCGTTGCCCGCAATTTCCTTTCAGCGATCGAAAAGCCGATCTGGTCGCTGATCGTCGGTATTGGCGGCGTGATCGCCAACATCATCTTCAACTATGCGCTGATATTCGGCAATTTCGGTATGCCCGCGCTCGGGTTGCAGGGGGCAGGTATTGCCAGCATCCTCAGCAATGGCCTGATGTTCGTGGCGATGGTCATTGTCGTGCAAACGCACCGTCAGTTTCGCCGGTTCCATCTGTTCGGCAATTTCTGGCGGCCCGACTGGCCTCGCTTTCGCCAGATCTGGGTGCTGGGATTGCCGATAGCCTTGTCCTTCGGAATGGAGGGCGGCGTGTTTTCGGTCGCGGTGCTGCTGATGGGCTTGATAGACACGGAGTCGGTGGCGGCCCATGCGATCGCCATCCAAGTGGCATCGCTGACCTTCATGGTACCGTTCGGCCTCAGCCAGGCGGCGACTGTGCGCGTGGGTATCGGCTTCGGGCGCCAGGACTCCGAGATGATCCGGCGCGCTGGCTGGTCGGGATTTGCGATAGGCGTCGTTTTCATGGCCGGCATGGCGATATTGATCTGGTCGGTTCCGGAGCTGCTGATCGCGGGTTTCATCGATCTCAACGACCCCGAGAACGCAGCGGTCATCAGCCTTGCCGTGGGCTTCCTGTACATTGCGGCCGTGTTCCAGATTTTCGATGGCGCCCAGGCGGTTGGGCAGGGCATGTTGCGCGGCCTTCACGACACGCGGGTCCCAATGCTGATCGTCGCCTTCGGCTATTGGGTGGTCGGCATCGGCGTGGGCATCTGGCTGGCCTTCTATGAAGGATGGCGGGGGCAGGGTCTCTGGGCTGGTCTTGCCACCGGTCTTGGCATTGTTGCGGTGCTGATGATAGCGCGCTGGCTGATGCGCGACCGTTTGGGCCTTGTGACCGGCGATGCTGCCAGAGCGAAAAGCCTGTCCTGATTGTTCAAAAGGCAAGGAAAACTGCGCCTCTTGCGCGATAGTATTTATCTATCAAGAAACGACATTTTTTTCGATTAGATAAATAGAGCTTCGCCGCATATTTCGGATCCAGCAAGGAGCTTGTCATGAAGCATTATCTTGAAGACCTGCAACGCCGTCACCGGCGGCTCAACCGTCTGATTGACAATTGCAAGGCGGCGGGACGGCAAAGCGAAATGCAAGAGCTGAAACGCATCCGCCTCCGCATCAAGGACAAGATCACTGCTATCCAGAACGGGGGTAGTCCCGTTTATCCCTGATTGAAACTGGCCTGAAATATCCGGGTCTTTTCGAGCCGGCATGCGCACTGTCCCCTACTCCCTCCTCCCTCCGGGACATTGCGTATGTCGGCTCTTTTCTTTTCCCCCTAAGTCCCACTCACAGTGAGGGTATCTTTGTAGTGTAAAGAGGGACTAAGCTAATGAAAAACGTACTGAAATATTCGGTTGCCGCCGCCTTGTTGGCGACCAGCGGAACCGCCATGGCGGGTTCGAATGATGGTGATTGGCAAGTCAAGGCAATGGGCAGTTTCGTCCTGCCTGACGGCAAGATCACCGAAGTCCAGTTTGACGGTATCGGCCTGCCGGCCGGAACCCAGACCGAAGCCGATGACAATTTCGTGCCCACGGTCGCAATCGAGTATTTTGTCACGCCGAATATTTCGCTGGAAACGATCTGCTGCGTCACGCAGCATGATGTGACCGGGACCGGAGCTCTGGCGGGCGCCGGACTGGTCTCCAACGCCAATATCATCCCGGCGACCCTGACTGCCAAGTACCACATTCCGACCGGCTCCGGGTTCAAGCCCTACATTGGCGCCGGGCCGACCTATTTCATCTTCATTGATGAAAAACCGGGGGCGACGACTGTCGCACTGGGTGCCACGAGCCAGAAGCTGAATGACAAGGTCGGTGTGGCCCTGCAGGCCGGCTTCGACGTGCCGCTCAATGACAAGGGCCTCGGGCTCAGCGTTGACGCCAAGCGCTACTTCGTGACGACCACGGCTCGCTGGTTCGCCGGCCAGACGGAAGTTCTCCGTACCCGGCACAAGATCGATCCCTGGGTACTGAGCGCCGGGATCGCATACCGGTTCTAGAAAGCATAGCTTTGCTGGATGACTAGTTGAGGGGTTGCTGTCCGAAGGGCAGCAGCCCCTCAAAATTTTGCAGCGTGTAGCCATTGCTGAGTCGCAGGCCCTGCTTCAGCAGGAACACATGGCTGACAATCTCTGCCTGCTGTTCGATTCCATAGTCGGCAAAGGCCTTGCCGGGCTCGAGCTGGTAGTCGTAGCGACAAAAGGGGTGCCTTGCGAGCGGCAGGAACACGCCCTGCTGATGCTGCCAAACATGCGCCATTTCATGGATGAAGAGCGCCTGGACCCGGGGCGAAGCACCGCAGAAACTGTCGCGGAACAACGAGCTGTCGGGATGGAACCAGATATTGCCGTCAGGCGCCATGGTCACGCGCCGCGGCTGGAAGATCCACCATTTGCGGTTGAAGATCCGTACCTCGTCATAGCGTATGGCATCGCCGAAAATGCCCCGGCAAATGTCGATTTCAGTGGGACTGAGTGGCCGGCTGCTCACGAATCCTGCTGCACTATTCGCCCGTGCCGGCCGGCTTGATCTCGGCAATCACCTTGATCCGGTCATCATTGGAATAGATCAGGGTCAACGGCATCGTGCCCCGATTTCGGGCGCTTTCGCTAAGGCCCCAGATCATCAGGTGCTTTCCGCCCGGTTCCAGCTTCACCGTTTCGCCAGCCGGGATATTGATGCTTTTCACCATTTGCATCTGCATCATGCCGTCAGTTTCCACCGTCTCGTGCATTTCCAGGCGAACAACATCGTCAGCGGTCACTCCGACCAGCGCGGTATCGACCCGGCCGCCATGCAGGTCCAGATATCCTGCCGAAGGATTGTCATCGACGGGCGAGAGATTGATCCGCGCATTGTCGGCATAAAGGATGTCACCTTGCCCGCATGAAGCGAGCGCGATGCTGGCGGACACGGCTAGCAGGGTCTGGACGACTCTCATTTCAATTCTCCAGTTTCACATATCAGCCTGTTGAAAAACCGGCCAAAACTCGACTTTTTTCAAATGTAGGAACTCCCGCTCCTTGTGCCAAGAAAAATGGCACCTATATCGCTTGGCGAAGCCGTAACGGTGCCACGAGAAAAGGGCCGAGCGGTAATTTTTGCTAATATGGAAAGTTGATTGAGGGAATCATGGGAAAAGTAATCGGAATTGATCTGGGTACCACCAACAGCTGCGTAGCTGTGATGGAAGGCGGCAAGCCGAAAGTTATCGAAAATTCGGAAGGCGCTCGCACGACGCCGTCCGTTGTTGCATTCACCAAGGAAGGCGAGCGCCTGATCGGCCAGCCCGCCAAGCGTCAGGCCGTTACCAACCCGGACGGAACGATCTTTGCCGTGAAGCGGCTTATCGGCCGCCGGTTCGACGACCCGATGACGAAGAAGGACATGGAACTGGTCCCGTACGAAATCGTCAAGGGCGGCAATGGCGACGCGTGGGTTCAGGCCGGTGGTGAAGATTATTCGCCCGCCCAGATTTCCGCATTTACCCTGCAGAAGATGAAAGAGACGGCCGAGAGCTATCTCGGCGAAACGGTGCAGCAGGCCGTGATCACGGTTCCCGCTTACTTCAACGACGCCCAGCGCCAGGCCACTAAGGACGCCGGCAAGATTGCCGGACTCGAAGTGCTGCGCATCATCAACGAGCCGACGGCTGCGGCGCTCGCTTATGGCCTGGAAAAGAACGACGGCAAGACGATTGCAGTCTATGACCTCGGCGGCGGTACCTTCGATATCTCGATCCTCGAGATCGGTGACGGCGTGTTCGAAGTGAAGTCGACCAACGGCGACACCTTCCTTGGCGGCGAAGATTTCGACGCCAAGCTGGTCGAGTTCCTCGCTGACGACTTCAAGAAAGCCGAGAGCATCGACCTGACCAAGGACAAGCTCGCGTTGCAGCGCCTGAAAGAAGCCGCTGAAAAAGCGAAGATTGAACTGTCCAGCGCGCAGACGACCGAAGTCAACCTGCCCTTCATTACCGCCGACCAGAACGGTCCGAAGCACCTGGTCAAGTCGATCAGCCGCTCGGACCTCGAAAAGCTGGTGGGTGACCTCGTCAAGAAGACTCTCGATCCGTGCAAGAAGGCACTCAAGGACGCCGGTGTTGACGCCAAGGAAATCGACGATGTCGTCATGGTTGGCGGCATGACCCGCATGCCACTGGTCCGCGAGACGGTTGAGAAATTCTTCGGCAGGGAACCACATGTCGGCGTTAACCCCGATGAAGTCGTTGCCATGGGTGCTGCCATCCAGGCCGGCGTGCTGCAGGGCGACGTCAAGGACGTGCTGCTGCTCGACGTGACCCCGCTGTCGCTGGGTATCGAAACGCTCGGCGGCGTGTTCACGCGCATGATCGACCGCAACACCACCATCCCGACGAAGAAGAGCCAGGTCTATTCGACCGCTGATGACAACCAGCAGGCCGTGACCATCCGCGTCTTCCAGGGTGAACGCGAAATGGCTGCCGACAACAAGCTGCTCGGCCAGTTCGACCTCGTCGGCATTCCTCCGGCGCCGCGCGGTGTCCCGCAGATCGACGTCACGTTCGACATTGATGCCAACGGCATTGTCAACGTGTCGGCAAAGGACAAGGGCACTGGCAAGGAACAGCAGATCAAGATCCAGGCCTCGGGTGGTCTCAGCGACAGCGACATCGAGCAGATGGTCGAGGACGCCGAGAAGTTCGCCGAGGAAGACAAGAAGCGGCGTGAAGAGGCGGAAGCCAAGAATAACGCCGAAAGCCTTGTTCACACGACCGAGAAGCAGCTCGAAGAACATGGCGACAAGATCGACGCTGACCTGAAAGGCCAGATCGAGGATGCCATCAAGAAGACCAAGGAAGCCATCGAAGGCGGCGATGCCGACGCCATGAAGACGGAATCGGAAGCGCTGGCACAGGTCGCGATGCAGATGGGTCAGAAGATCTACGAAGCTGAACAGGCTGCTGGTGGCGATGCGGCCGATGCAGCCGCAGCCGACGCCGCTGCCAAGGACGCCGATGACGACGTCGTCGATGCCGAATTCTCCGAAGTCGACGATGACGACGACAAGAAAGAAGACGCCAAGGCGGCTGAGTGATGAAAATTGCGTCGCTCCCGCGCAGGCGGGAGCCGCTGGTCGCTAAAACCAGCGGCCCCTGTTCCGGCGGGGGTCGGCGTATTTCCGCTTCGAGGGAAGCTGCATGATGGCATCCGAAATCGACTATTACGAACTGCTGCAGGTTTCGCGCGACGTCGACGGCGCGACGCTGAAGTCGTCTTATCGCAAGCTGGCCATGCAGTATCACCCGGACCGCAATCCGGGCGACGCCGAGTGCGAAGCGAAGTTCAAGGCGATCAGCGAAGCCTATGATGTCCTAAAGGATCCACAGAAACGCGCTGCCTATGACCGCTTCGGCCACGACGCCTTCACCCAGGGTGGCGGCAATTCGGCTGGCGGTGGCCCGGGCGGGTTCGCCGATGCCGCGTTCAACGATATTGGCGACATATTCGAGACAATTTTCGGCGGCGGTGCCGGCGGCTTTGGCGGCCAGCAACAGCGCCGCGGTCCTGCGCGTGGCGCTGACCTGCGTTACGACATGGAAATCAGTCTGGAGGACGCGTTCCATGGCACCCAGACCGAGATAGAGATCGATGTGTCCGTTGCCTGTGACGAGTGCGATGGCTCCGGTTCGGAACCCGGCACTGGCGTCAAGCGCTGCGGCACTTGCCAGGGTCACGGCAAGGTGCGTGCACAGCAAGGCTTTTTCGTCGTCGAACGGACCTGCGCCTCCTGCCAGGGACGCGGCGAAATCATCGAGAGCCCGTGCCACGTCTGCTATGGCGAAGGCCGGGTGGACAAGCCGCAGACGCTCGAGGTCGAAATTCCGGCCGGCGTCGATACCGGCACCCGTATCCGGCTAAGCGGCAAGGGCGAGGCCGGGGCACGCGGAGCGCCTCCTGGCGATCTATACATATTTGTCCACCTCGAACGCCACCCGATCTTCGAACGAGAGGGCACAACCCTGTTCACCCGCGCGCCGATCAGTTTTACGCTCGCGGCGCTGGGCGGCGAGATCACAATTCCCGGGCTTGATGGCACCAAGCACGACATCCGCATCCCGGCAGGTATCCAGTCCGGCAAACAGATACGCCAGCGCGGCGCCGGCATGCCGGTTCTTCGCGGTCGTGGTCATGGCGACCTCGTGATCGAGATCGAGGTCGAGACGCCGACCAAATTGTCATCCAAGCAGAAGGATCTGCTGCGACAGTTCCAGGAAACCGAGACCGGTGCCGAAACCCCGAACAGCAGCGGCTTTTTCTCGAAGCTCAAGGAAGCCTGGGAAGACCTTACGGAATAGCCGGTAACCGTACGCCCCTGCGCATGACGAACCCCGGCTTCCGGATGTCAGGCACCGGCCCGAAACAATCGCGGTTGCATTATCCACCATTCTGTGCGTTTTATGAATTCCCCCCGTTTTTCCGCACAGGTTGATGATTCAATGAAGTCTGGACATTCGAAAGCCACGCCCGATCAACATGTCGACGCCAAGCTCGAAATGGCCGAGCTCCATCTGCAATCGCTTTTGGCCGTGCTCGATCAGACAGAAGGCTGCGCTATCGTGGCCTTGCACGTTGACCAGGCGATAAATGCGATCGCCGAAATGCGGCAGCGCTGAGGTCAGTCAGACGGCGAGCGCGCGCGGCTGTGAGCAGGTGCAAATCGCGGCAAACGCTTCCGAACTCTGCTTGAGGACGGTGTCGACCTTGGAATGTCCGAGCGGTGTTAAATAAAGATTCCGATATGCCGAACTGCCGGATCCTGTGTTCCTGGCAATCAGATTTTCCGACCTCAAAAGGTCGACATAACGGATCGCCAGTGATTGCTGAAGTCCGATGGACTCCCGGATATGGGAAAGACTGATTTCCATGCCCTGCATGTTCCGCAGGCGGACCTCGCACAATATCTGCCAGGCGTCGTCGCCAAGCGAAGAATAGATGGAACCCAGCGCCCTTGATTTTATGCCGTGAACTTTGCGGATGTGGAGCAATGACAACTCGGTATGTTCGACAGTCTCTACCCCGCCGATCTTCAGTGACCGTTCAGCATTGTCATTTCCAATTAACCGTAAGTTACGCTCGATATTTGGCATACTCGCTAACCCCCATCGCAAGATGATGTAATACCCATGCAAAGTCGCGATAAACGGCGTGCAGTGCTGGATTCGCCAAGTCCAATTTGTTATTCTTATAAAGTTCATAATCGAATTGAACGGTGGGGACTTCCAATCGCTGATCCGAAATCCAGGAATCTCCGTACGGTAAACCTGAATTCGCTGCCACTCTTGCGCGAAATCCTTCGCCACGGGAGCGTCAGCAAGGCAGCCGAAGCCATCAATATCTCGCAGCCGGCGCTCAGCAGTACGCTCAAGCAATTGAGAGTGCAGTTTGAAGATGACCTGATCGTCAGGAGCGGCAATCGGGTAAAGCTGACGCCAAAGGCGGAGAAACTGCTGGCACCGCTCGACGGCGTCCTGCAGGCGCTCGAGGGCCTCGTGTTCGACGACGATGCCGATACCAGGATCAGGCCATCGATTCTGATCGCGACCAATGACCATATCATGACCACCGTCGGATCGAGGTTGGCAAGGATCGTGACCGAGAAAGGGGCGGGATTCATGCCCCAATTTGTCGCAGCAGGTGCAAATTCACTGCGGGAACTAACCGCGGGCAATATCGATTTCATTATCGCGCCGAGGCTCGGGTTGATGGGCGGCGCACCGGTCAGCGCGAACAAACTGGCGCAAATGAAAGTCGAGCTGCTCTTGTCCGAGCCGCTGGTCGGCATTGTTTCGGCATCCGCTGGCCTCGATATTGCTGACATATCGATCGAGGATTATCTCGGCCAGCCGCATGTGGGATTTGACGTTGGCATCGGGCGGGACTTGTCGAATGAACAAATCTACCTGTCGTCCCTGGGATTCCAGCAATTCGAGCTGATCCGGTTTTCCAGCTACTCAGCATTGATCGAGGCGGTCATATCGTCGCACGCTATCGGGCTGATACCCGAAAGCCTCGCCCGCCTCTATGCAAGCCGCACCGACCTGCAACTGTTCAAGCCGCCGATCAAGTTTCCGCCGCTGGAATACAACTTGGTCTGGCTGCGCTCGCGCGACCAGGATTCCTATTTCGAGCAACTGCGAGAGGCGTTGAAGCTCGGGGTCGACGAGTTGTCGGACAAGCCGGTTTTCCAGTTTTCCTGACCAGCTATCGATTTGTACGCTGTGATCGAGGCGTTCGGAATTAACAGGCCGGGACTGATATGTTAGGTTGCTGCCATCTTTTGATCGGCGCAAGGAGCGAGGCATCATCATGAAACTGCATTATCTGGAAATCGTGACACCCGACGTTGACGGATTTTGTGAAATCCATGCACGCCAGAACGGTAGCCAATTCGGAGACCCGCAGGAAGCATTGGGGAACGCGCGGGTCGCCAGCCTGGCCGATGGCGGTCAGATCGGTGTCCGGGCGCCAATGCACGATGCCGAAGAACCGGTTGCGCGGCCATATTTCCTGGTGGACGATATCGATGCCGCAACCAGCAGCGCCGCGGAGGCCGGCGCCGAAATCATGGTGCCGCCAATGGAGATCCCGGGAATGGGCAGATGTTCAATCCTGCTCGTCGGCGGGATCCAGCAGGGTTATTGGCAATTGTAACCCCGGACGGTGGTTGCCTCCCGAGCGCGCCCTGATTGTCAATCAAATTTTTCAGCCCGATCCTGTGTTCGAAAACGGCCTGTCCAGCAGGAACGCGAGCAGTGCCGCGGCCAGGCAGATGACATTCCCCCACCATGGCGGCGAAGCCGGCGTCGCACTGAGCACGCTGAGCGTTGCCAATAGCGTCGGGACATAGAATATGACGGCAAGCGCTGGCACCAGGTAGCGCGCCCATTTTTCGCCCTGGCGAACCGGCAGTGCGGTCAGCACGATGATCGCGGCGCCAAGCGCTATCCACCCGGCACCGGCGACATCTAGCAACGCACCGAACAAGACCTGTTCCACGCCCGAAAGCTCCGCCCATTCGCGCCCGATGGCAACCGCATGATAGGGCATGAATGTTGGCGAGTGCATGTAGACCAGCCCGAGGATAACGCTGATGATTCCGACAGCGAAATAAAGGGATATGGAAACCTTGGGCATTGCGGGCTCCACCGGCGCTGAGAAACGGTTCGGGCAGGGGTTTAATTCTGCCGGGACTTGTTAGCAAGATTTCGGATTGACTATGGTCCGGTTCATCCCGAAAGGGGCCTCTAGCTTGGCGAGACGGGGAGTAACTTCTTTAGCGACTGCCTCACCCTAGTTTTCATGGCCAATTCATAGTATTTTTGGCGATCTTCCGAGCCACGCAATCCGCAAGTCGTCATTTTGCAATACGCCCAAATGTATTTGAGCCGGTCTGACATTTCAAAGTCATCAATCTTCTCTATGTCCTGAATGATCCGATCAAACTGTGACAGCGACGAAGTTCCGTCGTGATTGAGCATCAACAACGATGCGTAGAACGCCCGGTGGTTCAGGCTTTCAGGCCAAGTTTCGGCGAACTTTTCGTAAGAGGCAATTGCATCTTCATAATCGCCTTTTTCGTAGTGGCGCAGTGTCTTGACCCATAGTCTGAAAGATTTGATCGTGCGTATCATATGATCGGACACTACACCGACAATCAGTTGGTGCAATCAGCAACAATCCAACTTGGTCTATTGCAGAAACACAATCCTGTCCCGACCATCCCGAGACCGTGCTCTACCGCTGCTCGTTTTCCTCATAGGATTCAATTTCGATCGATGCGTCAATTTTCATGGCCGCAGCCTCGATCTTCGGCAGCTTGTCCTGATCCTTCAAGAGGCTGCGAAGGCAAAATCGGGCGGTTTCGATCGCCCTTTGGTCAATCATGCCCGGCTGAGTACGCGAACCGGCGATGATGTTGGTTTCGGTGAGCTGAAAGACCTGCTCCGCGGTCCATCCGGCATCGCAGTCGCGCAGGTCGCCCGCATCAATGCCCGCGCTGATCAGGTCGGCAAAATGTGCGACCATCCGGGCCCTCGTTTCCTGTGCCGGCCTGAATTCTTCGCGTTGCAGTTCGGGCAGGTAGAAGATGGCTACATAATCCTGGTCAACCGACGCGACCGCGCGGAATTCCTCGACGATGGACTTGAACAGCTTGACCGATGCCGGCGCCGGGATCGCATTGATCCGGTCGTAAAATGCGATCGAGGATTTCGCTGCGTGGGCGATCATCGCATTAAGCAGCGCTTCCTTCGATGGATAAAGGTGGAATATTGATGCGATGGTGACATCAAGTTCCCTTGCGATCATCCGGAAGCTGGTCCCGGTATAGCCATTCTGGGCGATCAGCTTGGCCGTCACTTTCAGCAGTTTTTCGGTCGTCAGATGTGCGCGGCCATCGGCGCGTGGCCGGCCTACGGGTCGTTTTTCCTTCTTTTTCAACTGGCTCATCGGAATTCGTCCTCGGGCGCATTGATAGCGGGAAGGGCGAGTTTTGTCTATAATATATCAACTGTTCTATATTAATTGACATATGCGCGAATCTGGACTAGAGGCGCCGGGCGATTGATCAGGAAATGGGAGAAAGAAAATGCCGGTTGTCATTGTGACGGGATGCTCGCGGCCGACGGGATTCGGGCAGTTGACGGCCAGGGCGCTTGCGTCGGCGGGTTTTGGCGTATTTGCGACAATGCGACGGGCGGAACGAGGCGCAGACCTTGAAAACTGGGCGCGCGACAAGAAGGAGCAATGGCGGCAATTGGTAATGAACGAGCTTGGGATGTCAGACTGGCTGGCACCAGTGGGGCGAGTGAAGGAGTATGCAGCATGACGGTCATGGAAAAACTGCCAGGAATATCTCAAGCCGAACTCGACAAGTGCCGAGGGCCGCTGGAGCAGGCCTGGACGTTACCGGCCAATGCCTACACGAGCAGCGAAGTGAGCGCGCTTGAACAAGAGCGCGTGTTGAAGAAAAGCTGGCTGCCGATAGGACGCGTGGAACAGGTTCCCGAGCCGGGTGACTATTTATGCCTCGACGTGCTCGACCAGCCGTTGATGATTGTTCGCGGCAAGGACGGAAAGATCCGCACCATGTCCCGCGTCTGCCTGCACCGCGGCGCTCCGCTGGCCGAGGGATCGGGCAACAAGAAACTGTTTGTCTGCCCCTATCATGCCTGGAGCTACCAGAATGACGGTCAGCTCAAAAAGGCGCCGCTGATGGATGGCGCGGAGGATTTCGACGAGAAAAATTGCCGCCTGCCGCAGCTGAAAACGGAGATCTGGAATGGGTTCATTTTGATCAGTTTCGACGATGAAGCATCGCCCTTTGCCGAACAAGCCCGGCAATTTGGCGACTATTTCGCCAACTATCGAATGGGCGACATGCGGATCGTCCGGACGCTGGAATTCGACAGTCACTGGAACTGGAAGGTGCTGGTCGAGAACTTCATGGAAGCCTATCATCACATCGCCATCCATTCCCGGACATTTGAACCGATCTACCGGGCACGCGACTCGAAAATCATCGACCATGGCGAACCCTGCTCGATCCTGCACATGCCCTCGGCGCACAAGCAGGTACCGGAAGGGTTCCCATTGATCGAGGGGTTGGAGGAATGGCAGAAAACCGACCTGATCGCGGCAGTGGCTTTCCCCTATTTCCTCATTGCCGTGCAGGGCAATTCGATGGTCTGGTACCAGGTGTTGCCCACGGCACATGATCGCCTGATGCTGAAGATCCACATGTGCGTGCCGTCCGGCAGCATGGAGATGGAGGGCTTTGAAGAGCTGGCCGACGCGGCATCCGAACTGGTGTCGGTGATCCACCATGAGGACATCGAAGCCAATGACATGGTCTGGAAGGGATTGAACGCGCCTTTGGCACGGCAGGGGCGATTGTCGCCGCTTGAGAAATCGATATGGCAACTGAGCCAATGGTGGCTGCAGAAGATGACTGGCCATGGCTGAAATCGCCGCTGCCGACATAATCGGATCGATTGGCGTAGCCCTGTTGCTGGCCGCCTTTGGACTCAACCTGTTCGGTTTGCTCGAGCAGCGCCATCTGGTCTACCCGCTCATGAATTTCGCGGGTGCGGGCCTGGCAACATTGGCTTCCTTGATGATCGATTACCTGCCGTTCGTACTGCTGGAGGCGACATGGTGCGTTGTTTCGGCAGCAGCATTGGTCCGCCTGGCTCACTCTCCCAAACCCAATTGAAGAAGCAACAATGAACAAGATGATTGATGAGTTCCGCTGCGCGGCGCCGCAAGGTTTGCAGCAGATTGAGCAACGCCTGGTCAAACTCGAGATGTTGCTCGTTGAAGGCCTGAGCGATGATATCAGCGAGCATCTCGACGTCTATATTCGCAGGCTGCGCCAAATGCGCCTGGAACTTTTCCCGGCCGACTTTTTCAGCGATCCGGTCTGGGACATGCTTTTGGAACTCAACCGGGCCTACCGGCTGAAAATCCCGATGACGCTGGCCGACCTGGTTACCACCACCCAGATCAGGCGCAGTGTCGTGAAGCGAAGTCTCGAACTGCTGGAACGGGAGGGATTTGTGTCACTCGCGCAAAATGACCAGTCGGACAGCTGGATCGTACCGGAACTGACGCCAAAGGGCGTTGTGGCCATGAACCAGTTGTTCAGTGGATTTGTCGAGACGGTAAACATCGATCTCGAAAAGGCCCGGCTGGAGAGACGCGCAGGACTGGCGGCCTAATCCGAAACTGCCTCTGTCGTCCGCTTGGGTGCCGAAAACTGACTAAGGCTAATGCTCGGCCGGTTGATCGCCTGCGCGCCAGGCGAAGACAAGCGCAAATAGCACGGGCAACAGCGATATCGTTCCAAAGACCGTGTTTCCCGTCATGTAGATGGCGAGCGCCGAGAACAAGAAGCCCAGTGACATGACGGCTGATCCAATTCGCCTCGTAGTTGGATAGATTGCAAGCAGACCGCCGAGGATCTGAATGACGCCCAATGGCCGCAGCAACGCTAAACTAAGTCCGGCATCTTCAAAAAATTGGATCTCCTGCGGCATGTTCATCACTTTCGCGACGCCCGCCATTACACTCAACAGTACAAGGACAACCAATATGAGGGCCGTGAGAATTTTCATGTCATCGTCCTGTTTCTAGTCCGCCTGAAGCGCAAACTGAACTGGTTCCAGGCTGCGTCACGTCCAGCCAAGTTCTCCCAGCGCCCACGGCGCGTTCCAGATCTTGGTGACATGGGAGACCTTGTTGTCGTCATTGACACTCACGGCGTAGACATAATGCGATTTCGTTTCCCGGCCTGTAGGTTCGACCGGACCGCCCGGGCCGTCGTGCTTGCCGTGGAATGTCGCGAAAAACAATGCCACGCCGTTTTCTTCATCGAACGCAGCGTTGTGGATTTCATAGCTGCATCCCTTCAGCGCACCGCTTCCCAAACCGGCCATCCAGTCGCAATAGTCCGCCAGTTTGTCGATGTTGGCTATGGGTTCGGACTGTGCGGAAAAGGTCGCGCCGTCGGCCATGAAGGGCTGGCAACCCTCCCGGCCCTCAAGGCCCTCGCAGGCATGGAAAAAGGCTTCGGCCACGTCCATCTTCGACATTGATCTCACTCCCCTTCTGTATATCTCGGCAACATTAGTGGACATTTGTGGCCGCGAATTCAAACAATTTGGGCGCTGACAAGCCGGGGCAGGGATCGATTGCCTCATGTCGGAAGCGCGCTCGGGCGCAAATTGTGGATCAGCGACCGGGTCCGGGCATTTTGTACCGTTCCCATTCTGCTTTTGCCGCCATGCGCGTCCGATCAGTCATGGTGGACGGCTGACCATTGCAATTGACCAGGGATGCGTGAAAGTAACCGCAATGACCGACCAACCCGCACTCCACATCCACGGTACCGTCATCTCGACCTATACGCGCATCGTCCAGGTGGTGGCGGAAGAGGCGGGGATCGGCTGGCAGATCACGGCGACGCCGGCGCAATCGGAAGAAAATTTGCGGCGCCATCCGTTCGGCAAGGTCCCGACGGTCACGATCGACGGTCTCAATCTCTTTGAGAGCGTCGCGATCACGCAATATGTCGACAATGTGCACAATGGCGGCGCGCTCCAGCCCCATGATCCGGTGGTTCGCGCGGAGATGGATCGCTGGATCGCAATCGCCAATAACTACCTGTTTCCGACCTTTGAGCACGGCCTGCTGATGCCGCGCCTGGCACATCGATATCTCAAGACGCCGCTGCGCAGCGATATCATCGAGGCGGCCTTGCCCGATATCGCGCATCACCTTGGCGTCATATGCGACCGCATCGAGCAGAGCCCGCACTTTGCGGGCACGGATTTCTCGCTTGCCGATATCTTCGTCTACTGCATCACGCGGCCGGTGCAATTGACGCCGGAAGGCGACAATTTGATCGGGCAGTTATTGCCGTTGCGCCATTGGCTCAATCGCATCGGCAAGCGCAAAAGCATCATGGCGACCCGTTGGCCAGCCGAGCAGGAAGAACGATAGCTGCTGGTGGAAAAGCCTGTTCCGACCTTCCATGCCGCGCTAGGGTGCGGCGACGCCGCAATACGACCAGGATATTGAACAGAAATGGCTATTCTTCCATCGCTGCTCGTGATCGACGATTTCATTGCCGATCCCATGGCGGCGCGCAACGCGGCGCTGGGACTCGACTATGATCCAGACAACAAGCATGGCAATTATCCCGGGCATATTTCGACCAAACCGCTCGCGATCCAGGGGCTGAACGAACGGATTGGCGGCATCATCAACGCGCCGGTCAAGCCTGCGCCCAACACCAGTCACTTGCATTGCCGCGTGACGCTGAAAGGCGACAAGGGACGCAGCGGCGTCCATATCGACCCCGCTTTTTATTCCGGCATCCTCTACCTGTCCCTGCCCGAGCACTGCAAGGGCGGGACAGAGTTCTTCCGGCACAAGCGCACGGGGCTCGAGCGGGTGCCAACCGACCCGAATGTTGTCAGGCAGGCGGGCTATGGCGACGTGAATGCGCTGATCGAGGATGTCGTCAACAGGGACACCAACCATCCGGCACAATGGAAAAAGGTGATGACTGTGCCGATGCGGTTCAACCGGCTGATCCTGTTCAGCCCGTGGATGTTCCACAATAGCGGGCAGGCGTTTGGCAAATCTGCCGAGGATGGCCGGTTGGTCACGTTGATGTTTTTTGCCAAGGCCTGAATCTGCGCTACATAGCGAATGAAAAGGAGAGTTTTCATGCACCGGATGTTCAAT
>JAAUYH010220442.1_pt1 | contig 19105 bp, 12 predicted proteins | sample 7278061 | NCBI WGS metagenome assembly JAAUYH01 (sample SAMN14350203, study PRJNA611818) | marine sediment metagenome | isolation source: surface marine sediment (0.6m) | place: French Polynesia: Moorea | collected 2018-08 | reverse complement strand
TATTACATATATTTCAGGAAGCGGGCGTTAAGCCCGGCGACGAAATCGTCATACAGCTCGATCAGCCGGAAGCATTCGTTAGGGTATTTTGGGCCTGCATACTGGGTAATATGATCGCCGTTCCCGTCAATGCGGTGAGCCGACCCCTGCACGCGCAAAAACTGGCCAACATTTGGCGGCAACTGCGCGCGCCACGGCTCGTTACCGGAGATTCCCATCTCGCGAAGCTGAGCAAGTTCGGCGATCGCCTGCATTTGCCGGATGAGGCGGCTCAGGAGCTCGTGGCACAGATGACGGCCAACGCTATTGTCTACCGCGATTCGCTATGGTCGCAGGATGCGTATCAAGGGGAGATGCATGCGGCCTCGCCCACCGATACCGCCTTTGTGCAATTTTCCTCGGGATCGACCAGTCAACCCAAAGGCGTCGTGCTATCCCATCACAACCTATTGGCCAATCTCGACGCGCTCACGAACCACGTCGAAGTGCAAACAGGCAAAGATATATTTGTATCTTGGATGCCATTAACCCACGATATGGGCATCATCGGCCATCATCTATTGGCCGTGTTCAACGATTGTGACCAATTCCTCATCGAGACCGCATTATTTGCCCGTCGTCCCGCTGTCTGGTTGCGCAAGCTGGCCGAAACCAAAGCTACGCTCACCGGTTCGCCGAATTTTGGCTATCGACATGTGCTCGATTTTTGCGATACCAAGCACCTGAAAGACCTCGACTTGTCGAGCGTGCGCTCTATCGTCAATGGTGCCGAACCAATCTCTTCGCAATTGTGTGACGATTTCTGTAAGAAAATGGCCAACTTGGGCCTGGCGAGCAATACCATTTTGCCCGCCTACGGCATGGCCGAGGCCACGCTGATGGTCACGGGAGCACCGCCGCGCAGTGAGGTGGAGACCGCTATCGTCAGTCGCCAGCATTTGCGTGTCGGCGATCGCATTGCGCCGCCGACGTCGGCCGATGATGCGGTCAGTTTGGTGCTACTGGGAACGGCCGTAAAGCATATGGAGGTGCGCCTCGTAGATGAGGGCGGTAATTCTCTCGACGATACATTCGTCGGCCACATCCAAATTCGCGGTGACAGTGTCACCTCTGGCTATTACCGCAATCCCGTCGCCACAGCGAGGGCCCTCGATGCACAGGGGTGGCTGAACACGGGTGATATTGGATTTTTTCACAATCGTCGTCTGGCCATTGTCGGCCGGGCCAAAGACGTGATCAGTGCCAATGGGCAGAATTTCTATGCCAACGACATCGAGACGATCGCGGCCGATGAGCTCGGGCTGCCACTGCGGTCCATTGTGATCTGCGGAACGCCAAATCCGGTCACGGGCGGTGATGATGTGGTCGCCTTCATCCGCCATCGTCGCGATGTCGCGACATTTCTGCCCATGTACCACGAGATCAAGCGCGCGGTGCCGAATCAATGTGGATGCCCCATCAATCATGTGATTCCCGTCGATGCCATTCCAGTCACCACCAGCGGCAAAAAACAGCGCTACAAACTGCGCGAAGCCTATCTCGCGGGTGATTTTCGTACCATCGTCGGCGAGATCGATAAGGCGCTTGCTAGCGAACGGGCATCTCATATCGACACGGAATGGCGCAGCGACCTCGAAGCCCGCGTCGCCGAAATGTGCCAGCAATCACTGCCCCACGTCCCTCTTGGGCGCAGCGATGATCTCTTTGCTGCCGGTCTCGACTCATTGGGGGCGACGAGACTGGTGGCAGCACTCGTGGCGACCTTCGAAGTCGAGTTGCCGCCAGATCTGATACAGACCCATTCGAATATCGCTTCCCTGGCTCATCGCATCGCCCGGGCCCGCGCACTGCATGACCCGACACCCGTGCTCGCCCATGGGAACGCCCGTCTGCGCGGGCGATTTGGTGATCGGATCCGCCTGCTTCGCTACTTGAATGAGCGGCGCTCGGTGCTCGTGGTGTATTGCGACGATGCCGCTTCGGTCGACGTTGTTGATGTGCTGGTGGGCGACGAGCACCAACCCGTCTATCCCGATTATGTGCGGCCATGGTCGTCGCGGCCGGCAACAAGCGCTCGGGATGACAGTGGTGACGGCAATCACAACGGCAGTGGTGTTGGAGATGGCGGCGACGGTGGTAATGACACCTACGAGCGGACCGAAGCATGGCTAGCGCAGCATCTAGACTTAGGGCAGTGCGATAGGGCACAGTTTGAGCGCGAGATAGCACCGCAAATCGCGGCTACAGATGTGCGCTGGTTACAGAACTTTGCCGATACCCCGGTGGTGGAGGTTGCCCCTGTGGGGCCATTGCAGCGTCGTCATCTCCGTCGTGGCCTCACGCACCCGCAGGTGTTTCGTATCGAGATGAGTCACCGCACTGACGAAGACCGTTTATGTGCCGCGATCCGGCAATGTTTCGCCGCCCAGGAGCTCTTGCGGGCCACGATTGGCGAGAGCGAGAACGGCTACCAATTCCGCATACACCGGCCTGCGGATGATATGTTTATACCCGTCATCGATATCTCCCAGCTATGCGCAAATGGTCAGGAGACTGCGATTGAGTGTGCGATGGCGGCCGTCACGGCCAAGATGGCGTCCAGCCCATCTATAGATCATCTACTCAATCGATTGTTGGTCTTGAAACGGACGCAGACAAGTTTCACGTTACTCTTACTCATCAACCATGTCGTCAGCGACCATGAGTCGGGTCGGATATTTGAACATGCGCTTAACGAGAACCTACTCGGTTATAATAGTAATGGCCCTCATCTAAGTTATTCTCATTTCTTGCAGCATGTTGCCGAGCCCGGGACTAAGTTAGTCGAGCAGTTTCTGAATACACCGCTATGTCGCGACGTGCATGCCGCTGTCGAAGAGTTTGCCTCACGACAGCGCGAGGCTAAGTCCTCGGCGTCAGAAGGGCCTGCAAAGCCGGCGGGTTCCAATGCACCCAAGCGTCCAGTTTCGATCTGCTGGGAGCACAGTTTTCTCAACCGCGATAGCGACGAGCACGCTGCTGATCACGACCGGCCAGCCAATGACGCATTGTTTGTCTATCTGACGATTGCTCGGGCACTCTTCGAAGACATGCCCCTGCCGGTAAAAATCGCCTTGAACCGCCGGGTATTTGGCGAATTTCACTACCGCAACACCATTGGGGAGTTCCACGATAATATCGTCTTGACCTTTACGCGGAGTGATGATTCACTCCTTCATTGCCATCGCAAAGTCGCCGATACACTCGCCTTTATGGACGAGCACAGATTCTTGCTCGCCAGCATGAAAGACGATGCTCGGCTACGTACGGTCGCTGGCTCCACGCCATTTAGCTTTAATCACCTCGGCCACGTGAGTGTTGACGAAGACAAACGGCTCGCGCACTCATTACGGCCATTCCCCCTCACGTTTTTTCCCAGTCTATCCTATTCCGTCGGCGATCAAACCATTCGCCTCTGGCTGAACAACGGCCTCGATCCCGAGCAGATGGCGATTGTGCGTCAAGCACTCGCCCAGCTCGGCCGCGATTTTGTCATTACATCTTAGCGCTCACGCTCGACGCCCAAAACCGGGAAGTAATTCGTGCGCGAGCCCTTAATCTAACGTTGTCATATGCGCAGAGATGTGCCATATACCGCGTAACCCGCCATCTACCCCGCCCAAACGATTCAAAAAAAAGGACGTATCCATGAGTCTGAAAATCTTGGACACTGAGGCCACTGCTGTGCCCGTAGCAGAGGCTCCGACCGCCGAAGGCTACCAAATCGACCAACCATCTGCGTCCCCATCTATGCCGGCAACTGTGCCCCAATCTGTGCCGAGCGGCCAGTCGCGCTATAAGCAAGACAAGTACTTCCGCAATAAACGCGTTCATGGCGGAACGTTTGCCAACACGTTTATGTACATCGACGAGAAGTGCAACATGAGCTGCGATCACTGCTACCTCGGCGATCGCTTGGTCAATCACCAAAAAATGACCCTCGAAGAGATCGAGAAGACCCTGGACTATTTTGCCGCCATGGGAACGCGCAAATGCACGATTATTGGCGGCGAGCCGACCATGAGCAAGAATCTGTTGCCGACCATCAAAATGATCAACGAGCGCGGATTCGAATGTATTCTCGACACCAATGGCTGGTTCAACCCCAAGCGTATCCTCGACAACATCGAGCCGCACGAGCTCGAATACATCTCGTTTAGCCTCGACGGCTCAAGCAAGGAGCTCCACGACGCCAATCGCATGGAGGGCAGTTATGAGCGCGTCATCGCCAACATTAAATATGCGATCGAGCGGGGATTCGAGGTGCGCATTATTCCCACGATTACGCGCCGTAACCAGCACGATGCCGAAGCCATATTGGCCCTCGCGCAAGAGATCGGCATCAAAAAGGTAAATTTCCACACCGTGACCATGATCGGCAATGCGCGCGCCGATGAGGGCAGAGAAGATCAAGCCCTTCTCCCCGAAGAGTGGATCGCCTTTTACCGCAAGCTAGAGCAGATCAAACACAAATATGAGGTCAAGGTCTGGTATCCGCCAACCTATGCCCACGCCGACGATATCAAGCGGTTTAACGAGCAGGGGTATCGAGGATGTCTCGGCCGTACGTTGGATCGCCTATCGGTATTTCCCGGAGGCTCCTCATACGTGTGTTCGCTCATGTTCGACGAGGACAAAGAGCACGGCGGGCGTACCAATGCCTATTATGGCATCATGAAAGACGGGAATCTCCAACTCAACCCCGAGTCGAACAACGAGATCCATCGCTTTTTCGAGCGCCCAGACAAATGCGTTGGCTGTCAGTATGTCGGTATGTGCCATATGGGTTGTCCGTCGGAGAGAATGATCGGTCAGGAGACGTTTTGTGGCGCCGACAAGCCCGACAATACCTTGATCCCCATGTGTCGTTTGTGGAAGGCCGAAGTTCTCTGTGACTGAGAAGTTGGGGCGGTGATCGCGTGTTTGATTCCATGCCGGCGTTGCGACGCCTCGAAGCCGAGTTTCGCGGCCATCGTCCTCTGCGTGGCTGGCGTGTCTTACTCCACATGCATTTGACCGATGAAACCGCGGCATTGGGGGCCTGTCTCGCCGCTGGTGGCGCGTCCGTGGTCTACTTGCCGTCAAACCGCAATCCGTCACCAGAACATGTGGTTGCCGAGGTCCGCAGCCGCGGTGCCCACATTGCCCAAGTGGCTGAGCTCGACGACTTGGCCATGGCGTCCGACGACCGCTTCTTGGTGGTTGAGGGCAATGGGCGCATCTTCGAGCGCGTCCACAGTCCCGGTGCGGCGTCCCCCTTTGCCGCTCGGGTCGCCGCTATCTCCGAGCACACCTCCGGCGGTGGCCGCAAAGTCGATGCCTATTATGCCGCCGTGTCCCAGAGGGCTGTAGATGCTGGCGGTGATGTTGCCGGTGATATTGCCGTCGATGCTGCCGGCGAAGGCGTTAACCGTATTGGCGGTTTCAAGGTTCCCGTTGTGGCCGTGTACCGCGATGCCCTCAAGGGCGCGCTCGAGACCGGGCTGGGCACGTCGCAATCGACCATGGCCGCACTCTTACGCGGATTCCATGCCCCGGTAGCGGGACGCCAGGTGCTCATCGTTGGCTATGGCAATGTCGGTACCGGGCTGGCACGCTCGCTGGCGGCGTTGGGGGCACGGGTCATGGTGAACGACATCCGAGACGAACGCTGCCTCATGGCGCGTCTGGCTGGGCATCAGGTGGTCACGTTGGCACAAGGGCTTGGCTGCGCCGAAGTTTGCCTGACCACCACTGGGGCCTCGTCGGTGATCAACGACCGAGTGCTCGCCGACTGCCGCGACGGAATTTGGTTGGCCAATGTAAGCAATATGCCCAGCGAGATTGACACCGAGGGCTGTCGCCACATCGCGTCTGAGGAACCGGCCCGTTCGCTATGGCAGACAACGAGCGGCAAGCAATTTGTGCTGCTCGGCGATGGTCTCCAGGTAAATCATGTTGTGGGTACAGGCAATCCCGCAAGCTTGATGGATATTTCCTTTGCCCTGCACGCCTTGGTGTTGCGATGGCTGGCCGAAGAGCCGCGCTCTGTGGGTCTTTTGCCGGTGCCCCAAGGGATTCGCGACCAGGTTGCGTCCCTGGTATTGGAGAGCTGAGATGACGTTGGTTTTGTTGGGGCAAGTGTCTCAGTATGTGTTGCAGAGATTGCAGACGCAACGGCCCTTGGACGGGGCATCGGTGGTGATCACGCCACAACTCGGGCAACTGTTGCCTGATTTCGCCCATTGTATCGGTCTGCTCGGGGCTTCCGTGGACACAGTCGTCGCGGACGGCGATATCGATTGGTTGGATATTCACTTGGCTGGTACCCATGCCGCTGTTGTGGCCGACTGGACCGCGTCCGATCCATCTAATGGCGACAGTGACAGGCCGGGCGTGCGCTTTCCCATCGGCGCCCTGTCGTCGGTCATCTACGTGGTGCGGCGACGACTTTGCGACTATGCCGTCTGGGAACGGTTGCTGTGCCGACAGACCAATACCGCATTGGCTGGCAAGGCATTGATCCTCGACCGCTACTGCGATATCGGCCGCGTCATCGCGCACCGGGCGCGCTCGTTGGGCATGCTGGTCTATATAGAGAATGCGCAATCGGAGCGGCCGTCTGGGGCTATCCTCGAATCCACGCTGGACGCACTATATGACGGATTTTCCCTACTTCCTGCCAATTCAGCGCCCATATCGGGCAGTATTCGTATCTCGGTGGCCGAGCTGATCACGGCCCTTGGCGCAGCGCCATCGTCCAGTGACACCGAGGTGGTGGCCCTGGAATCCATGCTGGCCGGCATCGTCGATGAAGTGACGGCGGCATGCGTGGTTGCAACGGCATTACTCGGGAAGCAGATGACCAGCCGTGGCAGCGCCGACTTTGTCCGCTGGTCTACGACCGCGGATCCCCTTATCTACGACGCCTTGATCAGCGCGCGGTCACCGGCCGCCAATCGAGAAAGCGACGGACCATGGCAGACAAATCTGTGGTAGTGCAGGCGCCAGAGTGCGGGAGGTCAGCGGCGCATGAACGCCGGGACGCCGATCGTCTATCATCGTCGTCGTCGTCATCGCCATCGCCGTCGGCATCGCCATCTTCTTCGTCTTTTGGGCGCTTGGCGTTCTTTGACCTCGACGGTACCATCACGCGCAAGAATGTTTTTATCGAGTTTATTCGCTACGCCATGGGCCCTCGCCGATTTTGGCGCGGGCTCGGCGAGCTAAGTCCGCAAATCGGGCTCCACTACGCCAAAGTCGTGTCGAAAAGACGCATCAAGGAGATATTTGTCGATTACTTCTTCCGCGGCGATGAGATAGAGGACATGCGCCGGCTCGCGCGCGCCTATGCCCGCCGCAAAATGCCCGGTATCGTGCGCCCTAAAGCCCTTGAACGGATCCGCTGGCATCGCGACCAAGGCGATCGCATTGTGGTGGTGTCCGCGTGTATCCAAACCTGGATCGAAGATTGGTGCCAAACCCAGGGGCTCGAACTCATCGCCACCGAGCTCGAAATTCGCAATGGCCGCGTGACGGGCAAGTTAGCCAGCGATAACTGCTATGGCGCCGAAAAAGTGCGCCGTATCCGCAAAGCCATGGATCTCGACCGCCGCTATATATTTGCTTATGGAGACTCGCGCGGAGACCGCGAGATGTTGGCCATGGCACACGAAAGATTTTATCGCCCGTTTGAGTGAACAATTTGCCGACGACCCTGCAATGGGTCACCGATGAAGTTTGTATACTATGCCCATGCGTGATCGAGTCTGTTTAGTGACAGGGTCCACCTCTGGAATTGGCAAAGCGGCAGCGTTGGAGCTGGCCACAATGGGGGCGACCGTGATTCTGGTGGCACGCGACAAGCATCGGGGGGCAGCCGCGCTCAGCGAGCTACAAGCGCAGAGTGGCAACAGCAATATTGCCTTACTCATGGCCGATCTCTCGTCTCTCGTATCGATTCGAGAACTGGCCAATCAAATCAAAGCGACGTATTCGCGCCTCGATATCCTGATAAACTGCGCCGGTGCCATCTACAAGCAGCGGCAGCTATCGCCCGACAACATCGAGTTGACATTTGCCCTCAACCATCTGAATTATTTTTTCCTCACGACCGAACTGCTGGACCTCATCCGCGCCAGTAGTCCTGCCCGCATTATCAATGTCGCGTCGGAGGCCCATCGGCCCAATACAATCGACTTCGATGATATCCAATGGCAAAAGCGGCGCTATGTGGGCTATGAGGGCGATATATTTCGGCCCACGGCATACGGCCAGGCCAAGCTGGGCAATGTTTTATTTACCAGAGAATTGGCGCGTAGGCTGGAGGGGTCGGGGGTGACCGCCAACTGCCTGCACCCGGGCTTTGTCAATTCCAACTTTGGCACCAACATTCCCGGCCTTCTCACCTGGCTGTTCAAACTCATCGGCCCACTGCGCATCAGCCCGAAAAAGGGCGCAGCCACTGCGGTCTATCTTGCCACGTCGCCCCAGGTCGCCGGCGTGAGTGGCCAGTATTTTGTCAAGAAAAAGGTCGCCAAATCGTCCTCGGCATCGCAAGACGCGGTGGCGGCCAAACGGCTGTGGGAAATGAGCGAATCCATGATCGAACAGGCATTGGCAGCTGCAGATGGACCCAATAAGAGCGTCGATAAGAGCGTACAGGGCGTCTCGGGTCGAGTATAATCCGGCCCCGTTATGACGTTGATTCTACATATAACCAGTCGTGCCGCCTGGGAGCGCGCAGCCGAGGTCGGTCACTACAGCGCGCCTTCGCTGGACAGCGAAGGCTTCATCCATTGCTCGACATTGCAGCAAACCCTAGATACCGCAAACAAGCTCTTTCGCGGTCAGGAGGATCTGCTTCTTTTGTGCATTGACGAAGACAAGGTGCGCGCGACAATCAAGTACGAGGCACCGGCGTCCGACATCGAGCACGATCCTGAAGTGGGGGATAAATTCCCCCACATATACGGCCTACTTAATCTCGATGCGGTCATCAAAACCGCTGCTTTTCCGGCCCAAGCCGATGGCGTCTTTGTGCTCCCGGCCGACGTCGCACAGCTTTTTTCCAGTACCTCGCCATAGGACCTACGCGCAGCAGATACCGAGGACACGACTGTGAGTGAGTTTTAGCGTTTAGGGGGCTTAATTGAGGCCGACGCGCTCTTCACTCACCTCCCACAATTTAGCCGCGAGCTCCGGGTTATGACTGAGCGGGCTACTGCGGGCGGGGGCGCATTTGACGTAGTAGCCTCCGGTGGCGCCCTCCACCTGCGGCGACGAGGCCAGGTAGATCGACGTAGCAGCACCTTTTTCGGGCGATAGCAGAAATAGACCGATCACGGCTTGGAGCACCCGGGGAAGTTCCCGCGCGATGCCGGTGTAGACCACGCCGGGATGCAGGGCGTTCACCGCGACCCCAGTCCCCTCAAGACGTCGCGCCAGCTCGTAGGTGAATAGTACGTTGGCGAGTTTCGAGTCGCTGTAGGCTTGTAGGCTATTAAAGCGCTGTTCCTTGTCCAGGTCGCCGAAGTTGATGCGGCCTTTATTGTGTTGGGCCGACGACACGTTGATGATACGGGCCGGCGCCGAGGCTTTGATTCGGTCCAGCAACAGCTGAGTGAGCAAGAACGGACCGAAGTGGTTGACGTAGAAGATGAGCTCGGAGCCATCTGCGGCCTGTTTCCGTTTCCGCGTCCACACGCCAGCATTGTTTACAAGGACGTGAATCTGTTCGAATCGCTCGAGCACCGACGCCGAAAACGTTCGGATCGACTGGGGTGAGGCGAGGTCCAGCGTCATCGAGTGGAGTTTGGCATGGGGATGCCGGGCCAATATCTCGGCTTCGGCCGCCTGCGCTTTGGCCTTGTTGCGACACGCGATGACGACTTCATCGCCTCGCCCGGCCAAGGCTTTCGCCGTTTCCTTGCCGATGCCCGAGTTTGCGCCGGTAACGATGCACAGGCGCGGTGGGTGTTCCTTGTCCAAGATAGCTCTCCTGTTGGGTGACAATGAATATACAATCGTATACGCCTCAGGCCCGATTCGCCAGCGTCCGCAGCGCGTCGTAGTCGGCGATGCCCAAGGGGCCGCCAATCACGTTGTGCCATTCGGCGTCCAGCTCGGCGCGGAGTTCGTCCGACAGCATCGCGCCCCTGCCGACCGTGCCGGTGCCGATCTTGGAGGTCTTGCCGTCGCTGGGCAGGCCCAAGACCTGATTGAATACCGCCGTTGTGGGGTGGTCGTCAAATTGCTTTTCGTGGGCGCGCATGAAGGCATACGATGCCTGCTCGGCCGCGATCGCCACCCGCTCCTCGCCGTCGTCCAGGCCATCGAGATGCAAGAACGCGGCAATGCGCCGCACCTGCGCCGTCAAGTCCCGCTTTAAGTCCTCGTAGCACAGCAGCAAAATTTCGCTATCGCCGGTCGTGGCTGCACTCCACCAGGAGTGCAGATGTTCCCAATAGCGCCCCGAGAGCGAACCGGCGAGAAAAAAGCCGCGGGCAAACGACGGCAAATCAATGGCGTCGCGCTCGAACATCCAGCCGTTGAAGAAATGATAGAACGACACCAGCGCATCGTGGGGGTGGCGCATGACGTAGATGTACCGGCCGCCCTTGGGCACCAAATCCCAACTGTAGTGGGTCTTGAACAGGCGCGGTTCGGCCACCTGCTCGCCGTCGGGATCAATGCCGAGCCAAGACGAGCGCTCCACCCAGGGCACCACCAGGGAGATTTCTGCAAAATCCAGGTGGCCCTTGGTCCGCAGGCTATGACAGATTTCTTGCATCCACGTCGTGCCGCACTTGGGATACGTGGCAATGAATACATCGCTGGCGCGGGTGCGGAAGGCCGCCATTCGTTCAGGCTCGTGGGGGTCTTCGGCCGCCATGAGCATGTCTCTGAGCTCGGCGACCGTGCTCGGGCGCGCGCGCGGCGCGGCGTTGGGGGGGCGCATGTTTGTCGGCAACTCTTTTGGAAACAATGGTTGAGTCATGGGGCTTGTTTTTGGGGCTTGTCCATGGGCGAGTATGGCAAAGAAGTGTACGGGCAGCCCAGACGCGACGGGCATGCTATGCAGTCTTTCGTGCCAACATCCGCCGCCATCACAGTCGCCAACTCTGCCGCATGGTCCGATCTCCTCGCGCTTTTGCGCGGTCGCCGCATCGTGGCTCTCACCGGGGCCGGCTGCAGCACCGAATCGGGTATCCCCGACTACCGCGGGGCCGGCACTGTTCGACGGGCCCGCAATCCGATTCAGTTTCGCGAGTACCTGGGGAGCGATGCGATGCGGCAGCGCTACTGGGCGCGCAGTTTCACTGGCTGGACGCGGGTGGCCCACGCCGAGCCCAATGGCGCCCATCGGGCCCTGGCCGAGTTGGAGCGGGCCGGGGTGGTCGGCGGCATTATCACGCAAAACGTCGACCGTCTGCATCACGCGGCGGGCAGTCGCCGGGTCATCGAACTCCACGGGGCCCTGGAAGAAGTCGTCTGTCTGCGCTGCGGGGCGATGGAATCCCGCCGCGAGCTGCAAGCGCGCCTGCGCTCCCTCAACCCCCAATGGCGCGAAGAAGTCGCCGTCGAACACGCACCCGACGGCGATGCCGAGCTGGACGCGCCCATGATCGCCGACTTTCGCATCGCCCACTGCCGCGTGTGCCACGGTGACCTCAAGCCCAACGTGGTGTTCTTTGGCGAGAATGTCGCCAAGCCCACCGTGGATAAGGCGTGGGCGCTCTTTGACGAAGCAGAGGTTTTGCTGGTAGCGGGGTCGTCGCTGGCAGTGTTTTCCGGGTTTCGCTTTGTCCGCCGGGCCGCCGAGCGCGGTATTCCCATTGCCATTGTCAATATCGGCCCCACGCGTGGCGATAACTTGGCCAGCATTCGCGTAGAGGGCCGTTTGGGCACGCTCTTGCCCGCGCTGTCTTCCGCGCTCCTGTAGTGGCTACGTTTTATAGCTCGCGCGTTCTCTCAAGTGCCGAGACGAAGTGGGCGGCCTCTGTGGGAGACCGCAGGCGGTGGATGTCGAGATGGGCCCAGGTGCCGTCGCGGGATGCTTTGGCGTAGCGGTCGTGGGTGCGCCGATAGCGGGTCCACGCCCATAGGATAATGTTGTGTTCCGGTCGCGGATCGTACAGGTTGCGCCACGGTTCCCGGTTGCCGTTCCACAGAACTTGCCGGCCAATGACGCGGCGCAGGGTTCGGGCGACGACGCGGCGCATGACCACGGACCGCGGCATGTCGACCCACACGACGGTATCGGCCTGCGGCCACACCAAGTCGCCAATGCCGTGGCTGATGTAGTTGCCGTCGACGATCCACCGATCGCGGGCAATGAAGTCGGCGACGCGCTGTTGAAATAGCTCGTCGCTGAGGGGCACCCAGCCCTTTTGATGCATGACGCTATCGAGTTCGAGCACGGGCGTGCCCAGCGCGTCGGCCATGGTCCGGGCCAGGGTGCTTTTTCCCGAGCCGGAACAACCGACCACCGAGATACGTTGCATGGGGCCCATGGGGCGTCCAAGGCTGCTATGGCCATGCGGTAGCGATGATGCCATGGGACGATTGTGGCACCATCCGCTGGCGCGGCAAGCGCCGCAACATCAGATGCGTCTGGGCGAGGCGCCGTATCAGGCCACGCAGTTCATGAAGTCGATGCTGAAGTGGTCGTCGAGCATCACGTACGCGCACGTGGGCTCGGGCCGGGCGCCGAGCTTTTTCTTCTCCAGCGAGGCGGTATAGCCCATGCACAGGGTCTCACAGCCGAGACTGTGGGCGCGCTGCACGGTTTGATACATGATCTGCTTGTATACCTTATGGCTGTGCAGGTAGGCGTAATCAATGCCGACCGTGAGCGAGCCGTAGCGCTTGCCTTGCACATGGCTGAACATCACCGCAACCGGCGAACGCGAACTTTTCGCATCGCCATCTTTGAGGTACAGGCGAATCACGTCGTAGCTCGGCTCGGCGCCAATGGCTTCGAAGTACTCAATGGGCATGGGGAACATGTTGACTTCGGCGCTGCGCTGCCAAACTTGTAGATACAGCTGATAGCACGCCTCGATCTCGCCACGGCTTGTCGGTTTGGCGGTGTCGACGATGAAGCGATCTTCAAAGGCCAGCGCGTCCTGGCGTACGTGATAGCGATACTTGCGGCTCAGGCGCTTCAAGTATTCGTCGCGGTCGCGCCAGCGCAAATCCGCCAGGTACAGCCGGTCGGGCAGGCGGAATTCGAACAGGCCGTTCTCCAGCATGACGTCGCGGAACTCATCGTCTGTGCCCTGAATGAAATCGCGCAGGATGACGCGGGCGGCGCGCTCGCGCTTCATGACCACCTTGAGTTCCTCGACCAGCATGGCCACCGATTCGCGCCATTTCGGGTGGTCGCGGTCGAGGTACAAGTAGCTGCCAGCACTGGCGGGAGAGCCCATAATCACCGCCCGCGAGGTCATGTACAGCGGGTCTTTTTGCCGCACGGCCTCAAGGGCGTGGGACACTTCCACGCGCTCGAACATGTCGTCTTTGATGAGGGCGGTGATGTAAAAGGTGGCCAGCACCGGCTCGCCCTGTTGGTCTTCGATCCATACGATGCCCAGGGTGACGCGTCCGGGCCCATCGTCGCCCTCGATGCAAAATACCCGCGCAAGCATGTCGAGAATGTCGGCCGACATGGGACCGCGACCGGCAAAAAGCGCATTCCAGCGCGGCCGATCGGCCTCCGATAGACGGTCCATGGTGCGAATCCGCAAGTCTTGCGCGGTGCCCAGGCGCGATTTTTTGGCCAAGGAGCCGCTGGGCGACCACACGGGGGGCCGCGCATCAGCGGCCAGCGGGGGCGACGTCGGCGTGCTGGAGGTGCGCTCGATGCGCCAATCGCAGGCGGCCAAGTGCGGACTGGCAAACGCCTCAGCCAGGAGCTCTGGCGTGATGTCGGCACGCGTGGCCATGCGCGCGTAAGCCGCGTGCAGGCACGTGAGCATGGCGTGAATATCGGCCGCTTGCAGATGGCGCGTGATGGCAAACTGCACCCCGCCGCGCGCCATGGTCACCGCGGGAAAGACGCCGGGCTTGAGCTGATAGCCAGCATCGCGGAGCTCGGAGATGAGGCCATAGACCAGCTTGGGCAGGCCCACGGGGATGAAAAACAGCGGCGTCTCGCTGGCGTGGAGCTGCGGCAGTCCCATGCTGTGCAAGGTGTCGTTGGTGAGCCGGATGAGCTGGGCCAAGTCGGCCTGCAGCGCGGGGAAGTCCGGAGACAGGTGCAGCTCGGCCGAGGCGACGCTGGCGGCCAACATCGGCGGGGCAATCGGCGCGGCGTCGACCATGGTCCCGGTGCATGCGCGTACGCGCTGGGCCAGCTCTTGGCTCGGCAGTACCAGGGCGGCGCCAGTCGCCGCGAACGAGTGGCCCAGCGATACGGTCAGCACCAGCTTGGCCGCGCCGCCCATGCGCTCATGCACATAACCGCAGCCGCGTGGCCCCGTCCAACCCATGCCGTGGCTATCGTCGATGTACAGCCACACATTATCGTGGCGCTTGGCGATCGCGAGCAGCTCGGCCGTGGGCGCACAATCACCAAACGTCGAATACACGCCGTCGGCCACATACCACACCCGGGCGTGCTTGCCCTTGACCTCGGCGACCCGGGCTTCGAGCTCGTCGGGACGGTTATGGTGCACGAGCGCAAGGGGCACCCCGCGGGCCTTGAGCAACTGTGCCGCTTGCTGCAGGCTGGCGTTTGCGCGTTGGTCGAGGAATACGATATCGTCGATGCCGACCAGCGCGGGTAGGGCCGCCAAGTGCAGCGCAGAGGGCGAGGTTCCCACCATGGCCGGGCGATCAAATATCTGCGCTATCTTGTTTTCGAGGACCCCGTATAATCCCAGAGCGAGATGCGGGCGCGACGACGAAAACTGGGTGCCGAAGTGCTCGGCTGCGGCCTTGAGGGCATCAATGAGGCGGGGGTCGGTTTCGAGCGCCATGTAGCTGGAGGAAGCGAAATGGGTCACTCGCCGACCAGCGACGGTGAGGGTGCGACGATCGCGATGTACTTCGTCGGTGCTCTGGTAGGCAACGCCGCGTTGGATGGCGTCGTCGAATACTTGCTGGATGGTATCCATGAAGTTGTGCTGCTTGGATCGCATGGGCATGTCTCCGATATTTCAATTTCTATATCAGCAAACGCCCGTTCGACTTAGGCTTTTTAGCAGCTGTTAGAGGACCATTAGAAAATGGTGTGGCCAATGGCAAGCCGTGCTACCAAGATTTCGGACAACCCGCTACCATTCATACCAGCGGTCGAAGACGTAGCCGGGTAGGGGGGCTTCGGCCACTGGCGCACTCAGATCGTCGAGGTCGTGCACCGTGATGCCGCGATCGCTGATGGCATAGATATAATCGCCCATGAAGATACTGCGTCTCACATCGACATAGGCCCAGGGTGCTTCGGCATCGCTGGCAAAGAAGTGTGAGTGGTCGATGGAGCCATAGCGCTCAAATCCGGTCTCGGCGTCGACTTTGAGGAGTTCGAGTTTGCTCTCATAGGTCCACGAGTATCTGCCGTCCACGACGCTCTCGCTAGAGAAGGACAGGGGCAGGGCGAGCATGTTTTCTGGGGCCCAGTACTGGAATGCTTTGTGTTCGTACTGTGCCTCGGAGGAACCCCAACCCTGGGGATTGATGAGCATCTCCTGGTCTTTGATCGCAGGGGCGGCAAAGTCACCGACGTCGAACATCGATACTTGCGTGAGCCAATTGGCGCCGTTTGCGTCGCCACCGACGCCGATGGTGATGATGGTGTCGTCGTCGAGCGGATGGATATAAGTGGAGAAGCCCGGCAGTTCGAGTTCGCCGATCACGCGCGGGTTGCCCGGATCGCTGAGGTCGAGGGTGAATAGGGGGTCGATTTGCTCGAAGGTGACCAAGAAACCGCGATCGCCCATCATGCGGGCAGCAAAGATCGACTCGCCCTCGGCGATGCCGCCCACGTGGCCGGCGATATCAAATTCTCCACCATCATCGTCGAGAGACAGCACGTAGATGTGGTTCTGTCTGGCCGGCGGCTCCTCGTCCCAGAACTGGCGCCATTGGTTGGTGGTGGTGGCCACGCGCAGATGGCCCTCATGCTCGTCCATGGAAAATTGATTGAGCAGCACCCCTTCAACCCGTCCACTGCCGACATAGCGGCTCTCGCTGTCGGTGCCGGTGAAAAATGCGTGGATATTCAACTGTTCGGGATGGTCGTCGTTCCACCAGAACCACCACCAATCGTTGGCCGGCTCGGCGATGTAGAGGTTTTGGGCCGTGGCGTAGATGGTCGAATAGTTGCTCAAGATGTGGTCGGCGTCGTACTGAAATTCGCGATCGCCGAGATCGAGAGTCATGATGGAGGTAAAGCCGCGAGCATGGCTATTGAGTGGGCGGTAAAACTCGCCGCAATCCTCTTGGGTGAATTGATGGGGCGTGATGGCACCGTCGCTGTCGCGGCTATAGATCTGCGGTACCAAATCATTCAGGCTGGCGGCGCGAATGTGGGCACGTGCGCGGGACTTGGCTCGCTCTTTGGCGATGGCGGGGTCTTCGCCATAGTCGTAGTAGCCCCAGATATCGTAGAGGCCGGGAACTTGAATGGCACTGTAGGCGCCCATCCGCACCGTGCTATCGACAAGGCGCGCGGTTTGATAGCCGCCTTCGAGATACAGCTCGCCGATGAGGGTAGGGGCGTTGGAATCCGCGATATCGATGACGCTGATTTTGGACAGGTTGGGGGCCCGGACGAAGCTGTGGCCGTCGTCGATCTCGGTGGTGAGATGGGCGCGCAAGGCGTCGTCTTCGGGTAATTCCCAGGTGGAGACACTTGAAAACACCACGACTTTGTCGGCCTCGCTGTCGAGCAGCATCTGGCTGGGCCAGCCCTCGATAGAGAGCTCCCCGGCCGGGACTAAATCGCCGAACTCGGGCACGTCAAAGAGGTGCAACCGATCGCCGTTGAGCACGCAGACGTGATAGCCGTCGGATTTGACGAAGTCGGCTTCGTCGACGCCGGCCTCCTGGTTATTGGTGCCGGAAAAATCGCGACCTTCTTGCCGTCCGGGCTCTGCCGACGGCGGCGGCGCGCCTCCACCTTCGAGGGCGTCATCGACGGGAATGCCGATGCCGAATTGGTCGAAGTAAGTATCGAGCTCGGCGATGAGGACCTCTTTGAGGTCGTCTTCCAGGGCCGAGCAGGTGTCGTATCGCAGGAGCGAGGTGGTCTCGCTGACCTCGTCGCGATAGTCGTTATCGTTGGAATTGTTGCCGCAGGCCAAAAGTAGGGCGGCTGCGGCATATATGCTGGCTAATAACTTAGTAGAGTGTTTCATGGCAATCCTCCTTCGCAAAACATGACGAGGATATGCTCGTTATTAGCAATTGCATTGCCAAGTCCGAGACCCGAGCGAGTCCGGGCCGGCCTATCGGCAATGGCCGCGTATTTCTGCGGCGTTAGCCTGGCGGCGCTCAATCATCGAGCCCAGTCAACAGAACGATGGGCGCCGCGGCAGTATCGAATTTTTGAAGAACCGGCGGGGCAGCGGCGGCAGATATTTGTCTGCCAGCCTGCTGCCCTCATATTGCCTCAGGGCACGTACGCAGCTTCGGTTTCGGGGCCGTCTGCGGCCAGGCCGCCCACCATATCGGCGGGATAGGCATTGGCGCCGTGGCACACCAAGTCGAGACCTTCGAGCTCTTCCTCGGGGCTGACGCGCAGTTTGAGCAGTTTATCCACCGCGGTGAAGAGCACCAGCGCCATGGAGAAGGTCCAGGCAAACGCGGCCAGAATACCGATGAGCTGGGTGACCACCTGGGCCATGGAGAAACCTTCGACGTAGAATATGCCCGCAGCCAGGGTACCCCAAGCGCCGCATACGCCGTGGACGCTGATGGCGCCGACCGGGTCGTCAATGTGTTTGCGGTCAAAGAAGAGCACCGAGGCATAGACCAGGCAACCGGCGACCAGGCCGATGATGACGGCGCTGAGCGGGGTGACGCTGGCACATGGCGCGGTGATGCCGACCAGACCGGCGAGCGCACCGTTGAGGGTGATGCCGACGTCGGATTTGCCCTCGCGCCACCACGAGATGAACATGGCGGCCACAGCGCCCGCGGCGGCGGCGAGGTTGGTGTTGACGGCAATGAGGGCGAAGGCTTTACCCGCGCCACCATAGATGGCATCGCCGCCACCGGTCACGCCCGTGGTGCTGCCGGCATTAAAACCAAACCAGCCCATCCATAGAATGAACACACCCAGGGCGGCAAAGGGCATGTTGTGGCCCAAGATGGGGGTAACTCTGCCGTTGGGGCTGTATTTGCCGACGCGGGGTCCCACGACCAAGCAACCGGCCAGGGCCGCCCAACCGCCCACGCTGTGGACCACGGTGGACCCGGCAAAGTCGATAAAGCCGGGCAAGCCCATGCTATCGAGAAGGCCGCCTTCTGGGGCTTCGAGCCAGCCGCCGCCGGCAAACAGACCTCCCCAAGCCCAGCTGCCAAAGACTGGGTAAATGAGGCCGGTAATGACCAAGGTATAGACCAAATAGGCGCGGAACTTGATGCGCTCGGCCATGGCTCCGGACACAATGGTGGCCGCGGTACCGGCAAAGACGGTTTGGAATAGCAAGAATGCATAACTCCAGGGCTCGGTCTCGTAGCCCGAGAGGAAAAAGCCGGTGGTGCCGAAAATGCCATTACTCACCCCGAACATGAGGGCAAAGCCAAAGGCCCAGAAGATCAGCGTGGCAAAGGAGAAGTCCATCAGGTTCTTCATCAGGATGTTGACCGCGTTCTTGGCCCGGGTAAAACCGGCCTCGACCATGGCAAAACCGGCCTGCATCCAGAAGACCAAAATGGCGGCAACAATGGTCCATAAGAAGTCCACTGGCAAACCACCGCCCTGATTACTCAGCGGCGAGCTATGGAATGCGGCAGCATCCTTAATGGCCATGAGCTCCTGATATTGCTCCCACGTGAGGGTGGGGGCATCGGTCTCGGCCCATGCCGGGCTCGGGGACATCCAAGACACACATATCGCCGCAGCCAGGGCCATCAG